>Ga0209402_10001754_pt1 | contig 22984 bp, 27 predicted proteins | sample ArcticOcean_MG_C_3_FD_187437 | JGI IMG/M metagenome (GOLD analysis project Ga0209402, IMG submission 187437) | Marine microbial communities from western Arctic Ocean - ArcticOcean_MG_CB8_126 (SPAdes) (version 2) | ecosystem: Environmental > Aquatic > Marine > Oceanic | place: Arctic Ocean... | reverse complement strand
ATATTCTAAAGATTATCGAGGAAATTATGCAACTTTCAATAGAAATAAGGGAGGATTGTGACGAAGTCCAATTCGGAATTTATGTAAAAACATGTCAATGCGGAGATACTGTTTCACTATCAAAAAATCAAATCCAGAAAAACGATTATCTTAGAATCTCGTAATTGATCCACTAAGTGAATAACCCTCTAATAGTTTTATAGGATCTCAAAACCTATTATTTTTAACTAAGATTTCCCCAACTTAAACTTTTTCAAAAAACTATTTTTCTCTTTCTCTTCTTCCTTCTTCTCTTCTTCCTTCTTCTCTTCTTCCTTCTTCTCTTCTTCAACCTTCTTTTCGCTATATTCATGTCCCAAGGCAGCATAATACTTACCTTTAACATTATCAAACTTTTTATCAGTAGGATCAGGAGATTTAACCTTTCCCTCTTCACGAAGCCAAACTGTACTCTGAGGATAAGGTATTCCAATTCCTTCTTTATACAATCTTCTATAAATCCTTGTAATTGCCTCTTGATGAGTAGGCCATTTCTTTGCAATATCATCAACCCAAAATCTAATCTTAAAATTCAAAGAACTATCTGCCATTTCTAAGAAAATAGCTTGAACTTCTTTTTCCTTATCTATAATTTTAATTTGTTCAACTTCTTCAATAACTATCTTCTTAATATATTCAGGGTCCACTCCATATTCAACTCCAAATTCAATATTAACCCTAATACTTGAGTCAGGTTGATAATAATTTTTGACTGTACTTCCTGCCATAACCCCATTAGGAACAATGATCATCTCATTATCAAAACTTCTTATTCTACTTGTCCTCAAACTAATTTGATAAACTTCTCCAGAGAGTCCATTAACCTCAATATAATCCCCAACCTTAAAAGTTCCATCAAGGACAATTGATATACCTGAAAATATATTGGCTAATGTTGGCTGAAGTGCAAGCGCAACCGCCAAACCTGCTATCCCTAATCCAGCTAAAAATGGCCCCACTTCAAATCCCCAAATATTCAAAATAAAAAGACCAATTATCAATATCAATGTAATCCTAAGAACCTCATGAACTAATTGACCAATTGTATCATCAACATTACTTTCTGTTTGTTCAGATATTTTCTTCCATAATCTCATTAAAGTTATATCTACAACATGAAATACCAAATATCCAATTGAAATTGCAAGTAAACTATATAGGACCTTAAACACTATTCCTCCTACACTAGAATCAAAAGCTATATCTTGCAATGCAACAACCAAACTCACCAAAAGAGCAATATAATTTAGTGGCCTATTACTCTTTTTAAGAATGATGTCATCCAAGTCACTTTTAGTCTTACTACTTAGTTTAACAAAAACCTTCTGTATAGCAAATAATCCCAATCTTAATAATATCAACAAAACAAAGAAGATCACAAAAGCCCTAGGGTAAGTACTCAAATAATTCAAATAAGGTATATTGTTAAAGACCATGTTAATCAATATTATACTAGGTTTTTAAAACTAACGAAAATAAAAAAAAATAAAAATTTAACTATTTCTTAGCCAACTTATTCAACTCAGATTGAACTATCGCAGGCATTATAATCCCTACTAAGATATATAATATAAACCACAAAAGGGTATTATTATCTTTCTTAATATTCTCAGCAAATCCCTCCGAATACTTATATATCCAATACAAATTTGCAATTGGAACAATTAATAACCAGGCAGTCGGAATCTCCGCACCCCTACTATTAATCTCTTCTTTAGTTGAAACCATCCAGTATATAGCATATATTCCAAATGTAATTATCGAATAAATATAAACTAAAACAATGTTTCTATTTTTCACCATCTATTTTTTACCTCCTTTCATTTTTCAATAAACTATCCTCGGACCATATCCCCATAAATTAACCGCAGTAGCAAGTTCACTACAGTCTTCTTCCTTAACAAATTTTCTCACAGGTATTCCATCCTCATATATCTGACGAGCTTGAAGTGCAGCAATTACTCCAGGCCTCACCCCTTTTGGATGTCCTAGTACTCCACCACCACATTGAATAATGATGTCCTGTCCCAACTTATCCATGATACTTTCAAAATCTCCTGGGTGAAGTCCTCCACTTGCAGTCATCCATACTGGTTTAATATGATACCACTCCTGCCCCAAACTTGGAATTTTTTTGTCAACTTTCAAATGTTTTTCTTGCAAAACTTTAGTAATATAAACCGATTCACCATAATCTTCCATTTTGGCTAGAGGACTTCCCCCATGAATACTATCTACTCCAAGTAAGCGAAATAATTTTGCTAGTACTACCATTGATAAACTAAATCCTTCTAAAAGTCCAGTACCATGAACTCCAGGGCTATTATCTCTAGTTATGAATCCATGCATTGCACGATGAGCATGTATTGCAAGACCCAAATTTCTCCTCCTCAATGTATCTACTGCAGAAAAACCTGTGGTTATAACATCCATCATCATAAAAATACCTCCATTACTTTTTATTAGTTTAGCCCTTCTTTCCATCTCGTCCATATTTGAATGAGTTATGTTACACAAATAAAATTTCTTATGTCCTGTTCTTTTCTCAGCTTTCTTTAGATTTTGTAAAACTAGGCGGCACCGTTTATCAAATTTGTTAAAATATAAATTAGTCAAATTTTCATCATCCTTAATTGCATCATAACTACCATCTCCTGCTGTAAATAAATCCCAAGCCAAAGCTGCTTGCTCTTTATCCGTTCTCCCTATTTTAGGTTTAGGTACTGTCGCTAATAGGCACCCCTTTTTCTTCCCCAGCATTTTTCTCACACCAGCTACTCCAAACCTAGGGCCTAAAAATGCCTGAACCATTTTCTTAGGAAATTTTATATCAAAAACTCTCATAGCACTAACCATTTTCATTCCAGCTATATTTCCTACAATGCCTGCAAGTAACCCACTTATGTTATTTAATTCAAATAAATCAATTGGATAGGCAACTTTAAACATATGATTTTTATAATCCAAATCATAGGCCATGGCTTTCTTCTTTGCTGCAAGTGGAATGCCACTTCCCACCCCATCAAATACTTTTGTCCATGTTCCCGTAGAACTTTCAGCAGCAACTGAAGCACACCCCTCTTCAAAAACTTTCCGAAGTGGTTTACCCTTCGCTTCCTTAATAGCTATCTTGGATAGCTCTAATTTAACAAGTGTAACTAAATAATTATCATTAGGTTTCCATCCCTTTTTTGCCAAGTAGTCTAATTGTACTGCCATTAAAACCTCTCTTAATTACTATCATTAGTCAAGTTGTCTTTAAAATCTTTTGCTAGTCCATAAAATTGTCTTTTTAAGTGAGAATGATCTGAACTTAATTTTGCCAAATTATAAACAATTGCAAAAGTAGAACTTACATTAAAAATAACAAGACCTAAGATAATATCTTCCACAGACAAAGAACCTCCAAGAATTTTTTTCAAAAGATGATAGGAAATAAAAAGCCCAATAATAATAGTTATAGATATCAATAAGTTTTGTATTATATTTTTTGTTTTTATCATATCACTCTATCGATAAACCAAATAATAGATAGTAATAAAACCAATCCTATGATAGCTAACCAAAACCAATAAATCTTATCCATATTTTCACCTATTAATAACCTGTATTTATAATTTATATATCTTTTCTCTAAAAGTTTTGTTAACACCTAATTTCCCACTTACTAAGATATCCTTCATAGAGTATTAACACTTACCAAAATAATTATTTCTTTTTCTTCTTAATTATCTTATCCTTACCTTTTCCCCTTAGGCCAAGATAAATATTCTTATAGAATAATATAGCAAAAGGAGCTGTAAATAATGTGTTAATAAAACCCGCAACAAATTCTGTAACTAGATATCCTAGTAATTCAGTAATTACTCCTACAAGTCCAAATATCAAAACCAATACGATTGTATATCCAAATATTCTCCACCAATTTCCCTTAACCATATGAAAACTAGTTCTCAAACTTTCCATTACAGTTTTATTAGAATCAAAATAAACAAATATTGCTAATGACCAATATATTCCAAAGATAATCCCAGGAATAATTAGTGCCATAAATAATAAACATAAGAAGAACATTGCTACTATCCCAAACCAGACAAATTTCCAAAAGTTTCTTTTCCCTGAATGTGTAACTCTATGAAAATCAAACTTCGCAAAACCTTTCAGACTTTCCTTAATCAATCCTGCCTCATATATAAAATAAAATATTGCCCCTATAATTCCTATCAAAGATATTGCAGCTATTAGTTCTGCAGATAATTTCAATTCCTCTATATTAACTTGCTCACTATAATTTATTCCAAACATAAAAAATATTAGAAAAGCCAAAACTGTAGGAATTCCGATAAATACTAACGTCAATAAAAACAACTGTTTAAAATTCTTCCTGTACTCATCCCAACTTTTACCGATAACATTTCCTAGATCCATTTTAGTTATTAGAAACTAATAGCTCCTTATTTAATACCTCATCTGCATTTAAAACTTCAACACCTAATAAATTACCCTTAACATCAAAATCAATAATTATATTTTCATTCAATTCAATAGTCTTAGTTGCCTTTCCTTCAGAAATCTCATCAACCTTATATATATAGGCGGCATTTGCATCCTTATCATACTCAACTTTCATAACTAAATTACCGTTATAACCTTTATATAACTTTCCTCATTTTGTTTCTCTACATAAATAATTTTAATCCTTCTACCTCCAAACCTGCCTACAGCAATTTTTCTTTAATCAAAGGATTCCTTAATCTTAGGAATACTATGTAAAATATGTTCAACCTCCCAACTTTCTATACCTCTTTGAACCATCCTCTTTTTTGCATGATTTGAATAAAGAATTTTCATAAATATTATATCTTACTAACCTACAACTTCTATGAAGTTGGAGGGTCAATAAATCTCAGATTTTCTGCAATTTACTCCCATCTCCAGTATCATCTACTCTAAATCCTTTTTTAGCAATTTTATCACGTAGTTTATCTGCCAATTTCCAATCCTTATCATTTCTTGCCTTTTCCCTAGCTTTAACAATTTCAAGAATTTCAGCAGGAATTTTTTCTTCCTCTCCCTTAAATAAATCAAGTCCAAAAACTTTTTCCATACTTTTTACAGTCCTTACTTTACCAAAAGCATTTTCATCTCTAACAAGCCTCCATAAAACGACCAGAGCACTAGGTATATCTAAATCATTATCAATAGCAGTTTCAAATTCGTTTAAATATTTTTCATTAACCTTCCCATCATCCTCCCATCCAGAGATTATATTCCTCAATCTTTTTCTAGAGGTCTTTGCGGCATCAAGGCTATTCAAAGAATAATTCAATTGAGTTCTATAGTGTGCAGTTAATAAAAAATACCTATAATCTAATGCACTATAGCCTTTCTTTTCTAGATCACTAATAGTCTCAATTTTGCCTTTACTTTTACTCATTTTCTCTCCCCCAAATTTTAAGAATGCTCCATGTATCCAATATTTTACCCAAGGTTTTTTCTCATATGCAGATTCACTTTGTGCAATCTCATTAGTATGGTGTATAGGAATATGATCTTCCCCTCCAGTATGGATATCAAATTGTTTCCCAAGATATTTTGAACCCATGGCGCTACATTCAATATGCCACCCCGGAAATCCTTTTCCCCAAGGACTTTCCCATTCCTGTTGCCTCACTCCAACTTTTTCAGAAAACTTCCACAACGCAAAATCAGTTTTATTTTTCTTATCTCCCAATTCCACCCTTCTTCCACCTTCAAGACCCTCTAAATTAAGTTTAGCCATTTTCCCATAATCCTTAAATTTACTTGTATCAAAATAAATTCCATCAGGAGTCTTATAGGTATACCCCTTCTTCTCTAAAATAACAATCATTTCTATCTGTTCTTTAATATTATCAGTAGCCTTTGCCCAAATATTCGGCTCAATTATATTTAACTTTTTCAAATCTTCATTAAAAACATCAAAATAATACTGGGCAATTTCACTAGCTTTCTTACCTTCCTTTATAGCAGCAGTTTCCATCTTATCTTCACCAATATCTGCATCAGAGGTTAAATGACCCACATCAGTAATATTAATCACTTGCTTAACCTTAAATCCATCGTAGGTCAAGACCCTTTTAAGAATATCATTAAAAATATAGGTCCTTAAGTTCCCAATATGTTGAAACCAATAAACTGTCGGTCCACAACTATACATTCCAACTTCTCCTTTCTTAATCGGTTTAAAAGTCTGTTTCTTTCGCCCATATGTATTAAATAACTTTAACATAAAATTAACTAATTATCTTAATATAAAAACCTTTCAATAAAGATCTTCTTCATAATCTATTCTAGAATGATCATCATTGGCTCCCCCCTTAGGCATATTCATTAAATCTCCTGAATCATCAATTATCTTACTCAATCCATGTGCTGCCTCGATAACACTAATCCCAAAAGCATACCCTATGCAGATCATATAAACAAAATCATTCATACAATTTAACAATATAAAAAAATATTTAAACTTACTGAATATTAAATTATGATCTGAGTAATTCCTAATTGATCTGATCTTCTTTTTACTACATTAGCTTCAAGTTTAGAATATTTATCTATAGCCTTTCTTACCAAAGCTGGATCATTTTTAGATTCAAGAAGTCCTTGTAATCTTCTAAAATGATCACTATATTCTTCAAATTGTGCAGCCTTATGATTACTTAGATAATCAGATTCAACACCTAATTTTCCTAGTTCAATAATAGATCTTCTATGGGATTCTAATTGGGATAATGTTTCAAATAGTTTTGATTCATGATCATTAGATATTTTATCTACGAAACCTGGAATGCCATCCATATAATGTTCTGCATGGGTATACTGGTGATCAACCAAACTAATTCTTAATAAATGATCTATTTCTTCAGGTTCTGCTAAACCATCTAATTGGTGTTTTTTAAGTCCTTCATATAATGTATGGGTTTGATAAATATTTGAAAATTGTCCTAGATTTCCATCAGTAGATTGTGGTTCACAAAAAGATAGTCTTAAATTAAGTGCTAGAGGACTCATTCCAAAGTCCTGCACGGCAAATTCTCTAATGACTTCATCACTTAGATATTCAAAACCTAGCACATATCTAAGATCCCCCTCTACAGTGTCAACTAACCCATCCATATATTCCTGTCTCTTTCCAGGTTCAGCTAACGCTTCAACAATAGATACTCTTGCCATACAAAATCTAAAAATCAACTGTATATAAAACTATCTATTTTGTTACTACTTAAAAATAACAATCATTACTGTATACTAAACTTTTTCCTATCGCGAGGGACTTGGAGGATTAAGGGATTCAAAAAAAGCTAAGTCAGTAAAACTCTTAAGAGTTTACTGTATATCTATATCAAAAGGTTCAGTAGTATAAGGAGTACCATCTTCCTTATTTATCTCTAACTTATATCTAATTATGCAAGTTGAAATGTCACTTACTGCTCCTTCTGGAACATTAAATCGTACAATATCTGTATATTTCTGACCACTTGAAACATCCACACTTCCAGTTCCACCTGTAGTTATCCAGGCTTCAGCTTCATTTTCTCTAACTCCACACTTCTTTCTTATATTATCATCTGCAACGGTTACACTCCAACGAAACTTCTGGGTGGCTACTGCATTTTGTATACCAAACCCTAATCCAAACTCATCTCCTTGCTTAATTTCAGCAATTCTATTTGGCAAATAAATTACAGCTCTTTGATCTTCAACAAATAACTTATTTATTTCAGACTCAACCTTCTGATTCATAGTCTCAACATTAAACTTAGCTCCTGAGAAAATAGTTCTAATTAATATAAGTCCCAAAATCAACATGCTCATCGCCAAAACTAAAATAACTATTGTCCCAATAGAAAGCTCTAATGCTGCCCTCTTATTCTTTTTCTTAATCTTTTTAATCTGAAACACCATCTTTATTAATTAAGATAATTAAAAGACATATATAAATGTTGTGAAATGTTTTCATATCTCAATATCCTAATCCGTTGGGATAGCAGTAATTAGAAAGACTTACTAATTTTCCATCAGTCAATTTAGATCATTTAGTCTAACACACAATTAAGCATAGAAATACTTTTAAAGATTAATAATTAACCATCTAAATGACAGATTACAAATTTATTTGGGGAACACAACACGGTCCCTTAGGAATTAAAACAGCTTGGGGTGATACCTATGTGGAAGCAAAAGTAGTTGCAGATGAATTTGTTAGCGATAGAAATGCTTCCAATAAGTGCTGCGAAGATTTAACATATAGATTATTCGATCGTGGAGAATAATCTCAAAACATCTCACCCCAAAAAAATTTCAGCAACCAAAAATCCTGCAAACACATAGTTATTTAAAGATAAAATCTCACATAATATTAATAAACTCCATGGGATTAGGAAACTAACCCCATGTTTATAATTATATGAAAAAGATTGTGATATATATTGATGGAAGCAATTTTTACTTTTCTGTCAAGAAAAAATTCAATTGCAAAATTAATATATATAAATTTTGTAAAAATCTAGTTGGAGAAAATGATCTAATAAGGATAAATTATTATATCGCGCCAATTAATAGGCTTAGCAATCCTGAGATGTATGCTGATCAACAACGTTTCTTTGAGAAATTAAAGAAAATCAATAAATTCAATATTATTCTAGGGAGGCTTGAAAAAAGAAAACAGGATGGAAAAGAATATTATGTTGAGAAGGCAACAGATGTAAATTTATCACTTGATCTTGTTTTAGATGCACAATCTAATGAATTTGACGAAGCATTTCTTATTTCTAATGATGGAGATTTTTTTGAAGCTGTCAAGGCATCAGTTGAAAGATTCTCAAAAAAAGTGACATATGTAGCAATTGGAAATCAAAAAAACATCTCATATCACTTGAAGAGTAAGGCTAGCAAGACCTTAAGGATAACAGATGGATTTATTGAGAAAGTTAAGATATAGGACATACCAAAACACTTCCTAAAACATCTCGCCCCAAAAAAACTTCAGCAACCAAATATTCCCTAATATCAAATTAACTATAACCATCAACAATATTCCAACCAGAGCTATCTTTCCTACAGTCCAAAACCAACTACTTTGTTTCTTCTTTTTTCCACCCAAAACCCCTTCCATTACATGATTTATATCATCAGTAATCCTATCTCTTTTCTCTTCACTTTTTCTCTTATCAATATCTTCTAAACGTGTAATTTTCATATTTCAAACAACTATCATGACTATAATAAATTATGGGGAAGGAGAGAATCGAACTCTCGACACCTACGTCTTCAGCGTAGTGCTCTCCCACTGAGCTACTCCCCCACATTCAATTACCAAAAATAGCGAATATTTAAAGCTATCTAACTAATCATAATCTTCATATTCATCTGGAGAAATATCATCATCAATATGTATTTCAACACTTCCAATGGGTAAATCAAATGAATAAAATTCCCCTGCAAGTAATTGATTATATGCATCCTCATTCAATACAGTACTCACTGTATCACAATTAGTATAATTTGAACCCTCTGGAAAATATTCAAATTTTTCAGGAATATCTAAAATTCTATCTACTCGTAACTCAAATACGATTTCATCCTCCAAGTCCCTCTCTAATTTCCCTTTAATAGCCCTCCCATAAATGGTAGATGATTCTTCAGAATCAAGTGTTAGGGTATAAATATTATCAGAATAATTTACATCCATCTTAATATTCCTACAACATCCTATTAAAATATTATTATCTCAGGAATTGATAATACTTCCCGCTTCAAGGGAAGTGATTCCTGTAGATCCTAAAAACTATAGCTGAAAGCTCATTGTTTTTTTGATAAAAAATGAGTGAGGAGTAGGCCACCTTCTGTCATATCTTGAATCTTATTCAAACGATATCTATCAACATTCGACTAAGCACGCAGCTTGGGCGCTTGCATCAACCAAGATGTTCGTTTCATCAACTTCAAGATTTGTAATCTTGAAGGACCCGGAAATCTCAAGGAGATTTACACGGAATCTCTCAATCATCAAAGCTTCCCCCACGGGTTCATTGCTCCGATTGAGCTGTGTCGTTTCTGTAACAGGGCTCAATCTCGCAATTGGCTGCTTTCACAGATGGTTCCAAATAAATTTGGCCAACAATATAATTGTTAGGATGGGCGGACCTTCCTCAGCAACGAAAATCAAATAGATTTTCGAGGCCCCAAAGATGTAAAATCTTTGAGGAATTTATCGATTATTTATATCAATTGTCAATCCAATGACTAAACTCCGTAAGTTGACTACCTCACTCAATAAAAGAAGAAAATAGGAGTATATAAGACTTTCTTTTTACAAAAAATAAACAAAAAAGAGGTAAACATGGAGGGCAAATCCATTAAAAGTACAAAGATGACTATAACAGAAAAGCTTCCAATCATCAATGTTTCACCCTTTCATCTACCTCTAGGTTATTAGAGACAGATTTCAAGTATATAAATTAACACAGACAAAGAACAATTTACATAATTTTATATATCTTATTAACGTGAATAAACAATGGAACAACAAGCAATATCAGAAAGGCTAGATCGAATAGAAGAAGCTCTAAAAAACATACAAGAAACTATCTCAGATCCGGATACTATCTTAACATATGAAGAGAGGCAACTTTTAGATCAAAGTATTATTAACCAAAGAGAGGGAAAATTAGTTTCCTTAGAGGAATTAAAAAATGCTAGGAATAATTCTCGATAAACAACCTCAAAAATTTTTTGACAGGTGTGATGACGAGTTGTTTAATAAGATTACCAATAAATTAGAATCATTAAAGGAAAATCCATTCCCACAAGAAACAAAAAGACTTCAAGATTATGCCCTACCCACATTTCGAATAAGAATAGGAAAATATAGAGTTCTATACAGAGTAGATAATAATGAAATTGTGATAGTAGTTATCAAGATTGATAAAAGAGATAAGGTTTATGATTAGTTACAAAAACACAGACAAAGAACTCTTTTACTCAACACCAATCATCATGAACAAATATTGATTCCCAGGTTTCTTAGTTATCAATACAGGATAAAAATCAATACTTGCATGCAATTTCTTATCAGGATAACTACCAATTAGGTCCCCTTCCTTAACTAACTTAAATGGCTCAATTTCATTACTAAATTTAAAACCATCTGGATTATCTATCACCATCTGCCTTATTACTTTATACTTTGAAATTTCTTCCCTTGGAGCCTTACCTCCAATAATCCCTGTAGCCTTAAGAAAATTATTCGCAACCTGAACAGCTACTTGCTTTGTTAATTCTTCATCATGCTGCCCACATTCAACTACTACTTTTACACCTTCATCATCCATTGTAGTCCCCTTAATATGTCCTCCAATATCAATATAATTTTTAATTCCAAGCTGACTAGCTATCTTTGTTTTACTCTCATCATCTTCAATAACTAACATAAATGGTTCAGAATCTTCACTTGTAGAATGTATATCTAATAGATAATCACACATTTTCATAAATGGAAATAACTCATAGGCGATCTTTTCTTCTAACTTCCCATCTTCCTTACCTGGAAAAGATCTATTCAAATTTATTTCTACAGATCTTTGATTCAATTTAGCAGCTTCTAAATTAGCCTTAATTAAAATCAAAGTACCTTTTTTTGGTTTTATCCCTTCTAAGGAATCAATTGCAAAACCTCCACAAGGTTCATTTCCATGGACAAGTCCTATTATCCCAACTACAGGACTCCCTTCCCCAATTATCTTAACCCGATCCATACATTATTATCTCTAGAGGATTTTACTTGAATACTATTTGCGAAACAAATCATAGTAAAATTCTTCTCAGAAAATTTATAATTTTCTGTAAATTTCATACTAAGGCAAGTAAAGCAATCCCTTTTAAATGTTTGCTAAGAAAAGCTTTGTCCGGAGTCACATAATTCTATGGTTAGACAGCAAATTTTCATCGAGTTTACCTCGTGAAAATTTACTAATTATCTTCGTCCGGAAGCATTCCGGACAGTGCTCTAAGAAAAATTAATATCTATGCCCAAAAACCACCTTCTCCAAATACAATTCTTTCTTATTAACATCATAAGAAAATATAACTCGATACTTATCTACCCAAACTCTACAATTATCATTCAAAACATTACGTAAGTGTTTATATCTAGTAGGATCAAATGCAACTTCATTAATCTTCTTAATAATCCTCTTTTTAACAGAACTATCTAACCTCTTAAAATCTTTTTCAAACTGCCTTGTCGGCAGTATTTTGTAACTCATCCCAATCAGCAAAATTTCTTTTAGTAATTTGCTCTTTAGACATTTCAAGGGATTCTATCAACTCAGAATCACTAGCCAACTCTAACGATTCCAATTTTAACTGAATATCTTCGACACTATCTTGCAATTCCTTAAGAACATCTTTATCAATAGATATAGTTCCACTTTCCATAATAGCTCTAGAATTAGAAGGTATTTATAATTTACCCTAATAAAATTATCATCAAAAGACAAAGAACAATCTTAACTATCTCAGATACCTGTCATATTCCTTCAAATATCTTTTCAGAAACCACTGAACAAAAATAGAATCATCTTTTTTTATTTGAGATCTTTCTAGGGCACTATAATAACTATTTCTATTTTTATATTCTATATTTAACATTGGATAACCATTTTTCTGCAAAACAAAATTCATCATTATCCTAGAGATTCTACCATTCCCATCTGAAAATGGATGAATCGTAACAAATTTTAGATGTGCCAAACTAGCTAAAACAACTGGATGTAATATATTTTTCTCTTTATTATACCAATCAAAAAACTCTTTTAATAAAAAATCAAGCTCAGAAGGCATTGGTGGAACAAATTTACTTCTAGAAATTGCAACTTGATGATTTCTTATCTTCCCAGCTATATCTTGCTTTGTATCTTTGAGTAATAATTTATTCCATAACAAACATATTTGCAAAGACAAGTTTTTCTTGTGATCTAACATATTATAAAAAATTTTTTTATGAGCTTCAGCTTCTCTTACGTCATTAATAGGTTTCTCACTAGGACTAAGCCCCTTCTCAAGCAAATTTGAGGTATCTCTTAAACTCAATGTAGAACCCTCAATTTTCTGAGTATCATATGTAAATCTGATCATAAAAGACTCTAACTCCTTATCTCTAGCTGAAATGGGCATATCTTTTCTCTCATTAGCAAAGTTTTTCTTTACAATATCTATCATGTCTAGCCATAATTCATTATAAATTTCCATAATAAATTTCTTTTTAATTTCATCAATATTCTTTGGAATCTTTTTTCCCAAATATATCTGCTTTTTTCTAACCTTATTTTTATCTCGATAACTATGCTCTAAATAATAATAAGTCTGCTTCCCTCTAACAAGTTTTTTAACATTTACCATAAAATAGTGTATATCTACATATTTATAAATATATGTATTATGATAGAAATATAGATATATAAGTATATCCCAATAAAAAGACACAGAACAATCTTAACTATCTAATGCAGGATATTGATTATTTAAATAAGTCCTTAAAAGATCTTGACGTTCAAGGGTTGTTTGCAATCTAGATGATTGCTCAGGAGGTATACTCTTAAGAACATCCTGATTTGTGATCGGATACTCTAAATCAGATTTTTTAGCAATTAGCCTCATATCCTCCACAATACTATTTCAGTTAAGAAAAAATTCTTGAATAATATCTCCCAACCCTATCTCATGAGGCGGACTTCCTGATAATATCTTAGTTTTATAATCTTCACTATCTACCATTTTCTATAAATATAATCATTATCAAAAGACACAGACAAAGAACAATCTTAACTTTTCTTAAATCTTGCGATTCAAGTATCTAACCAATAAATTTAAACTTCATACAAACTTCATTTTAAAAATAAATTTTTAAAATAATTAATTGAGGCTTTTAGTAGATGCGAACTGAAATTCTCGAAAAATCTTGAATCTTACATTCCATCTCTATCAACGTCGTCTTCTACGACGGCCTTAGTTGTTTCGTTTTGCGGTTGGCTTCGTGCTTAGATGCTTTCAGCACTTATCCATATATAGCGTAGCTGCACAACTTGCTCATAACAATTGTTACACCAGCGGCTACGAACCCCCGTTCCTCTCGTACTGAGGGATCCTTCCACTCAAACAACGACATACCTAATAGATATCATACAATCTGTCTCACGACGATCTTAACCCAGCTAACGATTCCTTTTAATATGTGAACTCCAGCACCCTTGGCCGCTTGTGCACGACCAGGATAGGAAGAGCCGACAGCGGTGTAGCAAGCCTCGCCGTCAATTTGAACTATCAGGCGAGACAACCCAATTATCCTTGGGGTAACTTTTCTATCACAATAGGGTCCCATTAAAAGACCACTATGGTTCGCTAGACCCATCTTTCAATTCTGCTTTCCGTACTGTTTGGAAAACAGTTAGACAAGCTTTTACTCTTACACTCTACTCTAGATTTCCGCCCTAGATGAGCTTGTCATTAGGTCCCTCCGATATCTTTTCAGAGGGGTGCCGCCCCAGCCAAACTATCCGCCTGCTGCTGTTCCCTATAAGGGTAAGTGAACCTACAAAAAATGAGTAGTATTACATATTGTGCTCCCCCTTCGCCGAAACTAGGGATCGACGCTCCTACTTATTCTGGGCATCCCAAATAAATTCACAACAACAAGTTATAGTAAAGTTCCACAAGGTCTTCGCTTCCCATTAGGTATCCCCGGCCTGTTCACCGGGAAGTATATTCAGAAGTTTCTTGTTAGGGACAGTGACAATTTCGTTAAACCATTCATGCAAGTCGCAATTCATACGACAAGGTATTACGCTCATATCTGTTACTTTCATCCTCAATAAATCAAGAACTACTAACCTATTTTGGTATTTTATTATCCCAAAACAGGCGGTTAATAATTTCTTACTAACTCATTACTTCGCAGTCAAAAAAACGTAAATAACGTTTTTAGGATTCAGAAAACTTTGTTTTCTGAATAATGATCGGACTATATCTTCACAATAAATGCGTTTGGCGTATAGTCTCTGAGGGTTCTTCAATGTTGAAGTCTTCCCTGCTGATTATCCGCAATTTGAGATTTTTACTTTCTTATTTCTAAGATGAGTACTCAAATATACTCGGACTTTCCAGCATATAGCCAAATTTTCTATGTTAACTATTCAGCCCTTAGGCCAATAGTTATGGTTTAATTCGTCATCAAATTCAAAGTGCCTTAAACACTTTTTCTTTTGATTTAATTAGTTCTTTAGTTCAGATGATTAGTAATTCTTGAGACTACATAGCGTCGCTGTAATTAATAATTAATTACAACTCCGTAAGGCAATGTAAATGCCTACCTTAAGAGCCTCAGGAATTAGGCCCGCCGTTTGATGGACCTTAGCCGCGTTGAAACACGGTTTTAGACACCACCACTGGGCAGGTCTCACCGGTTATACAAGTCCTTTCGGATTAGCAACCGGATATGTTTTTGATAAACAGTCGAACCATCTTTGTTACTGAGATCTACGAATGCCTTTCCATTTCTAAAAAGACAAATATAGACACTCCTTATACCGAAGCTAAAGAGCTAATGTTGCCGAATTCCCTTAACAAGATTAAACTTACAGGTCTTAGCCTTCTCAGCTAGAGCATCAGTGTCGATTCTGGGTACAGCATTACACGCGAATAAAATATCGGTCTTTTCACTGTCTCCTGGATTCAATTATTTTCACCGTACAAATTCTATTGGATCTAAGGATTACCCTCCCCAATTTTATTTGCAAAGACACCCTTTCGGGTGCAAACTTATCCTGAAGCAAACCATTACGTAAAACGTATAATGTGCAGGAATATTAACCTGCTGTCCATCGTCGTAGCCGGTTAAGGTACAACTTAGGTGCTGACTAACCCTTGGTTAATTGATATTGCCAAGGAAACCTTGCTCTTACGACCTCACACAGTTCTCAGTGTGATTAGTTCTTACTCCTGCCAGGATTCTCATTCCTTTTCGCTCCACCTCCCCTCTCGGGAAAACTTCTGCGCAAAAAAGACGCCCGTTTACCAGAACACTTCTAAAGAAGTGCCTCTAACGTATCGGTAGTATGTTTTAGCCCCGTCCATTTTCAGGGCCTCAAACCTCAATAGGTGAGCTGTTACGCTTTCTTTAAAGGATGACGGCTTCTATGTCTACCTCCCCAGTGTCTTAGGTTTAAGACTCCTTTCGATACACTTAACATACATTTTGGGACCTTAACGCTAGTCTCCCTTGTTCGGGTCTCGTAGAAGCACCTTACGCGCCCCCACTGTTTCCCGTTATACACATCTTACAATTTCTGAGTTGGAATGTTCGCCGTAGCAAAAGCGCTCTGCACGCCCAATCCGTCCTTTACGCCGTAAGAAAATTATAACGAGACTATACGTAGGCATATTTCAACGGGAATCAGCCATTGCCAGATTAGATTGGCTTTTCACCCCTAATCACAAGTCGTCTGAGTGCATGCACGCAACAACAGTTCCGGCCTCCATTTTCCTTTCGAAAAACTTCACCGTGCTCATGAATAGATCATCTGGCTTCAGATCTTATCCAAGTGACTTTTCGCATTTTCATACTTGCTTTCGCTTCGGCTCCCTAATGTTAACCTCGCCACTTAAATAAACTCCCTGGCCCGTTTTTCAAGACGTACGTTACAACTCCGAAGAGCAGTAACCAACTGTAACTGTTAGATTTCAAGTCTTTTAACTCTCTGTTATGAGTACTTTTCAGCTTTCCCTCGCGGTACTAGTTCACTATCGGACTTACAATAATATTTAGGGTTAGCAGTTAATTCTGCCATATTCATACATCCAATCTAGGATATACTACTCTTTTAGGATCATTCATATTCATACAGTTTACGGGACTATCACCCTCTAAGGTATATCTTTCCAGATAACTTTAACTTTTGAACTTAGAACTACTCAACCACATCTCTACCTTCATTTCTAAAGGAGATTCAGCTTGCCCTCTATCCTTTTCGCTCGCTGCTAGTAAGGACATCATTATTTATTTTCTCTTCCTGCTGGTACTAAGATGTTTCAATTCCCAGCGTCTGTCATCCTCTCGGACTTAATACGTTTTCGCATTCGGAAATCTCCGGATCAAAAGTTGCATGCACTTCCCCGGAGCTTATCGCAGCTTGCCACGTCCTTCTTCACATTGTAAACCAAGCTATCCGTCTAACAGTAATAATAATTCGGCCAAGATAAAATTAATTAATATAAATATCAATCAACTATCTTGACAGGAGTAGAAATAATTTTCAATTAAGAAAATCATTTCGTAGAAATTTTAAATTTCTACATATGTCGTTTAATTTTTAATTTAATTAGATACAATTTTTCTATTTCCCCGTCTAAGACCGGGAAAAGTTAATTGCTCTAGCTAAGATTGTTCTTTGTCTGTGTCATTGAATATGATGGCACTGGTCGTGCCTATTCTCTACTCCACAACCAAATTTCTTTGGTTACTTCATATGTAGTTGAATGTTTCAAGTCGTTCCCGACTTTCAAATTAATGAATGTGATTTATTATCTATCTCTATATAATTTGGATAAGCAATTGTCAGCTATTCTTATACCTATTGAACCTACTGTCGTGATGGTTCCAGTACCTTGAATAATATCTGTCAGATTACCTGAACCAAAAAAGGTCTCAATACCTGAGGCTAATCCAGCCATGCCTAATCCCAGATAGATTCCTACAGAAGTTCCTTCAGTTATGTTTTCTTTCGACATAACTCCTTCTATGAAACCTATTCTATAGTCTGTATTTGTCATCTTATATTATTTCCCTATCAAACAAACTCGGTTTGTTTGGAATCTCCTCTAGTTTTTTTTATTTTTTTGAGTGTGATTTGTGATTTATTGCTTTCGCAAATGGACCCACCGTGAATCGAACACGGGTTTCTTCGTTGCAAACGAAGTGTTCTACCATTGGACTATGGGCCCGAATGTGATCCATATGGTTTGGATCCTTTTGTTTTAATCCGTTCTTCTACGGAACTTTTTTATCATCTCTTGTTTTTTAGTGAATATAATCTAAAGCTCAACCCAGACTTCTTTTCTTTGGCCAGGACCAAGATTTTCACCAACATCATCCACATATCTAGGCATGCCTGAAACTTGTTGCGGCCAATATGCCCTCACAACGTCCTCTTCTGGAAGATGTGCAGTAGCCCCACAATGAGTTATAGTAAAAGCTTCAGCTGTAATGGTGTTGTCATTACTCTTACTTACATGAAGATGATATCTTTGTGTCATTTTACTTATTTCCTTTCATCCGTCCTTCCACGGAGTTTTGATATAAAAATATAATGATATTAACCTGAGTAGTCAAACTTGAATATAATCTTTTAAGTGTCAAAGTATTCTAAAATTTATTTTTCTCAAAAATAATTTCATTTTACTTACGTAAAACTTATTATTTTATCGAAATAAAAATAGGAGGTGATCCCTCTGCAGGTTCCCCTACAGATACCTTGTGACGACTTAACCTACCTTGTCGTACCGAGATTCATTCCCGAAGGACTTCACCAAAGCACAACTCGGTTGGTTTGACGGGCAGTGTGTGCAAGAGGCCGTGACATATTCACCGGGCGTTGATAACACCCGATTACTACGGATTCCATCGTCATGAGGTTGGGTTACAAACCTCAATCTGTACTAAGCTACGCTTTAGGAGATTGGCTTCTCTTCTCAGAGTCGCATCTCATTGAACGTAACATTGCCGCGCGCGTGTTGCCCAGGGGATTCGGGCTGTACTCACCTAACATTGCCCCCACCCTCCTCCTTGTTACCAAGGCAGTCTGTCTAATGTGCTCTTTCGTAGAAATTAGACACAGGGGTCTCGCCTGTTACTTGATTTAACAAGTCACCTCACGGCACAGGCTTATGTCGGCCATGCAACTCCTCTCAGCGCGTCAGGTAAGCCCTTTAGACTGACCTTCATTCTGCTGTCGCTCCTGGTGAGATTCACGGTGTATAATCTGATTAAACCGCACGCGTCACCCGTTGTAGTGCCTCCCCGCCAATTCCTTTAAGTTTCGGCCTTGCGACTATACTTCCCAGGTAGTTCACTCTTCGGCTTCCCTACAGCACTAACGCCTCTCGAGGAGGCGCTAATGTTTAGTGAACAGCGTTTACTGCCAGGACTACAGGGGTATCTAATCCCTTTCGCGACCCTGGCCTTCATCCCTCACTGTCAGATCCGTACTCGTAAGGTGCCTTCGCCATTGTTAGTCCGATCAAGATTAACGCATTTTACCGCTACCTCAACCGTACTCCTTACGTCTTCCGGTCTCTAGTACTGCAGTATTTCTTGCACGCCTGATGCTTGAGACATCAGATTTCACAAGAAACTTACAGAACAAGCTACGAATGTTTTAGACCCAATAAATGTGGATACGACTTGGACCGCCGGTATTACCGCGGCGGCTGGCACCGGTCTTGCCCAGTCCTTATTCGTCTACCTTTTTACAGTAGACAAAAGATTCTCATAGAGAATCACTCTGGTTTATTCTATCACACTTTCGTGCATTGTAAAATTTCCTCAGCTGCTGCACCCCGTAGGACTAGGAATAGTGTCTAAGATTCCTTCTTAGGGCCTCTCCGCTAAGAGCCCTTACTGATCATCGCCTTGTTAGTCCATTACACCAACAACAAGCTAATCAGCCGCAGCCCCATCCTAAAGCTCGAGTTTCAGAAACACATCATTACAGAAATTGTTTCCTATCAAGGTTTACCCTCAGTTTCCCGAGGTTATCCTTGACTTTAGGGTAGGTTAGCTACGTGTTACTAAGCAGTTCGCCAATATTGCTATTAAACTTGCATGCCTAAATATAAACCAGATAGCCGTATCCGCCAGCAGGATAAACTGGATTTGTGTGTTATACAAACTACTAAATAAATTTAGAAGTTTATATGAAAATTACCTAATTTTCAAAAATTATGATGATGTATGATACTCAGGATGATTATCTGCAGAATCTATTGATTCTGAAGACCCTAAAAATAATCAAAGATTATTTTTTTGGATCTAAAATAAATTATACTCATAATTTTTAACGAATTCTCTCCAACTTGCTTTTTTAAAGTCGATTGAAAAATCTTCTTACCAATTCTTATGAAAAGAATCGTAAGACGAAACTTAAATTAACATATACTAAAAGTAAATGTTGACGGTTACAATCATGGTTGACTACTACATCCTACCTAAAACTTTGTTAAGGTAATCATCCCAGTTAATATCATTAACATTTTATGAAATTTGATGCTAAAGTAGGTATATAAATGTTTCTATGTAAAAGAATATATTCAGCGTCGGTGAAATATCTCTAAGATTATTTTGTAAATAAAAGATTAAAAAGTTCTACAAACCAACAAGTTTATAAATCAATTATTACAGAGTTTCATATGGCAACAGAAAAATCTTTAACAGAGGCATTAAAAGAAAAGATGAAAGAACCTTCAGTAGAAGTAGAAGAAGCTCCTGCAAGTAAACCTGATTCTGAAAATTTGACAAAGGGTGAAGAAGAAAAAATTGAAGAAGCTAGCGCAAAAATTTCAAAGAAAGAAATAGATACTGAAAAAAAAGCAATTTCTTCTAAGGAGGAAACTCTTATACCTCTAGAGGATTACATAAAGTGTGCAGTTCACCTTGGAACAAAAGTTATAACTCCTCATATGAAAAAGTATGTATACAAGAGAAGAGCAGACGGGCTTGCAGTAATTAACACAATTATTATCGATAAACAACTAAGAGACTCTATAGCTTTTCTAAATAAATACGATCCAAAATCTATTTATCTATGTTGCAAACGTGAAGCTGGATGGCAAGCGGCAAGAAAGTTTGAGAGCGTTACTGGAATAAAAGTTTTCACAAAGAAATATTCTCCAGGAATAACTACTAATTTAGAACTTGAAGATTTCTTCGAAGCTGAACTTACAATGATATGTGATCCATGGATTGACAAGAATGCATTATACGACACTATAAAATTAAAGAAACCTATCATGTCACTTTGTGACACTAATAATTATACTCAGGGAATCACAAAGATAATTCCATGTAACAACAAGTCAGCAAAATCTATCGGATGTATTCTTTTCATCCTAGCTAGAGAATATAACAGGTCAAAGGGAATCGATTTTAATTCTAAACTAGAAGACTTCACTGGCCCTCTAGAGAATTAATTTCTAAAATATCTAATTTAATGAGTGACCCTCAGGTCAACATCTTCTTTTTCTACCTTTTCACCATTAAGAAATATGTCATAGTGTGCTGCAACAGCAGTATAGCTTCCTCCAATATTTCTAATCATCCCATTTGCAGATATTTTTCCAGCTTTAGCTGCAGTTGCTAATTCAATACCTACACCACCCCCAATTTCTGAATCTCCTCCATTCATTCCATAAAATGACCTCCCAGTTCCATTCGCATCTCTTTGGGCAACCCTTTCCCTAAACTCTTCTCCAAGAGGATCTACATTAGCTGCAGAGGCTAGCAGATCCAGATTATCCACATTCTGTTGTCCACTATATCTATCCATATATTTAAGGACCTGGTGCGCTTTTTCTACTAGGTCATTTACTGGCATCCCTCTCCAAAAATATATTTCTATTTAAAGCTTACTAACCATAAACAAATTCTAAACTACTACCCTTTTCTAAACTAATTTCTCCACTTATTTCAGAATTAATTTCCAAAATATACAAACTTTCAATTTCAGGACCATACAATTCACACTGTTCAGTAACACATGGCTTAGCATCTGCAACATGTATAACTTTTAAATCACTATCCAACCAAATTATATCTAAAGGAATCAAAGTATTCTTCATCCAAAATTTATAGTCTCCCTTTTTTTCATAAACAAATAACATCCCACATTCATTACAAAGTTCTTGTCTATTCATTAAACCTAACGCACGTTCCTCTTTTGAATCTGCAATTTCAACTTTAAAACAATTATCTTCAAAACAAACTTCTTTAATTGAAAGTTCTTGCACTACCCTATCTTCATTCATTACAAATACGACAACTAATAAGGCAACAACTAATAAAATAAAATATTTTTTATCTATCATCTTCTCTTAATTTTTCTCTCTATCTTAACCACTCTCTTCAACTTACTCTTCCTAACTTTTCCATAAATACCAGTTTTAATATAATCTACACCAAACCCTACTCCCAAATCTGCAATAGTGTCGTCTAAACTCTCCCCACTTCTATGAGAGATAATTGTCTTAATTCCTTTCTCATTACACAAATCAATAACCTCTTTAACTTTTAACAAACTTCCAATTTGATTAGGTTTAACAATTATAGCATTAATAGATTTATTTTTAATAGCTCTCTTTAGTCTAACTGGATTTGTGGTTGTTAAGTCATCTCCAACAACCATACACTTACTATTAGACTTTTTAACTTTCTTTAACAAACTACTAAATCCTTTAAAATCATTTTCATCCAGTCCGTCCTCAACATAAACCAAATTAAATCTTTCTATTAAACTTGCAACATATTCAACTTGTTGGTGTTCATTAAGAATCATTCCAGGACTCTTATAATTATATGTTTTTTTAAAGAAACTATTTGCTGCAATATCCAGCCCCACTTCAACTTTATCTCCATTCTTCCTCATTATATTTCTTACAATTCTCATAGCTTCTAGTACCTCCTCATTTGTTACGCCAGTTTCCCAAGCACCCTCATCATTTCTCTTCTTTGCACCTAAGATTCTTCCAACCATCTTATAGGCCTTTTCATTTATTCTAACATTCTCTGCAAAACTTTTGCTTTTACTTACAAAATGAAATTCTTGAAAATCTGGCATCTTTCCATTAACTCCCTTAC
>Ga0209402_10001749_pt1 | contig 23024 bp, 32 predicted proteins | sample ArcticOcean_MG_C_3_FD_187437 | JGI IMG/M metagenome (GOLD analysis project Ga0209402, IMG submission 187437) | Marine microbial communities from western Arctic Ocean - ArcticOcean_MG_CB8_126 (SPAdes) (version 2) | ecosystem: Environmental > Aquatic > Marine > Oceanic | place: Arctic Ocean... | reverse complement strand
GTCTGGTTCGAATCACATCTCGACACCTTGCTCGACAGCATTCTCAAAGATGCGGAAGCATACACCCTCCATCTGATGATGTGTGCAGCACACGAAGACGGAGCTCCTCGCCCATCTGCATAAAAGATGGAAAAGGACGCACTCCCAGGCAGCTGAAGCTGGTTGTGGTCGTTATACTTGTTGTAGAGGTTAAGCAACAAACAAGGAGACACAGAGATGGCACACAGATACGACAACACCTTCCACGTTATCAACGACATTGGCGAAGAAGATGGACTGCACAAGGGCCATCTCATCTGGGCACTGAATGACAGAGGCTGGCCCATTCCCAAAGAGGCTTGCATCGATTGCGATGAAGGCCCGCTGCAGTATTCCGTGGCAGGCGACTGCTGTGACGACGGAGAATTCACAGAGCTGATGAACCAAGCATGGGTCGCACTGAACGAAAAACCCCTCGACCCTGAACTGGAGAAACTGATATGACCATTATCAAAGGCATCAAAGTATCCATCCGCCGCGACTACGCTGCTCAGTCCCCAATCAACCCGTTCGATATCCAGGATAGAACAGACCAAGAGGGGCGTGTGGTCGGGCCTTCCAAAACGAAACACATCGGAGTGAAACGATGGAAGGTTCGCTTTGCAGATGACAAGCTGCGGCACTTCGACGAGGACCAGCTTGTGATCGTCGACCGGAACCATCTTGTCACACTGATTGTAGAAGGCGAACCCAATACGACCTACGGGCCCTTTACGGAAAAAGAAGCCGACCATTGGGTGGGCATGGAGCAGAGATACGCCAAAGCCCTCCAACCAGAACGACCGTTTGTCTGGCCAGACCAAGAGACTGTCTATCTGATTCACGAGATGGAAAACCCGTACACCAAATCGCCTTCTGCACTGCACAGTGAAACGACAAAGCAGAGCAGCTGATGCCGAAACGCCCAACCTGGGCGTCGTGCTGGGGTGTTGCCCGGCACCTGATGAGGCAGACTCCTTGACCTTTGGAGAAGAATAATGAGAACCCGAAAACTGACTGATGACCAAAAACTCGACGTGATGAATTGCCTCGTCCTCCACAAAAAGCAGATGGACAAAAAGCCGATGCATCACATCCTCAGATTCTTAAAACGAGAATTGAAGACTAGTCCTTCAGAACAACTCATCCGGAAGATCTGCACAAAAGTAGAAATCGACATCGCTTCAGGTCTTGAGTTCACCGCGATAAACGGAGCGAACCGCAACTACAAAGAAACGCGAGTTGTGGTGCTGGCTCACATTGTCGGCGAGCTGCTGGAGTGGGCGGACGGACTTGACCTAGGCGATACGATCTCTCTGCCAATGCGGAAACGCCTTAAGCAGATAATGGATCGTGGAGCTGTTGCTCATTTGTCAGATATCAAAAACGAGGAGGCGGAATGAGCAAAAACGAAATGACCTGTCCGCACTGCAACGAGGAGCCCGCTATCTTCGAAGCAACCAAGCCCATCAAAATTGTTCCGACGATCGAGAATTGGACGTTCGATGAACCGATGAATCAGATCGCGACGGACATGAACGTGGTTTACATCTGTCTCAACTGCGGCAGCAACGTCCGCATCAACCCAACAAGAAGGGAGATCACTCCGCTCGGCAGCATACGAGAACCAACCTGGTCTGAAGCAATGGATAAGCTGCTGGAAGATTTTCGCAAAGCGGGCGACAAAGCCATCTCCTCCAAAGATTGGGAGGTGGCACGACGCCACAATTTCTTCTTCGGAGACCTTGTCCCCTGCAAGGAGGCAATCCGGAAAATTATGCTTTCCAAGCCGTAGTGACTTGCAACCGTTCAAATGAACGCTATAATTCAACTGTTCATTAACCTTTAACCAAGGGACACCAATGCAAAGCCCGATCGAAGAGACTTACGAGGAAGTCCAGAGACTGATGTTTTTCGTCTGCCACAAGTTCCAAAAGAGGCACGGCGGACTGATTGACGACCTGATGTCCACTGCAAACTTGACCTACATGACTGCCTACGAGCAGTGGAAGCCAGGTGGAGCTCCGTTCCACTGCTACCTGTCAACATCCATCTATCGGAGATTGATGGGCGAGTGGAGATTCAACAAGCGGCGTATCAAAACAAGCTCACTCGGAGAGTACATTCCACAGCAGCGTGAAGAAGAAGAGTCAATCGTCCCCGACCTGGTGGCGTTGGTTGGCGAAGAGGCAGAAACTGTCTTGCAGCTGATTCAAGAGACACCCGCGGACCTGTGGACAGCGATTGAAGGCAAGGGCGGAGCTCCTCGCAATTATCGAACGTGCATCAGAGAATACCTGCACGACAAAGGTTGGACGGTAAACGAAGTGAACGATTCATTCACGGAGATAGAGGGAGCTCTCCAACTAATATGAAACCATTTGAGCATCAAAAAGTAGCTATCCTTCGCATCGAGGAATGCGATGGTAGCTGCTTGCTGGCAGACGACATGGGACTGGGGAAAACCATCACAGCTCTCGGTTGTTTGCGACGCAATCCAGACTGGACGCCCGCTGTCATTGTCTGTCCTTCCGCCGTCAAGATTAACTGGCAGCGTGAAGCGAACAAGATGGGGATGACGACTGCGATCTGCAATGGGCGGACTCCTCCATCTGAGAAGGGAGTGATCGATGGAGCTGCGAAGATTCTCATCATCAACTACGACGTGCTTCCGCATTGGAGAACATATCTCGAATCCCTCAAACTGAAAATGATGATACTGGATGAAAGCCAGTACCTCGCAAACAAGCAGAGCAAACGGACACAAGCTGCTCGCAAGTTGAGCAGGAAGATTGGACGTACGCTCGCAATGAGCGGCACTCCAATTGTCAATCGACCTGTGGAGCTGTACTCAACAGTCAACATCATCTGGCCAAAGGAGTTCAACAATTTCCAAATCTACGCGAACAGGTTTTGTGCTCCCAAGATGGGATTTCAAGGAATGGATTACAGTGGAGCTTCAAACTTGCCGGAGCTGCACGCCAAGCTGACGCGACTGGGGATGATACGACGCAGGAAGGGAGTGATAGTTGGGCTGCCTGATCTGAAGAGACAGATACTGAGAGCTCCGCTGTCCGATCCACAGCAGTATGAAGAAGCGAGGGACAATTTTGCCATCTGGATACGCAAGAAGCATCCGAAGAAGGCAAACTCATCACTCAAGGCAGCTGGCATGGCACAGGTTGGATACCTGCTTCGCCTTGCAGCACGATTGAAGATAGATGCCGTGTGCAAAAAGATGCACGGCTGGTTGAAGGAGAATCCAGATGAGAAGCTCGTGGTGATGTGCATCCATCGAGACATCGGAGAGTCGCTCGTAAAGAACATCTCTGTCAAATCAATTCAAATTCACGGTGGAGTAACAGGTAAGGATCGACAACTCGCGGTTGATGTTTTTCAACGCGATCCAGAAACACGCCTCGCTGTCTGCAATATCAAGGCAGCGGGCATTGGAGTTGATGGTCTACAAAAGGCAGCACGGCGATTATCGTTCGTCGAGCTGTGGTGGAATCCTTCCACTCACTTTCAATGTGAGGGAAGACTGGAGCGTATCGGGCAGGAGAGAGAAATCCTGATCGATTACATCGTCGGTAAAGGGACGATTGAGGAGCGATTGTGTCGCATTCTTCAAAGCCGACAAAAAGTGGCATCCGCCGCAATTGATGGTGACAAAGAAGTTGCCACCTTCAACATTTATGAAGAGCTTCTAAACGAAATGAAAAAGGAATCGAAATGAGCAAGATTTGCACAATCAACGTACCAGGCGTGCCTGAAGACGTGAGAGACGAATTCAAGAAGGTTTGCGTAGATCGAAAGATCTCCATGCGTGATCGAACGATCGAACTTCTCGAAAACGAAATCGCTCGCCACAACGCCCGGAAGAGGAAATGAACAACGTCACTCAAATCCTAGAGCGGTACCATGTACCGTTTGTCACTCAACATCACCACGTCCGCTCTGGATGGATCGGTGTGGATTGCCCTTTTTGTTCACCTGGATGGCAGAAGTATCGGCTAGGGTTTGAGGAACGTACCAACCGCGTCAACTGCTGGCAATGTGGTCTCCAGAAAGGACCCAATGTTCTTGCCATGCTGTGCCGCATCAGTCACGCCGAGGCGGTAAAGCTCTGGAACTCGTTACCGCGGACAAGGGCAGAGGACACGGCGGTCGTCTATGACCCGGACAAGGTGCTTGTCAAGCCCGCTGGTATTGGCCCACTGCAAGCAGCACACGAGAAATATCTCTCTAAACGAGGATTTGATCCAGATGTCTTGCATCAACTTTGGATGGTCGGCGGCATTGGTATCTCTTCAAAACTGCAATGGCGAATCTACATCCCCATTATGGACGAGAAGGGCAAGACTGTCTCCTGGACAACGAGGACGATTGATGACACAGCAGAGCGCCGCTATCACTCTGCAAGTGAAAAAGAGGAGATCTATCCGCACAAACATCTCATCTACGGAGAGCATCTGCTACGTTACTCAGTCGTGATAGTTGAGGGTCCCTTCGACGCGTGGGCGATAGGGCCTGGATCGGGATGCACATTCGGAACCTCGTACACAAAAGAGCAAGTGATGCGGCTTGCCAAATATCCAAATCGCGTCATCTGTTTCGATGCGAGTGCGGATGCACAGCAGCGGGCGGATGCTCTCGCGAAGCAGTTGGCTCCGTTTGATGGACTGACAATCAACATCCAATTGGAGACTGGCGACGATCCAGCATCTGCTGATAAGCACGAACTGCAAGAGCTCCGCGAGCAATTTCTGATGGAATACTGATTTTGGATATCTTTCTGAAAAAGAAGCAGGACACCGGTGAGTTTCATTCTCGTTGATGTATTATGAAGTTGAGGCAGACGAATTTGTTTGCCACAAACATCAACCCTTTTTGGAGATCGATAGACATGGCTCACGAAATTACCGAAACTGACGGAGTTGTACTGCACGAACGCGGAGCTTGGCACGGGCTGGGCACAATTGTCAAAGATGCTCCTACGCCTGAAGAGGCACTTGTGGAAGCGGGCATCGATTGGACAGTCCATCAACGCCCGCTGTACATTGGCGAGGAAGGTGCTGGAACAGATCTCAATGAATCCCGCATCGCGATCCCCGACCATGTTTGCAATGTCCGCAGCGACCTGCCTGATGGGCAAAACGTACTGGGCATCACGTCCAAATCCTTCTGCGTTGTTCAAAACAGTGAAGTGGCAGCCTTCTGCTCCGACATTGTCAACATCGCTGGAGGGGACAATCACTGCATCGAGACAGCTGGTTCGCTGTACGGTGGCAAGCGAGTTTGGTTTTTGGTTAAGGGCAAAGAAGTTGCAATTGGCAACGACCCAGTCAATCCCTACTTGCTGGCAATGAACGGGCACGATGGAAGCTGCCCGCTCAAAGTGATCCCGGTAACGGTGCGTGTGGTGTGTGCAAATACTCTCCATGCCGCCCTCCGCAGCGGCAAGAAGAATACCGTGCTGAGCATGTCAGTTAAGCACACGGCGAAGATGGCAGATCGGATTGCTGCTGCCAAGTCCGCTATCGAGTTCTACCACAATGGTATTGATGGAGAGCTGGAAGCCTTCAACACGCTTGCCAAGCACAGTGCCAAGGTTGAAGACTATCAGCAGTTCTTCCTCAACTGCTACACGGCAGATTTTGGTGACATTCCTGAGAACCCGCAAACTGGGCACGAAGAAAATCGTGTTGAGAAGGCACAAAAAGGATACCTTGCCTTCGCAGCTCGCTTTGACAACGAGCGACCAACAAGCGGCGACAACTGGTGGACAGCGTTCAACGCCTACACCGGTTACATCCAGCACGATAGAACAATGACTGGTGAAGACACGCTTCGCCGTCGTGCTGCAAGCAACCTGAACGGAGTGAGCCAAGTCCGCTCTCAGGATGCCATGAAACGAGCGTTCGCAATGCTCGCCTAATGCGGTCGGAAGGCGCAGCGTTGGAAGGGGGCCTCGTTGGTCCCCTTTTTTCGTGGTCTCATCATCACTAATGATTCATCAGTAATGATTCTTCCGTTATGATTCATCAGTAATGATTCATCCAGTATGATTCAGGGATGCCACTAATGATTCTTCCGTTATGATTCATCAGTAATGATTCTTCCGTTATGAAGGGATGCCACTAATGATTCATCAGTAATGATTCCGTTCAGTCCCTTCTCCGTGAAAAAACTCTTCAAGAAAGATGAAGAAACAAGCACTTCGTGGCAGCTAATTGACACAACCTACGTTATACTTGTTGTGTGACGTGGACAACAACAGCAAACAGGAGATGACAGCAATGGCAGAACTCAAAATCACAGTCGAGCTCACTTTTGGAGAAGCGGCAATTGCGGAGCTGCTCGCACTGGCAGGTCGATTTGCAGACACTGAGTCTGGCACCCGTGCCGTTACCGTTGACGACCTGAAAGACAATCCGCAGTGGCTTGAGCGTTTGATCGTTCAGCTGCGGGAGACGCCTTTTGAAGAGGAGATAATTGCTGAGTCGCAGAATGCGATCGACAACGATTGGCTGGGAGATTTTACCAGCGTTGCTCGTTTGGAAGAAGCTGAAGAAGAAGACTGAGAAAGATGAAGAAACAAGCACTTCGTGGCAGCTGAACACGGTTGTGGTCGTTATACTTGTTGTAAGGCAAACGAAACAACAAACAGGAGATGAAGAAGATGCTCGACAGAACTGAAAAACTTTTCACGCCTGAAGCCGCTGAAAAAGCCGCTGCCGACATGCAACGCGGAGACGAAGACTGGACGTATGTTGTCCGACACTGCCCGAAAGGAACTGGATATTCCTTTATCGAAATTTGGGACGAATGCGGCGAGATGATTGGCAAGGTCTGATTCACTTCACAACAACAACGGGAGACGGTACGATGGACAACGGTTGGCTGGACGATTTATGCAGCATTGCGAGCCTGGAAGAAGCTGAAAAAGAAGACTGAGAAAGATGAGGAACGAGCTGCCTTCGGGCAGCTTTGCTCCACAACCTACGTTATACTTGTTGTAAGGCAAACGAAACAACAAACAGGAGACACAAAATGACCAAACAACTTCCAGATTTCGCTGCTGACAACCATGTGCTCGATGCACTTGCAAGCTGCATGATTGGCGAGATGACAGGCGAGCTCTCCGGGCGAGAGGTCCTCGATCGTTTCGCAGCAGCTGAATCTCGCGACGCTGCAAGCATGGACAGGCGCCTAAAGCGAGTCCAAGAAGTGGCAGCATACATCGTGCTGGTTCTGGACGATGGTCGCGAACGCAAACGCGGAGAAATCCGCCTGGGTGTCGCGGAAGCAATCACGTTTCAACACGCAGACGAATTCAACGAAGTTCTCAATCACATGGTGAAAAAGGGTGTTGTCGCCAAACGCTCGATCACCAAAGCAACGGCAGCTTTCAAGCTCGCATAACTCAAGGAATCTCCATGTCCATCACATTCTGGGTCCCATCTGCAGAAGACTCTCACGCTCCAGAGCTCAATGTCGCAAACGGCAATTTCCAGCATCTTGGAGAGGCTTTGGGATTAAACCCTGCCGCAATTGAAGACGGGTGCGGGCAGATCGCAGCTGGAGATCTGTACGACAAAGTCCGTAAACTGCAACGCGGGCTGGAAGAGCAGCATCAAGAATTTGAGCGGAGCGAGGTCGTCAACACTCCGGACGACACAGGCGGCTGCACAGAGATTCTGTGCGGATGCACTGCACAGCAGCTTGAACGGTACTGCGGCATACTGCTGCAAGTGGTCGTGACAGCATACCGTTACGAATCTGATATCACTTTTTCTTAGAAAGAAGGCTGATGAAATTAACTGAAAAACAAGAGATGTTGATCGACAGTATCTGCTCGACAAGCGACTGCGAAAATGAGGCACGCGACGGCACAGTGTACTGCCGAGCCTGCTTGAACGGTGGAGATAGAAAAGCAACTGACGCCGCGATTGCTTTGAAGAAACTTATTGAAAAGGAAGCGAAACGAAGCACTCCGTGACAGCTAATCGCGGTTGTGGTCGTTATACTCGTTGTAGAGGTTAGCAAACAACGCAACAACGGAAAGCAAAACAATGACACGAACACGAAAAGACAGCGAAGGACGCATCTGGGAATACAACGAAGGAGAAGGAACGTGGAGTTACGGCGAATTCCTGATTGGAATGGGCGCTCTGAACGTTCGGAAATTTGCAAACTGGAATGCGGACTGCAAGTATCCAGAAGAATTCAAGACTTTGAAACTGGCGATGGAATCTTGCTGAATGGGGGGAGACGAATAACGCCAACTATCGCAAGCACAACGACGGGCAGCACAACTCCAGCACCTATCACAAAAAAGACGGCACTCCTGTCCGCTCAATTCTCAACCGTGAATCACAGAAAGAAATCGACGAATTGGAAGAAGATCCAGCAGATCGACCCTCAAAAAAGAAGTGAGAAAGATGAAGAAACAAGCACTCCATGACAGCTAATCGCGGTTGTGGTCGTTATACTTGTTATAGAGGTTAACAAACAACGCAACAAAGGAGATGAGAGATGGAACTTCCAGAAGGCTGCAAAAAAGTTGAGCTGACACTTGTTGGGCTCGACGGTAACGCATTCGCGTTGATGGGTGCGTTCAGCAATGCTGCAAAGCGGCAGGGTTGGAATGCAGCAGCAGTCAAAGCCGTGTGCAATGAGTGCATGAGCGGCGACTACAACGCATTGCTCCGCACATTGATGTCGGTGTGCGACGAAGGAGAAGAAGTTGACGACGATGACGAGGAAGGAGACGATGAACACTGGGACGAAGGTGAAGAGTACTAGTCTTCACAATCGATGGGAAAGGCAGCCCTTCGGGGCTGCTAATCTCCACAACCTGTGTTATACTTGTTGTGTGACGTGGACAGCAAACAGGAAACAGGAAACACAGATGAAACTTTCAAGCAACCAACTCAACGCACTGAAGACAATCCGCCGAACCCTGGTAAATGGCGTTGGGCGGACAACGGACGTCAGAGCAGCCAAAGGATTGGAGAAAAAAGGCATCGTGAACATTCTTACTCTCGATGGGGCCAACGTGTCAGATCATCGAGGAATCGCCGGAAACTGCACAGGCACGCGATGTGCAAGATGCGAAATCGTATAACAGGAGAAGAGGTGCCTTCTGCACGGTAAAGCGGTGTGCCTGAATAGGCATCCAGAAGCGAATCGGGGATACAAAGGCAGGTAAAACTCGGCGACCTGGACCCGGCACTACAGCCTCTCGAAGAAGCTGCACTCGGCTAGACTGAGTGCCGTGCAGAAGACACCTCCTCACCAAAATATTCAAGTTTCAGGTTGAACCTTTAATCTTCCTCTTGCACAATTCGATCAAAGGAGAAATGAGATGCTTACTCCAAGAAGCTACACCGAACTGAGACAGGGCGACGTTATCGTTCTGGAAGGCGACGTGCTCATCACTATTGATCGGGTTGTGAAGAAGCAGAAGACCTTCACCGTAGTCGAGGGGACTGATAAAGTGAGATACACTTTTGATGGTCTCGTCTTCACTGCGGATTCTTCCGTACTTCAAACGATCTGAGAGATAAATGGCACCGACGAAAAAAGCGTCCACCACAGAGATGACAGACACCCTTTGGAAAACCTTGCTTGATGAATGCTGCCAGCGTGCTGAAGATGGCCCACTCAATCAAGAGCACACGGCTCACGGCTACGATCATTGGGAGCGTGTCCGCACTGCTGGCATGATGCTTGCATACATGGAGGGAGGGTCTCCTAAAATCTCTCAGGCGTTTGCGTGGCTGCACGATTGCTGTCGCGAAAATGAGGTGCACGACCCACGACACGGTCGCCGTGCTGCACTGTTCGCTCAGACATTACGAACCCGAGGCATCCTACGGGTAACAGACGACGAGTGGGAGACGCTAAAAGAGGCGCTCACAGATCACAACGGAGGACGCACACATCCAGACATCGATGTCGCGTGCTGCTGGGATGCAGATCGACTCGACCTGGGTAGGGTTCACATAACTCCGGAGATGCGTTTCATGTCCACAGCAACGGGCATCGGTATCGTGGAGCAGATGAACAGACTCGACCCACGATAATTACCAGGGATTGAACGGAACTACAGGTTCCGTCCTTTTGGTGTATGCCGGATTCGATACACGCCTGGAATGTCAACTGCAACGCTCTTGCCAACCGCTTTGCGATAATGCTGATCGCATCTGCAGGAACGGAATCCATCTACGTTCTTCTCCAGCGGTTTGGATCTCTCATTCCCTTCGAGGTATCCCTCCTCCCTCGCCAAATCGCCTGACACGATTTGGATTCCTCCAATCGCTCGTCCGTAATGTTTTGGCACGAACAGTTTCTCGTCTGCCAAGAACCAATCTTCATGAACTTTTCTCGAGCGTTCGATCAGCCTATCGCCTGCCAGCTCATCTATGTTCGCACCTACCGTTCGCGGATAGTAGACGCAGCGTCTGTCTAAATCGCATTCTTCGATCGCGACTTCCAGAGACAGATTGTGGAAGAGATAATCGCAATCCGTGAACCACACTACATCGGCATCTGTCTGTTTTGCTGCTATGTTTCTACCACAAGCTCTTCGGAACAGATGGGAATGAGGAAGCGGCAGCAGCACAAGACGGACGCCATTTGTCGTCAGCAGAGGTTCCATTTCCTTCAAGCACTGGACAGTCTTGGGATCATCTTTTGCGTACGCCACTGTGATAGAAACCCAGCAATCGTTCGTCCGACTGAAGAGTGATGACAACTGGTACCGTAACAGGTAGGCGTAGATATCTGTTTGTCCTGCCCAGCAATGCGTGACAATCTCGATGGAATTATTGGCGCTCGTCGTCACCTGGATTGTCCTCCTCAAGACAGAGTGGTTGGTTCAACGCCCACCTATGACATAGGAAGGCTATCTTTTCATTGGAACCTGGAAAGAACTTACACGGACGCGTGACGTCGTAATCTTCAAAGTCTTCAATCGCCCTGTCAATCCCATCCAAACGCTGCTCAAGATTCTTGCTCACGCCTACCAGTAATCATAGGTGTCGCAAAAGTCCTCTTCTTTACGAGTGACGATTGCACGAAGCTTCTTATCATCTATCTTCGCGACTTCTTTGAACCTGTGCCAAGATGTTTGATTGAGAGGGTTCAATCCTTTCAGTATTCCTTCATCCACTTTGAAGCCGAAAGGAGCGAGAAAATCAAACAGACAATGAGGGAGATCCTCCATACGGAGCACTGAGCCTGCCTTGTAAGTATCGAACATCGTCCCCACAGCACCCTCATCTAATCTACCGACGAACTCGGTAAAAGATTTGGACTCGCGAGAGTGCATCTTGAAGACATTGTCAACAGCAGGAACGTCTACGTGTCCTCCACCAAGAGAAAAGTAATATGATTTGAGCCAGGTGTACGGATGCCGAACCATCGACAATTGTATCTGACTCTCGTATTTTGGCCACGGCTGATGCTTTGCAGACGCACGACCTTCAACAGGCTCGATACCAAGCCTACCGAGTACATCGATGGTCCATGTGGTTGCTGTACGAGGTGCTGAGCAGAAAGAAAAACCCTTGTATCTAATCATTCTTCATCCTTTACGATGTAGCCCCAAAGACGCTTCCCTGGGGAGATGATTTTGTCTCTCCCAAACTTCTCTTCAACTGCTTTCTGGACACCCTTGTACGTGCCTCCGAAATCGTGACCACAAATAATGCCACGTGTCTTCGGAAGCCACGCATCGAGATCCTCTTTGACGGATTGGTATGAGTGGTTCGCATCGATAAAGACAAAATCGTATTCCTTGTCTTTGGATGCTGCTGCTACCTTGATTGACGGCAGTGTGAAGATGAGGCAGTGATTGGTGATACCCCTACCGATATTTCGATCCCCCACCCGATTGAGATGTTGGATTTTATCCCAGGCGAGATCTTTGATTTTGTCCCACTCATCTTGCGTGAGCTTGCCTGTTCGTTTGTGCGTTTTGTGATAGGTAGAACCTTCGTCCCATGCCTTCCACATATCAACAAAGTAGAGACGACAATCAACGAACGCCTTAATCAAAGCAACGGATGTCTCAGCTTTGTAGACACCTACCTCTACTCCTGTTTTTGGTTCACCAACCGCGTCACGAATCATCCTGATCAATGCCTTTTGCACAGCTCGGCTTCCTCTTAATGGCGAATATCTTCCTGAGACATTCATCGGGACCAGTAACAGATAGAACAGACTGAACAACAGCCTGCTCTTCAAATAACTCTCGATACTCTTCATCTGTTGCGGCAAAGCAATCTGCGAAATTACCTCGCGTCCCTAGCTTATCGTGCCACTCCGTCCACTCAATGTAGAGTGTTCCAGTTGGCTTGAGTGACATCAGCCAAGTTTCAAGAGTATTACGCGGGTCTCGGCTGTGGTCAAACGAATTGGTGTAGATAACATCAAAATTATCGTGCCACCCCTTCTGTATCTGATCAAAGTCTTGCAGCAGCACTCTGTCGTCTCGATCAGCCGCCCGTTTGCAGATCTCTGTTCCAATCCAATCTCCACCAAAAAAGAATTGAAACAGATCCAGTTCTTGTCCTGTTCGTACACCGTGGCAGAGCCCCTGCGTGGGACAGTTTCCTCTAGGATACCCATAATGCTCAAAACAAGCGGCGACCACTTCATGAATCGCGAAGCACCTCAACTTGACTTTATTCAACTTGCGATTGGTAATTCGATCTTGAGCAAGACGATAGGCTTTGTAGCTCTTGAACTCGTGCTGTTTCATTAGATCTTTTCTAAGCAATCACAATGACGATGAAACCAAACTTCTTCAACCCTGTCTCCGAAGTCTGCTTTGAAATCATCCAAACCAGCTTGGACGTGATCTGCCTTCTCGCGTCGATTACGGACGTCGTCAAACAGCATCCAGCCGCCCTTCTTCAGCAACGGCAGTGAAAGCATCGCGTCTTTGTAAACAGCGTCCGAGTTATGATCGCCGTCGACTACAACGAGGTCGAATGATTCTTTTGGAAGCACCTTCAAAACGTCGGCACTGAAACCTTTGTGGATTGTCACCTTACCTGGAGCAACTGACAAATTGGCACGAGCATTCGCTTCGACCTGATTCATTCTATCTTTCTTGAGCTTGCGAGTTGGCTCCCAAGGATCGATGGCAACGGCGTGTGACTCGCGATTCTTCAGAATGTTTTGCAAGCACCACACCAGGTCCATACCCTCAAACACTCCGATCTGAACCATCTTGACGGGATCCATTCCGCCGTATTTCGGAAGCAGGAACGTACTCCACGTCTTCTGATTGCGATAGCGGAACCAAGACTTGGTAAACGCCATCTGTTTCTTGCCCTCAATGCCCACGTTTTGCTCGTTGGGCAATTTCTTGAAAGCTTCTTCTTTGCGTGCTGCGAGGTCCATCAAAAACTCCTTACCAAGAACAAGTATCAAAACCAGCTTCCTTTTCGCGACGACGGAGATGCTTGTTGTTGATTGCATTCCACCATTCGTCGATCTTGCCCACTTTGTTCTCTAATGCGAACAAGTAGCGAGGCCACCACAGCTCAAAGCCTAATGGGGATTTGTCTGGACGCAAATTCGAATCACCATGAAAGTGCCATATCTTCACGTCAGAACGGTTTGTGCTGCGTGGCAAATACTTCGACGACGCATTCCACAGACCTCCAGTAGCAACGCCACAGGCGTCAGTCTCGCGTAGATCGTGAGCGACTGGGTGGAGGCAGACCTCGTCAGCTATGAAGAGAGTCGTTTTGTGCAAGTCCGTCCAATGGGACCACGCTGCCAACGCTTTGGATTCACCTCTCACGCCCCAGATCCCTCCGTTAAGAGAGGGGAAGTCGAAATCCGCAATACAATCGATGACCATCTTGCGAGGCATGTGATTGTGTTCCAGCAGTCGTGCGACTCGTTTCTGAATCGTTCCCTTCCCTATCGTCCACAGATTGAATTGGGTCGTGATGAACGAGTAATACTCGAGCATCTCAAACAACTCGTCTATCGGCTTGACAGGAGAGGTATCGGCATCCAGATAGATGAATGACTCTGTTGGTCGTTTGCTGGTAAGCTGCTGCATCATTTTGGTTTTGTCGAGAAACTGAGCATTCTTACCACGGTACTTTGGCTTCCTCTCGTGGACGGAGATGTCAAGTCGTCTGTCAGTCGCGATTTCATTCACGATGTCCAGAGATTCAGGCCAGGCGTGAACCTCGATGTTGCCCTTCCATCCGGCAATAGTACGCAGGTCGAGGATCGAGATCACCAAGTTTGGCAGGTGTGCTCGACCCGATATGAGGTAGACAATTGTCTTATCCAATTTGCATCTCTCTTTCTTTGATCTTTTCTTCCATCTGCGAGAGCTTCGAACAGTGTACCCACCCCATGCTCTTCATATTGACACGATGGACGAGTTGGTTCGTTCGATTTGCAACGTAGAACATGAATCCATCTTGCGAGGGGACAGGCATACTTCCGTATCCAACTGTCCGCACTGCGAGCTCCTTGCAGTAACGAGTGAAATCTGTGTTGAAGAAACAGCACCACGAAATGATGCGTGGATGTGATACGCTGCTGCATCCTTTCGATGGATGTAAATTGAGAGGCGGCGTAGGCCAATAGCCTTGAGACTCAGCCCACTTGTCCAAAATTTCCATCTGGTTGGCAGGTTTTGTGTACCCCCAACGATGGCCAACTATAGCAGGCGTGTCTCCAAACAGTCTGGTGTCTGGCCAGGTGTGTTTTGACGTGGTGCCTAGTACATCCAAATCTAATTTCAGCCAGTACGGTGCTGTCACGTACTCTGCCGCAGTGTAAAGGAAGCCAGCCAACATTTTCTGCCGCTGAGCAATGGTCCAGCGAGTTCCGTCCTCAAAATACTTTGCTGTCTTCGGCAAGAAAGGGACGACGTTGATAGAAGGGAATTCTGCCTTCACGATATCTTCTGTTTCTGGATCATCAACAAACGCCGTAACGTGCTCGCACACATCCGGATGGAACTGCTGCCACGTAGGCCATGCCAAACGCAAATGAGGGAGATGTGCAGCGTCAACTCCAATAACGGTTTGGTAATCAAGTGACGACATTGAAGCCTTCTTTCTCTATCTGATCTAGCACGTCTGCCTTCCCTGTAGTCAAGCGGGTGATTACGGGCATCACTTCGCCGTAGAGTTCGATCACCACAGCATCTTCCACAATTTGCAGTTGGTGTGGGACCCAGGCAGGGATACGAAAGGAAAACCCTGGAGTCAATATCACACCGTCCGTTCGATGTGGGAAATCGATCAGCAGCTTTACCTCACCACTCACAACAATAAAATCATTCCAGGTGTCGTGGAAATGGAGTGAGGTGCAGCACCCTTTGTTCATCAGCTGGTGCGCCTTTCTTTTTTCGTCTGCTCGGAAGTACCCGCTCGCTGGCACTATCGTTGTCACTTTCCCCCACACCTTGTCTACCCATTGACTCCTCGTACCAGTACTCATCTTCGTAATCCTCTTCAGTATAAGGACGTCTCATTTCTCGTACCATCCTTCTAAATCAAACGGCTGCTCAGGAAATCCTTCCAAGCAGTCTGTCAAAGCGTCCTCAAACGGCATGTGAGGAAAGCAGGATAACGCAGCATCTGGATTGGTGTTGAATACTTTCAGATCTGCTCTCTCGAATACGCCTTCATTTGCCATCTGTCCTAACCAGTTCCCTACGACATTGAACTGGTTGTTATTCGTAGTAATAGCTCCTTGATCTCGTTTCTGTGCGAAGGAGTAACCAGAACCTTCTGACATTTTGAAATCAACGCCAATTAGATGAATGCGGCGTGCTCCCAGCTCATGTGCAATGCGGAGAGCGAGAAGGAATGTGCAAGCAGTCTTCGGTTGTCCGGTACGCTTGCATCCTGCATTCAAATTTCCCCAGCTCGCTTGCTTGTCCGTAAAGAACGTATCGTCAGGCTCCAACCAGGTGCGGCGATCTACTGCCCATACGTTTGGACAATGGCAAGCACTGAAACCGGTCGCTTCAAATTCCTCGCCTACCTTGCGACGTATTCCTCCGCGTCCAACCTTCAACTTTGGGCGAGGGATAAACTTCATCACGTTTGGATCGAGCCAAATCCCTGTGTGAAACTTCTTTGGCGGGTCAGCACAGATGAACGCTGATGGACAAAAGCGAGGATGTCCTGCTACGTTGTTGATTGCGAGGCTCCAAACGCCGCGTTGGTTGAGCTTCTCGAGCTCTAACTCGTTCGCGGACGGGCCTCCACCGATTATGAATACGGCAGGGACGTTACCCAAATGATCGGTAAGCGAAATCACTTCGCCCTTGCGAGTAAAGAACATGAATCACTCATTATGGTTGAACAACGAAACCCACAGTGTCGTAAGAATCACGATTGGAATAACAGTACTCTGCCGGAACTACGCTTGACGAAGACATGGAGCTTTGTCCAGACGACTCGTCACTTTCTGGTTCATCTATATCTTCGTATCTTGCCCATCCCATAAACTGATCGCCATAATCAACGCGGGCATAGTTGGCGTAGAGTGTTTTTGATTCTTCCGCTCCCAAATGGAGCCAATCCATGTCAATGGATTCTCTCTCGTGATTGAATTTGTCGTCGTCGTAAAAGGCAACAGGGGCAGGATACAGCAGCAAGTCGATACGCCAGATAGGCTGGGTAGAGAGATTGGTGATCACGAAAACGAGATCATTGTCTTGTCCAGACTGAGCAAAAAACAAATCCGAAAACACAAACTGAATTTCCTTCTTAGCAACTGGACAGATGGACGTGCTCTCGCATTCACCTGTCGCGTCGTCACTGTACTCACTTGTCTCGTCGTGATACCTCCACACCAGCGTTCTTTTCAGAAGCTGCACTGCTTCAATCTCAATGACAAATTCAAGTTTCATCGAATGTCACTGCGAGGAACAAATCTTGAAACCAATCTATCGGGTCTTCAACATACAGAAACACTCCGCGAATTCTCTCTCCGTAGACACTGTAGAGCAGCTCTGCTTCAAAACTGGACAAACCCCTCGCATCTAGAAACGTTCCCTCAGGAAACGAAGCCATTCCATCTCGTAGCGGGACCTTCAGTTTCCTCTTAGGTCGTGGATTTAAGGGCTCAGGCGGAGGTCCTTCATCATCTTGTACTGGGTACTTATCGCTCGCACTAAAGAAATTGACAACACCGTCTCCAAAATCATCCAACCACTCTTCTCGTCCATCGCATCCACAATCCTCTCCCTCTTTAATCAAACCAGTTTTCGTGGCGATTTTTGCGACGCGTTCTTTAGTAACGCCGACAGACGAAAGGACTTTGGTTGTCGCTTTGCCTAGTTTCATGATGATGAGGAAGAACTCTCGTCTGGACAGGGGTCGAGCCAAAACTCTTCGTCAGGCTTGACTGGGAAGACGCAAACCTTATGACAGTGTCCTCGCACAACTGTACCGCTGTGATTTGCAGGGTAGATTTCAGCAGGAGGAGATGGTCTCAAATCTCTCCAAGTATAGGTAGCAGCTATCACCTTTTCTGGGAACGTCTCCTTCCGCACGAAGGATGTCCCCATCAACGATACCTGCTCTTTGTCTATGCTGTAAGTGACTGTGAAACTCATTTTGAGAAGAACAGTTTTCCGGTAGTGGGGAATGAATTTGGAAACCAACTGACGCCAACACCTGAGTTATCATTCCAAGACGACTCTAGTGTCAAATCGTAACCAATACAGTCACGAACGGTGCAATCTAAGTTCACATTCCAAGTCGCAAGAGTAGAGCCGTGAACACCGACGTTCCCCGCAGGGTAGTTCAAAACAGGAGGAACAAGAAGATCGGAGAACACATCTCTGAAATTATTGTTCTCAGCAGTATTGCCAAAATTGATTCTCCGACCCGGCCCATCTGAAACGTACCCGACCTCTGGGTTCATCTTCTCCAAATATTCAGTTACCCCACCTGGCCAATGCAGCGGATGATTGAGTGAGGTATAGATAGCAGGGTCGGTAAGCAGAGGATCTGGATTGCCTACTATACCTATCCTACCGGCGTTCGCTCTGATCATCGACCACCGCCCACCATTGGTAGGAAAGAGCGTGGCGTCTACCCCATCTATAAGAGGATAGATGTCATGTGCCTCTTGACCACGTCCATAGTTTTCGAAATGCTGAATATAACTCGGCACTCGAGGGTCGGTTGGTGGGAAAGAAGGGCAACGTAAAAACAGCGTCTGTACAGATCCATCAGCAACAGAGCTTCCTAAAAAACCACCTAACTGAAAAGGATCGGCACCTATAAAAGGTAGAAAACTCTGCCCGCCAAATCTAAGCTCCCAGCGTGTCGCCCCAGCTCTTGTTATCGTGAATTTCATCGTGGTGGGTTTGGGAGCAGCTAGTAGGTGAAGTTTCTTATCACGAAACTTCCATTGGTACCCATACCAACCTGCAGTTCTAATCCGCCAGGCAGATTGTGCTCGTGTTCCAAAATCAGGCTGAACAGGCATGCTCAAACCAGCAAGCACTTCTGGGCGTGGCAGGTACCTAAAAGATGAGGCAGGGTCATCAACAAACCCAGGACCAAACTCATCAGGAAGGCTAGCCATCTCCTCTGGAAAGATTTCTTGATAACGAAGATAAGAGAACTGGAAGTCTTCATCCTTTTCCGGTGATAGATTAGGTCCCATGTCTGGGTTTTGACTACTTACTCTTCGCACTGCCCAGAGGTCGGCGATGTTTTGAGGTGGGCGGTAGGTTGCGAGTCTGTAATTGTGCCCTGATTCAGACAAAGGGACTCGCGTAGCCACCTTAGTCATCCAGGTAGCGTTGTACTGAGAAGGAGGACCCGATGTTGCACAGGCATTCAAGATGGTTGGGTCAGGATTGTCCAGTGAGATAATTTGGTAGGTCGTTTCAAGAGAGTCTTGGATATCTAAATTGACGTAATATGTGGCAAGGTTGCTTGCCCAATCACATCGCAGTGGTTGGAAGCTTTGGTGCCAAACCCCATGGCTCGCTCTGAAAGCCAAGTTCATCTGATCCATCAGCTCATCTTGAAACCAAGGATTGTGCAGCGTACCAGACGAAGCGGGGTTGCCTATTCCTTCAGTCGTGTCTTCTAACTCCCACTCTTTGCTGTGAGCATGAATGAGAGACTGAACGAAATTAGGAGGCCCATCTCCTTGCACAGCCGCCCCAGTAATCTCTCCATCAAGCTCAAACGAGATTACAGATGGAATGTTCTCATACGGGTTTGGTTCTGGGCAACTGAAGCATCCAGAAGTCGGTTTGACTGTCGCAGATGGATTGACGCATACCGTGCAGTTTTCAGGCTCGATACTGTCTCCGGGATCTTCTAGCGTCACTTCTGTAGACGCATGATTGTCCCAGTATTCTTTGTCTACGCTATACTCAACTCGCATCGTCCACCCTATGGGCTAGAGATAACCGCCGCCACATCGATGATGACTTTTGCCTTTGGATCAAAGAACGGGTTCCACGTTATCGTTCCTTCGATTGGATCATCTGTTGTCGCAGCGTTGCCAGCATAATTGAAAACATCAAAATCAGAAGCCGCGACAGTGTACGCCCAAATCTCAGTAGGGGTAGATCGAGTGCCCGTATTATTCAAGGTGTACGTGGCGCCCTTCAATACCAATATCCCGCACTCTTGGAACTCTACAATCCGTCCGAGTGGTATCGCAACAGTGTACGTCGCCTTCTTACCGTTAATTTCAATATCAGGATTCGTAACAACTTCGCAACCGCAATGCGATACAGATGCCGATGCCCCTGTCCCACCTCCGCTTTTGATAGGGATGTACGCGGACCGTTGATCGTCAAAATAGGCTGCTACCTTATCACCAACCGAGTACGAAACATTCTCGTCAGCAGACGGATCGAACGGATATCCAATCACTGTCTCGTCGTCTATTACCCATCCATCCCCATCGTAATAACGAGGCACACAGGTGTAGAGATCTGTATCGCCATCGTAATCTGTTTCCGTCACCTCGACTTGACGCATTGGAAAGGCACGAGGATTAGATGCACCTTGATTGAGGAACATCTCCGCAGCACGAGACAATTCGTTGACGTGCTCAGCACCAAGTTGATCGCCTTCTTTTTTCTTTGGAAGAGCTGTCACGCTTAGGCCTTGAAGAGAAAGTTCATGTCTGTGTCTTCATACGGAGCATCTGTCGAATCAGCTCCAATATACAGACGTCTCCATCCTTTACCGGGCTCCCAGACATGGTTGTGCCCCACGATCGTATTCTTCCAGAGCACTCGCTTTTCCAGCAGCTTGAACGTCACGTCAATTGGAGGTGTTGCTACCTTGTCGTCTCGCCAGGTGTACTTTTCGGAATAGTCAAAGCCCGCAAACAGCAGCGTCTCAGGAGTTGCGTTGTACAGCCAAGGTATGCGGAGAGAGTTGACTTTGCCGTTAAGCTTTCGCAAGCGATGGATGACGACATTTTTGAAGTGATCGAAGGGAATCTGTTTCCACGTAATGTTCCACTCAGTTGTCGGAACTAAAATCGTAGAAGGGAGATTGGGAGTGCGGACAACCTTCTTCGAGTCGCCACTTCCCTCAGCAGGCTCGACATCGTCCTCATCTACTTCTCCAGTTTCAGGATCCACTTCGCCAGTGTCGTTCTTTTCCTCTTCTAGCTTGCCGCCTTCAGCAGGACTGAAGATAAAGTCCCCACCTGCTTTGGATGTGATCTCTAGAAACGTTCTTGGATCTTGAGGATCTGATCCACCGGACGTACCTGATGGCCCAAACGTCACAATGATTTTGATGCTACCGTGATACGTTCCAAATACTGCGGAGGAGTCAAACGAGAATGGATCGATCGGCTTTTCACCGTCTTGCGATTCGAACGAGATATTGTTGGCGACCATGCTGGGCAATCCAGGCATGAAACCACCACGCGGAATGACTACGCTACCAATTATCAATGCTGGAGGGAAGAGCTCTGTAAGCACAGCAGATAGATGAGTGGCAAGAATCAATGCTGACCATTGTATTTCTCCTTCCTCTGGATCGAAACTGCCGCTCATGCCAAGAAACTTGTATGGGATCCCTCCGGACGTTGTGAGTCTCCAGGTGTATGGATTGTCTGTTTGGACTGTCATTTACCCAAAGCTCCTTTTTTCTTCTTCGTTTCGTCCAACAACTTCTTCTGTGTCTCGTTTCCTTTACCGAGCAGGTCAACCATCTTCGCTTGCTGATCATCGCCCTTGCCCTTCAGCACAGCATCCTGGAGCTTGGTTCCAAACGCTTCAAATCCAAATCTACCCGCGTCAAGGAGAGCATCCACCCCACCCTTGTCCTTCTTCTTCTCCTCGTCCTTCTTCTTGTCCTTCTTCTGCTCCTTGTCCTTCTTCTTGAGATTAGATCTCTCTAGTTCGTTTGCGGCGATCAGATCTTGCAGCCGTTTCTTTTCAGCGAGTAAAGCGGAAGTTCCCCCACCCTCCTCATTCATCTCATCTACAAATTCGTCCTTGCCTTCTTTGTACGCCTTAACCATCTCCGAAAACGGATTGCCGCCACTCTCAACGTCTTCTTGTGCAGAGAGCGTCTCAATGAACGCGTCCTGCATCGCCTCGAACGGGTTGCCGCCCGACCATAACGCATCCATTCCAGCCTCCATCGAAGTCCAAAGAGCTTCTCCAAACTGCTTGATCTCTTTCAATCCGCCGATGATGTTCGTAACCCACGATTTGAAGAATGCACCAACCGCTTTCCACATACCGACAAAGATACCGCCCGTTGTCGTCACTTCCGTATTACTCATCGCAAAGAAGTCTATCAGATACAATGCGAAATCGATCATTGCAATCTGTGCGAGCTCACTTGCATTGCGAAAGTTGAAAGCGAGGATGTTTGCAGCGTCGATGATGGAGTTGGACACATCGATCATCCAACCTGATACGTTTTCGATCATAGTGAGAACAGAATCAGCTCCAAGATTAGCCGCATCTGGTAGAGTGACTCCTAAAACCTCTTCTACCAATTCGCCAAAAGTCTCCCAAAGAATCAGCCCAGCCTCTTTGAGATTCTCCCAAACTATGACTAATGATTCACTGACAACGGTATAGGCGGTTGTCCCTTGTTCTAAAGAAGAGAAATATCCAACCATTGCTCCAAGAGCAGCCCCTACCAAAACTATTGCAATACCGAAACCACTACCAATCAAAACACCACGCAGTCCAATACCAAACAACTTGGCAGCTTTGGTCGCAAGGAAGAAACCTCCAGCAGCAGTGAACAGAGCAGTACCCAGCCCAGCAGCGGCTTTCGCTCCGACTATCATTCCAGACGCCATTTGCGGATTCTTGTTGATCAGCTCTCCCATAAACTCAACAATCGCAATCTTGACGTTGAGCAGCGTCTTCATAGCAGGCACGACGGACGATGCAAGTATCCGCCCGTTGATGTCCCAAGCATCGGTAAGAGTAGACTGTAAACCAATCAGCGTTTGCGATTGCTTCTCAGCCATTTGATAGAAGCGACCTCCCTCTTCAGTCAGCCCTTTCATCACATTTCGGAAATCATCGAAACTGATAGACCCATTGCTCAGTTTCTCCTGAGCCTCTTCTGTCGTTGTTCCGAAATGATCGGCAATGTCCGTCAAACTCAGAATACCTTGCGTCGACAACTGACGGAAGTCTTGCGTCATCAGTTTACCGACGCCTCGCACCTGATTAAATACGTTGCCCAGTAGCTGGAATTTAGGTGCTGTACCTCCGGAGGCGTCCGCAAGTAAGCCCATAGTATCCATCAACTCGTCACCGCGTTCACCAAATGTGATCATCTGGTTAGCTATGCTGAGGATGCCCGGCATCTCGAATGGAGTCTTGGCGGCAAAGTCAGTCAGCCCAGCGAGAGTCTCTTCTGTTTCTTCTGCCGATCCAGTCATAGTCTCCATTGAGACGAATGTCTGTTCAAATTCTCCAGCAGCTTTGATACCACCAGACAACAGGTTACCGAGAAAACTAT
>Ga0209402_10001745_pt1 | contig 23059 bp, 25 predicted proteins | sample ArcticOcean_MG_C_3_FD_187437 | JGI IMG/M metagenome (GOLD analysis project Ga0209402, IMG submission 187437) | Marine microbial communities from western Arctic Ocean - ArcticOcean_MG_CB8_126 (SPAdes) (version 2) | ecosystem: Environmental > Aquatic > Marine > Oceanic | place: Arctic Ocean... | reverse complement strand
ATTCAATTTCATTATTTTTTTGAGGTAGATATATTTATTTTAGTACTAAGTCTTAAAAATCATTTTTGTTGCTATTTCCAAATTAACATAGTTCTCAATTTTAATTGTATTACAACCAACATGTTTGCCTGCAATAATGTCAGTATCACTATCACCTATCATCCAACTAGATTTTGGATCAATTTTTAGTTCACTAATTGCTTTTAATAACATTCCAGATTTTGGTTTCCTGCACTCACAAAATTCATTTGGTCTGTGAGGGCAAATATAGAATTTGTCTATAACAGCTCCACTCTTGAAAATTTCATCTTCAATTTTATGATGAATTTTATGTATATTTTGAAAAGTAGCTAATCCTCTGTTAATTGCGGATTGATTTGTTATAACAACTACTAAGAAGTTATTGTCATTAAATTTTTTTATAGATTTTCCAATATTTGGAAAGATCATTAATTCATCAATTGATTTTACGTAATCACTTTTTCTTTTATTTAATACACCATCTCGATCAAGAAAAATCGCTTTTCTTTTTTTAATCATATTTGAATTCTGGTTCACCGGAATTTCTTATACATGAAATTATACAGTGACATAACAAAACATGTTGTACTTCAATAGATAACATGTTTTGATTAGGAACTTTTAAGCAAATATTAGATAAATTTTTCATTTCTCCACCAGACTTGCCAGTAAAACTTATACAATTTCCACCATTTTCTTTTCCATACTGTAAGGCTTTAATGACGTTTTTTGAATTTCCACTTCCACTAAATGCAATTATAATATCACCTTTTGAAAAATGATTTTTTAATTGTTCTACAAATATATCTTCATAAGAAACATCATTTGACCAAGCTAGAATTACAGGAATGTTATCAGTTAATGAAATCGCATTAAATCGTTTTTTATTTTTTAATATTGCTGTTTTTAATAAATCAGAAATAAAATGTGAGGCAGTAGATCCAGAACCCCCATTTCCCATAGCAAAAATTTTTTTGCCTTCATCCCTACCCAAAATTAATTTTTGGCATATTTCATTAATTTCATGCAAATTATTTTTGAAGAAATCTATAGATGAATTTTGTTCATCAAGGAAAAATTTAATTGAATCGCTAAATTCCATTGATTTTTAAAAAAAGATAACTCATATTAAGTTTAAAAAAGATCATTAGACTTGATTAAAGCAATTTCTAGATTTTCATTTTTTACTAATTCAGCTATTTCGTTGTAATAATTTGGATTCATTACAATTACAGTATTTAGTCTCCTTTTTTTCAGTTTAGGATAATTAATTATTTCATGTCCAGTTCCAGAAATAAATTTTCCCCATTTCTTGGGATTTAGATCTATAAGGCATTCAATAATTTCAGGAGCAAGTATATTTGTTAAACATACTCCTTTTCCAGCAGCGCCCCAAATACCCACTTTACCATTTTTTAGATATTTTTTAATTTTTAAGTTGAATTCTTCTTCTCTCTTTTTTATCAAATATTGGAAATTTTTTGAGAACTTTATTAAACTTGGATTATAAGTTACAATTTCAGAATCAGATGGAATTGCCTCTATCCAAAGATATTGATCTTTAAAAATATTGTCGATTGAAATCACTTTAAAACCTGCAATTTGAAGTGCAGTAGTTAAAGAATTTTTTGAAAAAAATGAACAATGTTCATAAGTAAAATCCCAGAAAATTTGATTTTTGATAATCCATTCAACTGTAGGAGTTTCAAGGAAAATCCGCGTATTAGGTTTTGAAATTTTGCGTATATTTTTCAGAAATTCAATAGGTTGAGGGATATGTTCTATAGTGTGTCTAGAAATAATTACATCAATTTGTTCATTGCATGTTTCATCAAAAAATTTTTTTTCAATTCTAATATTCTTTAGATTTGTTTCAGGGTTTTTAAAGCTAGGATCATATCCAATGCCAAAATTATTCCAAGAATCATTACTTGTCAATTTTTTAAGAAAGTACCCATCACCACAACCAATTTCTAAGATTTTTGAATTTTGAATTTGATATTTGTTAATTAATTTATCTATTAAATTAGAAACATGTTTGTTAAAAAATGATGAAGAATTTTGTGCATTTTCATAAGAATTTCCATAATCCATTAACTTAATATCAAAACTTTGATTGAACACAAATTCACATTTAGTGCAGATTACTAAGGACAGATTACCTCTTTGTATTTTTTTTGCTTCATCAGATGTATCAAAAATCAAATTTTCATGAACAGGTACATTTTCTCTAGATAGAAGTTTTAGTAAGTTTTCACACTTACAAATGGGACAATTTAGTATCATGGTTTTTTGTATGTTTCCAAACAATCTATAGGGTTTACAATTTTTGGACCTTGTTCATATAAATTAAAATTTATTTGGCGTAATCCTAATTCATTCATTTTTTTAATTAAAGATTTTTGTTTATTTGATTCACAATAAAATAAAATATGCCCTCCACCACCTGCACCAGTAAGCTTTCCCCCCAGAGCACCTACCTGAAGAGCCTTTTTGTAAATTTTATCTATTTTTTCATTAGTAATTCCTGAAGAAAATTGCTTTTTAGCAATCCACCCTTTATGGAGAAGATTCCCAAAATTAGTTAAATCAGATTTTTTTAAGGATTCATACATTTCTAATGCAATATTTTTTACAGATAAAAGTGAATTAATGGTTTCAGGATTTTTATTTTTTAATTTTTTTATTTGTTCTGTTAGAATTATTGAACTATTTCTTGTGTTACCCAAAAAGAACAAAAGTAAGTTTTTTTCCAATTCGTTTTTAGATGATTTTAAAAGTTTTATTGGTTTAACTGAAACCTTATTTTTTTTAAATTGGATAAAATTTAATCCGCCATAAGAAGCACTGTATTCATCTTGTTTCCCAATTGGCCAATGAAGGATTTTTCTTCCTATATGAAATGCTGTTTCAGCAGTTTTTTGTTTATTCCATTCTTCTTTTTTAAGATGATTTATTACATTAACAAGATTTACAGCTAAAGAACTAGAACCTCCCAATCCAGAACCTGCAGCTACATCACTAAAAAGAATTACATTTAATCCTTTTTTGTATTTTAGATATTTGATTACTGATGAAGAAATTTCAGTTCCATCTTCAATTGCTATTTTATTAAAAACAGTTGGTTTGTAATGTTTTTGGAAATCGGGTGAAAAAGATTGAAAGGAATTATCATGCCTAGTTTGAACAACACAGTAGGTAAATTGATTAATTGTTGATGAAATTACATTTCCCCCAAATTTCTCAAAATATTCAGGCATATCTGTTCCTCCTCCTGCAAAACTTATCCTAGTTGGACAGATACCTATTATCATAATTAGTTTCAGAAAATGAATTTCTTAAGTATTTTGTGATTTTGCTAAGAGAAATTTAATTCCTGATAAAAGATTACAAAATCTAAAATCAATTGTTTTTTCTAAAAGACTTGAATCTAGACAAGTTTGTTTTGGGCGTGGTGCAAGTTGTTTTTTTTGATTTGAAGTTACAGGAGAAATCAGACTTTTGTCAAAATTAAATACATCTGCGATCATAGTTGCAAACTCAAATCTATTAACACATGTTCTTCCAGTTGCATGATAAAGCCCAGAGATATTCATAGAAATAATTTTTAGAATAGATTTTGCCAAATCGTCTACTAATGTAGGGGTATTAAATTGATCAATATGAGGGTCTACTCTTTTTTTTTCTTTTAATGAATCTATAATCCAATTACTAAATCTTGATTTTTTATCCCATCCATAAATTACAGCAGTTCTAAGTATTACATTCTGATTTGAAGAATTTAGAATTATTTTTTCTGCACTAAGTTTTGTAACTCCATAATGATTCACAGGGTTAGTATCATCAAATTCAAAATAATTATTTGATGATTCTCCATCAAAAACTGCATCTGTCGAAATATAAATTAATTTTGCATTAATTTTTTTACAAATATTAGATATGTCTTTTGTAACATCAACATGTAATTCATTTGCTAAGTCATGATTTGTTTCACATAAATCTACACTTGGATGAGCTACAGTATGAACTATAAAATTTGGTTTTAATTTTTGAATCAGATCTATAATTTTATCTTTATTTTTTAACAAGTCTATCTGAAATGATTGAAGGTTTGAATTTTCAGGTTTATTTTTATTGTATGTAAGGATAACGTCATAATTGTCTTTAGCATAATTTGTTAGAGTGTTACCAACAAATCCACTGCCACCAATTATTAATAATTTATTTTTCAAAATTTAAACAATATTTTTAAAATAATCTAATTATAAAGATGAATCGAATATCAAAAAAAGTATTTTCATCAAATATTGAACTTTTGAATTATAACATATAAACAAAAATGCACAGTAAAAGATGATTGATAATTTTTACAAACTATTTTTCAAATATTAATTTAAAGAATTCATAAATTGACTAAAAGTTTTAGATGAATTTCCAAGATTAGAAATATTTTTGTTTAAGAATGACTTACCTGACTTTAATATCATTTTTTTAAATTCATACTCATGATAAAATCAATATAAGAAATCATCTAATTGTTCAGGAAGTACAACAAGTTCTTTAAATTCATCAAAAATACTTTCTTCTTTGATAACATCAGATCTTGGAATAAAAATTGAAGGTTTATCTAAAATTGACGCTTCCAAAGTAGCAGAAGTTAATCCAACAGTAATTAGAAGTTCACAGTTTTCCAGCATTGGTTTTAATTCACCAGTTTGTACTATATATACATCAATTCCTAAATCATGAATTGCAAGATCCTCAAAACAATATTGATCATGATGAAGTTTAATAATTATTTTTTTGTTGTATTTTCCAATTATTTGGCAAATTTTTCTAATTATTTTTAGATAATTTTCTTTAATATTGGAAGGAAGGAATTTAACAAATTCCCCATCTGGACTTATGGGAGTAATCAAAATATGAAATTCATAGTAAAAGAAATAGCTGAAATAGTTGAATCAATAGTTCCAAATTCAAAAATATCATTTGGTGATAATGTAGGAAAAGATTCTAGATCATATAAGGTTAATTTTGATAAAATAACTGAGGAATTAAATTTTAAACCTAAAAGAAAATTATCAGAAGGAGTAGAAGAAATGTATAAAAAAAAAATTAGATATTTCTATTAATGAAAAAGAATTCTTAGATAAAAAATTTATCGTTTAAAATATCTAAAATGGTTAATTCAAGAAAAAAAAGTTAGCACTAATCTTGAAATGAAATAATATAGAAGTGTAAATTAAAATAATTAACATTTATTTTAGTAGTCTAATTGATATAGTTGATAAATTTACTGAGGTTGTGCGAAAACAAGATACATTGCATGCTCATAATGTTAGTCATATATTTCGTTTATGGCAATATTTTAGAGTTGGTTGGGCAACATATTTTGGATTTATTTTTGCAGCAGTAAATACAATAATCACAACATACTATCTAGCAATTGATAATATTTCATTTCTTCAACAAATCTTTCCAACATTTGGACATTATATAATTTCAATAATTTTAATTGGAATTCCAGCCTTAATTGGAGTAGGATATATTCATACAAAACGAACATCTGCATATAGAGAAGAAGTTAAAATACAATATGAATCAAGTCCTCATGCCGTTAGAAATCTAGAAAATAAGGAGTTAATGTTACTTGTCATTTACAAAATAAATGAATTATTAATAAAAAAAGTAAATAAAAATAAATTTACAGGAAAAGAATTTCAAGAGATGATTAATTTAAAACAAAAAATTCAAGAACAAAATAATTCTAGAACTATTTCAAATATAGTATTAACAGATATGGATAATATCATAAAGGAATGAGATTATGAGTGATCCAAGAAAGAAATCAACAGGTTTTAGAGCATGGTTCTATTTTAGAACGGGTTGGGCAGTTTACTTTGCATTTATTTTTGCAGCAGTAAATACATTAGTTGTTACATACTATCTAGCAATTGATAATATTTCATTTCTTCAACAAATCTTTCCAACATTTGGACATTATGTAATTTCAGTAATTTTAATTGGAATTCCAGTCTTAATTGGGGCAGGATATATTCATTTTAAAAGAAGTCCAGGATTTAAATCAGAAGCAGATATTGCAATTGAAAGTAATCCACATGCTAGACGAAATTTATTAAATACAGAAGCAATAATTGCAGCATATCTATTTTCTAATGATTTAATGATGAAGATGTTAAAAAATGAAAAGCTTACAGATGGGGAAATTAAAAAATTTACAGAACTTCAGGATAAAATCAAAGAGCATTTTAAACATAGAACAATTTCAGACAGTAAATTTGATTTATAATGATATTTAATTAGAATAGATTAATAAAAATTAGAATAAGGATTATCATTTTCAAATCCGAACCGTTTTATCAATTGATTTTTAATTACACGATTTAAATAATCTAAAAAATCCTCTGCAGGTTCAAGTGAAGTACTAATAAAAATTTCATTAGTTATATCAGAAGAAAAAATAGTATTTTGATCAAATTCAATATTTGCTAATTTACCATTATTAATTTTTAAATTTTCAACATTAGAATTTTTAAAGGAAGCATGTTTTAATTCAATATTAGAAATTGTTAATCCACTTAAATTAGAATTAATATATTTACTATCATTTAGATTTGTATTTACAAAATTAGAAGTTGTTAAATCAATACTATCAAAAATACTACCATTAATGTCTGAATAAGATAAATCAATGTTAGTTAAATCTGAATTTTTAAAAACTAATGCACCACTTATGTGATTTAATGAGGAATTATTCAAAGTAGTATGAATAAAATTAATTTTTTCCATTGTAGATCCAGAAAAATCAACGTTAGTTAAATCTGAATTTTTAAAAGTTACATTTTGAAATAATGCTCCAATAAATTGAGTATTTTTAATAGTCATATTTTCAAATAAAATATTTTGAAGTAATGAACCAGATAAATTTTTTTCACGTATAAAAGAATTTTCAAAGGTTTTTTGATAAAGAGTTAATCCAGTCAAATTATCTTGAGAGAAAATATCAGACATATCATCTGAATTAACAGAAAACCCATAATGAGAGTAGGTGACAGAATTTCCTTTAGGATCAAAAATTATTTCAGATTCATTCAGTGGTTTATAATCATCTAATATACTAGTACCAAAAAAATTAGTATTATGAAAAAGAGTTCCATTAAACTCAGTATTTTTTATAGTTGCATTATAAAAATCGGTATCAATTAAATTTGCATTCATTAAATTAGTATTAATTAAATTAGCAAATCTTAGATTAGAATTTTTTAAATTTACACCCTCAAAATTTGCTCCATACAAATTTACATCATATAAATTTGAATTTTGTAAATTTTGATTTTTTAAATTAGAATTAGATAAATCAGCTCCCACAAAATTTGTATTTTCAAATACTGAAGTACTAAGATCACTAAACATTAATTTTGCATTATGTAAATCTGTATTTCTAAAAATAGTATTATCAAATTTCATATAAGCTAAATAAGCACCACAAAAATTTGCATTTGTTGCATCTGCATTAGTAAAATCAACATTAATTAAATTTGATTTATATAAATTTACATTTTTTAATTTTGCGTTTGTGAAATCTGCATTCTCTAAATTAGAATCTCTAAATGTTGAACCATCTAATGTTGAATTTGTGAAATTTGCATTCTCTAAATTAGTTGCTTCAAGATTTGTTCCATATAATATTGCATTTGTAAAATCTGCATTCTCTAAATTACTTCCATAAAAATAACTTCCAGACAAATTTGAACCACTAAATTTGATATTTTTCAAATCTAAATTATTAAGATTTATTCCAATTAAGTCACAATTTGAAAAATCTAATAAATGGTATTGTATTTCATCTAATTTTTTATCATTATCAACATCAGTAAGTAATAAACAATTTTCTGATGTATCAGCAAATGCACTCAATGGAATAAAAAATAATAAAATTATTAAGTAATACATTATCGTATAATAGGGTAATCAAGTTATATACTATATTAAATAATCTTAAAAATTTATAATTTGATCAAATATGGATTGAATGTATTGATAATTGATGAAATAATAAATTGCTTGAAAAATAATAAGTATACCATAAATGAAGATTCTAGAATAAGAATTAAAACTATGCTAGAATCAATTCAAGATGATAATCAAATAAACAAACTTGATTACATTATTGAGTGGTTTAATAAAAAAAGAGAAGAATCAGATATGATTGTTGAAGAAATTGGGGTTAAAGATTTAGAAAAATGGTATATTGAAACAAAATCTGGAAATATTTCTCATGAGTCAAAAGGATTTTTTGAAATAATTGGAGTTAAAGTTTCAAATACATTTGACCGAGAAGTAGGAAAAGAAGGTTGGACTCAACCAATGATTGCAAAAAATCCAGGAGGCATATTAGGGATATTAATGAAAAAAATTAATGGGGTTCCACATTATTTACTTCAAGCAAAAGCAGAACCAGGAAATATTGGAAAATTACAACTATCTCCAACATTACAAGCAACAACAAGTAATCTACTAAAAGCTCATGGTGGAAAACGACCTTTATTTGCTGAATATTTTAATGAATCAAATAATCCAAAAATTATTTATGCAAAATGGCAATCTGAAGATGGTGGAAGATTTCATTTAAAATCAAATTATAATATGATTGTTGAAATTGAAGAAAACAAAGAATTAGATATTCCAGATTATTTTATTTGGATTACATTATATCAAATTAAACAATTACTAAAAATTGAAAATTTTGTTGGACCACATGTAAGAGGAATTATTTCATATTTGTGAATAAATTGAATCATCTAAAATTTGGTATTATTGGTTGTTCAAGAATTGCTAAAAAATCAGTAATTCCTGCAATATTAAAGTCAGAATTTGCTGAACTTGGAATAATTGGAAGTAGAAGTATTGAAAAATCTAAAGAATATGCTAAGGAGTTTAATTGTGAAAAAAATGGCACTTATGATGATGTAATATTTGATGATTCAATTGATGCAGTTTACATTTCTACTCCAATTGGTACCCATGCAGAATTAGCCATAAAAGCAGCATCAGCAGGAAAACATGTCTATTGTGAAAAATCATCTACAGATTCTTTTAATTCAGCAAAAAAAATTGTTGAATGTTCAAAAAACAATAATGTTAGAGTAATGGAAGGTTTCATGTTTAGATTTCATCCTCAGCACCAAAAAGTCAAAGAATTGATAAATGGTAGAAAAATTGGCAATATTGATTCATTTAACGGTAGTTTTGGATTTCCATCTTTTCCAGAAGGTGATATCAGATACAACAAAGAATTAGGAGGTGGATTTTTGAATGATTCTGGATGTTATCCAATATGTGCAAGTAGAATGATTTTTGATGAAGAGCCTGTTTCTATATTTTATCAAAGTTATAATGATCCAAAAAGCGGTGTTGATGTAAAAGGTACATCCATTCTAACATACAAAAATAATAAAACTGCAAGTGTAACTTATGCAAATGGAAATTATTATCAAGCAAAATATGAAGTATGGGGATCAGATGGAGTAATATCATTAGATAGGGCTTATTCTGTTCCATCTGATTTTATAACAAAAATAAATTTACAATACAATATAGAAAATAATTGGCAAGGTAGAAAAAATGAAATTATTGAAATTCCGCCTACAGATCACTTTCTTAAAATGATTGATACTTTTTGTATGGAGATTACAGGTAAGAAAAAATCCCCTTTTAACTTTGAAGAAGAATTATTGAATCAAGCAAAAGTAATGGCAGCACATAGACTTTCTAATTCTACTCATAAAGAAGTGTGGCTTTCAGAAATAATTTAAAATCATTTAAGATAACTTGATAACCTTAATTACATTATCTTGATGAGTTTTTGAAATATTTGGAAACAATGGTAATGCCAAAATTTCATCATAAATTTTTGTGGTATTAACAACATTTGATTTTTTAGCAAATTTTTGATATGCAGTATATTTATGGATAGGCATCCAATATACAGTAGTTCTTATACCATTATCTTTTAATTTTTTGAATAATTGATTTCTTGATAATTTGTATGGTTTAGTTACCCGAATTGTGTATAAATGATATGAGTGAGTTTTATCATTTACCATATCTGGTAAAATAATTCCAGGAATATTTTGTAAATTTTTAAAATAATATAATGAAGCATTTTTACGAAGTTCATTAATTTTCTTAATTCTTTTTAATTGTGTTATTCCAAGAGCAGCACGAATTTCATCTAATCTATAGTTATATCCAGGTTCTAAAATGTCAAAAACCCAAGGATATTCACTTGAATATCTATTTTTCAATGATTTTGTCATACCATGACTCCTCAATTGTCGTACTTTTTTTGCAATTTTTTCTGAATTAGTTATAACCATACCACCTTCGGCAGTTGTAATATTTTTGGTAGGATAAAATGAAAAACAACCAGTATTTCCTAAATTTCCAACATGTTTTAATTTATGAAAAGTTCCAACTGCATGAGCACAATCTTCTATAACCTTTAGATTATTATCTTTTGCAACGTCCATGATTTCTTCAATATTGCAAACTTGACCATAGATATGAACTGGAATAATTGCTTTAGTTTTTTTGGTAATATTTTTTTTAAGATTTGAAATGGATAAAAAGAAATTTTCTTTATTAATATCTGTAATTATTGGTTTAGCATTACATGCTAAAATTGCATTAGCATCTGCAACAAATGTTAAATCAGGTATTATTACTTCATCATCATTTTTGATTCCTAATGCCATTAATGATAAATGTAAAGCAGCAGTACAATTAGATACTGCAATTGCATATTTTGCATTAGTATATTTACCAAAATCACTTTCAAATTTTTCTAATTGAGGTCCAAGTGTTAACATACTTTGATTTAGAGTTTTATTAATAATTTTTTTATCTTCATTTGAAATCCATGGTTCATAAGCTGGAAATTTAATTTTTGCATCTTTAAAAAAATCTTTTTTCATTATTTCACACTTGATACCTAGTATTTATTTGAATTATTGTCTAAAATTTCTTCATATGTATCTAATACATTTTTTGCCATAGAAACACAATTACATTCATTTTGAACAAAATTATATCCTTCTAAACCTAGTTTATTTCTTAAATCTGTGTCATTCAATAATTTAATTATTGCCTCAGCTAATTGGGCAGAATTTTCTGGTTCCACCAATATACCAGTTTTATTATGGTGAACTGTAAACGGAATTCCATGAGAATTAGTTGAAATTACTGGTTTTTTAAAAGCAAATGATTCCAATGGTACTAATGGTGATAGTTCCCATAAAGATGGAAGAATAAGGAATTCACTTGCACCATAAGCAGCAATAACGTCTTCCCGTGGTGGATTTTTTATAATTAAAATTTGATCGGACAAATTGAACTTCTCAATTAATTCCATCATTTCTTTTTCAAAACCAAAATCTACTCCCATAATTACAAGTTGTGTATTAGACTTCTTTAGATCATCTTTAATTTTATTCATCGCAGTAATTAAATTTTCTATACCTTTACTCTTGGAAAATCTACCAACAAAAAGCATAAAATTAGAATTAATATTATATTTACTTTTAAAATCTATTTTACTAATTAAAGATTTTAAATCTACACCATTACGAATAATTTTTACTCTTGCATTTTTGTATATATCTAAAAAAATATCTTTTTCATATTCATTTGCTGCACATAATTTTGATGAATGTTTTATAATTTTTTTAATATAGAAATTTTGAACTTTAAAAATCATTTTAAACAAAAAACCTGTTTCAGTCAAATAAGGATGTGTTGTTAAGCCTCCTTGGTCAGTTGAAATTAATGGAATATTATTTCTTTTTGAAACTAACCAAGCCATTAAAGATTGAAAACTTCTCAAACCAATTGTATGTATTATATCTGGTTTATCTTTTCTAATTTCTGAATATATGGAAGGATTGAAGAAAAATAATCTTATTGAAAACCATGAATGTGTTCGATTGATTGTATAATTTCTAATTCGTTCGATCCTTGGTAAAGATTTATTGAATTTGTTAGGACCATTAGAAAAATCAAGGTCTGTAGTGTAAATAGTTACATCATGACCTAATTCAGATATTTCATGTGCAAGATTAACAGCTAAAAATACAATTCCCCCAAATTGACTTGCAGGTAAGGATGCAGGGCAAACTAAAGCGATTTTCATAAATTTATTATCTATCTCCTCTTTTTAGAGTATACTACTGAATTTATCTTATTATTTTTGAAAGAAGTTTTCAAATGATGTAAAATTAAAAAAATTCAAAATATTTTCTAATCTATCATAACTTTTTTCAATATTATGAAAAGTGATAAAATTCTCTTTAAAAGGTAACTTGATTTTAGGTATGAATTCAGGAGTTAATTCCCACGAATGGATATAAAATGTAGCAGGAATTTCTTGTTTTTCATATTGTTTAATTGTATTATGAATAATTTTTTTTGGTAAAAATCTTAGATAAAATCCTCCACCTGCAGGTATTTTTTTACCTAAAAAAGTTGTTACAGAAATAGGAAATTCTATCAATTTGCCATTTGGATCATCTTTTTCTAATGAATGACTAGAAATTTTATATGGTTTAATTTCTGCATTCGGATTTCCATAGAGTTCAGTCTTTGCAGGAACTATACTACTATCATAAAGATAATTTGCATCTACAAGTGAATCTATTATCCAAGAACTTTTTTGATTTAGTGAAAATGTTGGTGCACGAAAACCTTTAGACTTTTTATTAGTTAATTTTTCAAATTCTTTAATCTCATTTTGAAAATTATCTTTAAAATTATCATCATCTATTCTATCATGATTCATTGTATGAAATCCAATTTCATGACCATTTTCAATAATTTTATCAAAAATTTCTGGATTAGATTCTAAAATTTTACCAACAACAAAAAATGTTGCAAAGGTATCTGTTTTTCGTAACATTTCAAGTATTTTTTCAATACCTCTGAACATTCTTGGTTCATGATGAGTATTTTTAAGATGTTTTTGAATTAATTGTGGATGATACCAATCTTCAAAATCAATTCCTAAAAAATTCAAATTTTATAATCTCCAAAATTTAATGATCAATTTTTTTAATTACCCGTGCAGGATTTCCTGCAACAACTACATAATCTGGAACATCTTTACTAACAATACTTCCTACCGCAACAATTGAATTTTTACCTATAGTTACACCGGCCATAATAATTGAACCAGGGTTAATTACAGCTCCTTCCTTGATCAAAATTGGTTTTGTAATTCTAGGGTATCCATTTTTTTTGAGAAATAAATTTGCTGTAGGATTATTATGTGCAAATATCATAGAGTATGTTCCAATAGAGACATTATTTTCAATTGTAATAAGATGTGGATACATTAAATCAATCAACACATATGGATTAATGTGACAATTTTTGCCAATTTTAACTCCTCGTATTCTTTGCATCTTAATTGCCCAACCTGGATAAGCAGAAGAATAAGCTAATTTATGACAAATCCATGTTTTTGTAAATTTTAATCGAAGAGAAATTCTTCCTCCAGTTCCTCTTAGATTATAATATTTCATTAATTCTTCTTCGTTAATTTTATTTGGGTTCTCATCAATCATCATATTTCACTTTAACTTAAATCGCTGTATTTTTCCAAATTCATTCCTTGGAAAATCATCCACAAACTCAATTTCTCTTGGAACTTTATGAGATTCAAGATTTTTAATGCATTGAGAAAGTATTTCAAATTTTGTAATTTTACTATTAACAGATTTCTTTACAAACAATTTAACAATTTCACCATACATTTCATTTTTAATTCCAATTGCTACAACATCCTCAACATCAGTTAAAACTTTCACTACTGTCTCAATATCATCTGGTATTATTTTTTCTCCTGCAACATTTATCAAATAATCTATTCTTCCATCTAAATAGAGATAACCTTCTGAATCCTTATGTCCTAAATCACCAGTTTGTAACCAATAATCTATAATTTTTTTATCAGCCTCTAAATTATTCCAATAATTTTTAATTACATTATCACCTTTTATAAAAATCTGACCTGTTTCTAATTCATTTAATGATTCATTTTGAATTTTAATCATAACACCATTGTATGGTTTACCTACTGATGTTTCTCTACCTAACTTATCAAAAATCATAAAAGTACTTCTGGATGCCTCAGTTAAACCATAATATGTTGCAAGAAATCCATTTTTTAGAATGTCTCTATATTTTTCTACAGTTTTAATTGGTATTGATGTACTATTTGTAATAATTAATCGTAAATTTCTAAAATAATTTGAATAGTCATCATGTTCCTTTAAAATTTTATTTAATGTCAATGGTATCGCAGCAAATGTTGTAGCATTATATTGTTTTATTTCTTTAAGAATATTCATAGTATTTGTCGCATTTTTAATTAAAACTAATGTTGAACCAACAAATAATGATGCATGTAAACATCCTAATCCAAATGAATGTGATAACGGGAGAGGAAGAACATTTACATCGGATTCAGTATATTTTAAAACATTAACTATATTTTTAGTTGTAAAAATTGTGTTAGATTGTGTTATTATTACTCCCTTTGGTTCAGCAGTAGTTCCCGAAGTAAAAATTAGATATGCATTTTCATTATGTATTTTGATTGCTTCATTCGGATGTGTTTCATTATAATTTGATTCGACAAAAATAATTTTTTCACAATTGTAACTAATAGAATTAATTTTATTGATCATAGATTTTGAAGTAATTACAAGTTTAGATTGTGAAATTTCTAATTGTTTTTGAATTTTTTCTTTTCTTAAATTGGTAGGAATTAGATGAGCAATCATACCAGCATCTAAAATTGCTAAATATGAAACAACAAAATCAGTAGAATTTTCAAGATAAATACTGACTATGGAGGCTTTTTCTAAATGAGTTAATGAATTTGATAATGAATTAACTAAATTATCTAATTGCTTATAGCTGATTTCACTTTCTTCAAAAATCACTGCAATTTTATCAGGAAAATTTTTAACACTATTTCTAAAAAAATCTATAATGGTATTCATTTATTCTTCTCAATAAAATTTAATAACATTTCAGCTGATTTGAGTTTTATTACATCATCATCTGAAATTGAAATATCAAATGTTTCTTCTATTAATGTAATTAAATTAAGGTGTGAGAATGAATCCCAATTTTCATATTCATTTTGTTTTTTCTTCCAGTTAAATTCTGATTCTTCTAAATCAGGAAAAACTTGTAAAAATATTTTTTTAATTTCAATATCATTCATTAATTTTTCAAGTTTTTAATGGTACATTAATTTTATTACTGAATATAATGCAAATAATTTAATCTACTTTACAAATTAATCAATATATGATTGAATCAATTTCAGTAGGTATAGATATAGTTGATATCACTAGATTTAAAAAACTGGATTCTAAAAAAAATTCCAAATTTTTTGAAAGAATTTTTTCAAAATCAGAAATTCAGTACTGCAATAAATTTAAAAATTCATCAGAGCATTTTGCAGGAAAATTTGCAATTAAAGAAAGTGTTAGAAAATGTGTTGGAAATAAAATTAAATTCAAGGATATTGTTACTGATCATCAAAAATCTAAACCATGTGTGAAAATAAAAAATAAACCTAAATATTTTTTCCAAGTTTCTATCAGTCATGAAAAAAATGTAGCTGTGGCCATAGTATTATGTGAAAAATTAACTAGATAACAAACGTTTTTTTGCTTTATTAGAAATATAAGCTAATATTTTATTGAAAATTTTTCCTGTTAATTCTTTTGAAACATCGTCTGGGATAAAAATGGTATCAGAAAATTGTTTAATTATAATTTTATCTGGAACAATTTTTACTTTTTCTAATTCTTCATATTTTTTTTTAATAATTTTTCTATTTTTAAAAATATCAATATCTGCTGAAATTTTGGCTTTAATCATACCTTTTAAAAGATATGAAAAAAAAACCATTACATCTATCAAAAAAATCTCTAGGCGAATTTTATTTCTAGTTGATTGTGAATAATGTGTTAATAAACAGTATTTTCTATTTCTTTCTAACCAAAAAAATTTCTTTGATGACCATTTTAAATTATAACTTGAAACATGACGAATTTTAATAGTTGGTACAAAAAATGATTTGATATTTAAACAGGATGCTCTCCAACCTAGATCAAGATCATCATGATATAAAAATAAAAATGAATCAAATAATCCAATTTTTTTCATAGTTTTAGTTGAAGTAAACAAGCATGTTCCGGATGCATAATTAATTTCTTCAACATTAAAAAATTTATTAGATTCTTTAGTACCTTTATCTCTTGCATAACCAAATCCAAAAAGATTTATCCAGTTACCAGTACTCCGTAAAATATTATCATTATCTATTGCAACATTTTTTCCTTGAAACAATCCTTCACCATAATTTTTAATTGTCTCTAAAAATTTTTCAATTAAATCTGATTCAATTATTGTGTCAGGATTAAGAATTAATAAATAATCTCCAGATGCATTTCTAATTCCAACATTATTTCCTTCACAATAACCTAAATTTTCAGAATTTTCAATTAATTTAATCTCATCAAATTTCTTTTTACAATCCCTATGGCTATTATCGATTGAACAATTATCAACAACAATTACTTCATAATTTTTATTATTGGATGAAAATACAGATTCTACACAATTTAATAATAATTTTCCTGCATTATAATTAACAATTATTACACTAACCAATGGAGACGTAGTCATATTTCAAAGCAATATTCTTAGATATTTACTGTTACTAATCAAAAATTCCTATAAGTGATATTTTAAAACCTTTACCAAGACTTTAATATAAAATAAATTTTGTAACACCATGAAAATTGGAATAATTGGGTTAGGTTTTGTTGGACTTTCATTTGCATCAGTACTTGGATCAAAAAAATATTCTGTAATTGGTGTAGATTCAGATAATCAAAAAGTCAAAAAGATCCTAACTGGAAAAGCACCATTCTATGAACCAAAACTTGATAATACATTAAAAAATGCATTAAAAAATGATCTTCAAGTTATTACTGAAATTAATCCAGTAGTAACAGAATGTAAATTAATTTTCATATCAGTTGGAACACCACAAAGAAAAGATGGTAGTATAGATTTAACAATGATAAAAAAAGTTGCTAAAGAAATTGGCAAAGGTCTTGCAAAAACAAAAAATATTCCAACAATAATTGTTAAGAGTACAGTTATTCCTGAAACAACAATAAAAATAATTTTGCCAATATTAGAAAAAGAATCAAAGAAAAAAGTTGGAAAAGGTTTTGGATTAATTACAAATCCAGAATTTCTTAGAGAAACTAATGCAGTAAATGATACAATCAAACCACATGTTGTAGTAATTGGAGGATATGATGATAAATTTACAAAAGAAGTAGAGAATTTTTATACAAAATTTCATAAAAATGTTCCAATTGTTAATACAAATCATCAAACATCAGAGATGGTAAAATATGCTAATAATTCATTTTTAGCTACAAAAATTAGTTTTATCAATCAAATTGCAAGTATATGTGAAGCCATATCGGGAGTTAATGTGGATGCAGTTGCAAAAACTATAGGATTAGATCCAAGAATAGGAAATCTTTTCTTAACTGCAGGACCAGGCTATGGTGGTTCCTGTTTACCAAAAGATGTTAAAGCAATTATTAATTTTTCAAATAAATATAAAATTAAACCATCATTATTAGATGCAGTAGAGGAAATTAATCGACAACAATTAGAAAATATAATAAATACAATAAAGAAAAAAGTTGGAAAAATTAATAATAAAAAAATAACAATTCTTGGTCTTGCTTTTAAAGCTGATACAGATGATATTAGAGATTCAATATCAATAAAATTAATTCAATTATTATTAAAAAAAGGTGCAAAAATTATTGCACATGATTCAAAAGCAATTTCTAATACAAAAGCAATACTAGGAGAAAAAATCAAATATACAGATTCAATTAAAGAGGCTTTGAAAAATACTGAATGTGCAATAATAATGACAACATCAAAAGAATATTCAAAAATTAATAATAATGAATTAAAATTAATGAAAAAACGAGTAATTATAGATAGTAGAAGATTATTAGTTAATCATAATTTTGATATAGATTATTCAGCAATTGGAATGGGTTAAATATTTTTTATTTAATTAATTCTTTCATTATATCAACTAGTGATTCAACAGCATGATCATTAGTTAAATTTTTCATAGTATAATCACGACCTGCATTTGCAATTTCTTCCCATTTAGGATTATTTGGATCAGATAAATATTCCTCATACTTTTGTTTGTAATTTTTTTGATCGATGAAAATTGCTGTTTCATTATTTTTAAATCCCAATATATCGGCACCATTTTTATCAGTAATTTCCATAAATGTAAGACAATTTGAGGCTGTACTTTCCCAATATTTTATCACTGGGTATAATGAATGAGATGCAATTGAAGTACAATATTGTGCTAAAAGTTTTGGATAATTATCATTAACATATTTGTGATTAAGGGTTGCAGTATAATCAACATAGGGTAATTTTATAGACATTGTTCGAAGTTTATAGTGCTTAAGCATACTAGTTTCACCTCTAAATCTAATAATTCGTTCAAATAATTGAGTAGTTAGTTTCGTATTAGCGGCAGCACCAGAACATAAAATTTTATTTTTTATTCTTTGAGAAAAAGGAGTTAAATTTTGATAAAGAGATGGTTCAACTCCATAAATAATAACTTTGTATTTGAAATTTTTAGGATAATATTTGTAAAAAAAACTTTCAGGCAAGTATCCAAAATAATAATCAATTTTATATTTTTCATGATAATCTATTTTTCCTTTAATTTTAGCATCATGTGCATCATTTATTCTACAAATTACAGGAATGTTTAGATTTTCAATTCCAATTAACTCATCTGGAGAACCCCATGGATGATTTTCCCATAACAAAATAATATCAAAATTATTTTTTAAAGCGGATGTATCAAAACTTTTTTCTGCAGGAAAATAAGATACATCTAATTCTTCATTTCTTTTTAATGCATCCATAAAAAAATGGTAATAAGTAGTAGCCCATGCTTTTTTAGACATATATGGATTTGAAGATTTGTAGATAAATGCAACTCTAATTTTTTTCATTATGCAGAAATCTTAAACAAGATAGATTTTAACATTTGTTGAATAGAATTAATTATACCCCATAATAGTAAAAACATATGGATTTTGTTATAACTGGAGGTGCGGGATTTATTGGTAGTCATATTGCAGAACAATTAGTCAATACAAGTCATAATGTCACCGTTATTGATAATCTAAGTAATGGAAAAAAAGAAAATTTAAGTAAAATTATTGAAAAAATTAAATTTGTTGATGGTGATATACGAGATTTTGATTTAATGAAAAAAATATTAACAAATATTGATGGAGTGTTTCATCAAGCAGCGTTAGCTTCTGTTCAAGAATCATTCTCAAAAGAACAGGAATATCATGATGTGAATGTAAAAGGAACTGAAAATATCCTGAAACTTGCCAAAGAATTTGATTTTAAAGTTGTATATGCAAGTTCTTCAAGCATATATGGAAATCCTGAAAAAATTCCTATTAAAGAAAATGATAAAAAAAATCCCATCAATCCTTATGCTGTAACAAAACTTGATGATGAAAATTTAGCAATCAAATATTCAAAGATGGGAGTACGAGTAATTGGATTAAGATATTTCAATGTATTTGGAGAAAAACAATCATCAACATATGCAGGAGTTATTAAAAAATTTGTAAAAAAAGTACGAAGTAATGAAGCCCCTATCATAAATGGTGACGGTCAACAAACTAGAGATTTTGTATATGTGGGAGATGTTGTTAATGCAAATATTTTAGCTATGAATAGTAATATCAATCATGAATTTTTTAACATAGGTACAGCCACTACAATTACTGTTTTAGAATTAGCTAATTTAATTATAAAATCATTTAATCTTTCATTGAAACCAATACACGGTCCAGAATTACCAGGAGATGTTAAAATTACTAAGGCAGATATTTCACAAGTTGAAAAAATGCTTAAGTGGAAACCTAAAACAAGAATAGAAGAATGGTTAAAAAATACAATTATTACTGGAACAAATCTTGACCTTCTTACAGAATAGTAACTCTTATGTCTTTTCTAAAATTTAGATTTGATGTAGTATGAAACGATTGTTAATTGGTGCATCTAGTTCAAAAATATTTCATCTTAATGAATTTGCTAAAGAATTAATTAATCTTGGAATCGAAACAAAAGTAGTTTTTGATGTAGATTTTTCTGACGGATTCCCTAGTAGAAAAATTAAACATTGGATAAAACCAAAAAATACATTTAAAAAATTAATAAAAGAATTCAAACCGGATATTATTTTAGTGGATAGACAAAGACATTTTGGATTAGATGCAATTAAGGAAAAAATTCCATTGATTATTCATTTAAGAGGAAATTATTGGAAAGAAATGAAAACAGCTCGTGAAACAATTTATAAATCATTTCCAAAAAAGATCGCACTTAATGCATGGGAGAAAATTGGTGATCAATGTTTTAAAAATGCAAAAATAATAGTTCCTATTTGTAATCATTTAAACGAAATAACAAAACAAAAAATTCCAAATAAAAAAACATTTGTTATGCATCAAGGAATAGATCCATCAAACTGGTATGATGTTAAAGGTATGAAATTAGAACATCCTTGTGTAGGATTACTCCAAGGTGCAGTAATTTGGGATAAAACAAAGGAATTATTAATTTTAGAAGATGTACTTGAAAAACTACCAAATGTCAAATTTTATTGGGTAGGAGATGGACCATTTAGAAAAGAAATCATGATTAAATTAAAAAAATATAAAAATTTTGAGTGGTTAGGACCATTAGAATATCCAAATAAAGTTAGAGAATATTTATCTGAAATTGATATTTATGCACTAATTTCAGGATTAGATATGTCACCATTAACTTTACTTGAAGCCCAATTAATGAAAAAACCCATAATTGCAACAAATGTGGGTGGAATTCCAGAATTATTAGTGGATAAAAAAACGGGATTTTTAATAGAAAATGGAAATGCAACTCAATTAATTGAAAAAATTGAAGAATTATTGAATGATCCAAAAAAAATTGAAGAAATGGGAATAGAAGGAAGGAAATTTGTAGAAGAAAATTTTAGTTGGAAAATTATTACTCAAAAATTCATAGATAATTTAAAAAAAACATTAGATAAATAAGAAATTTATTTTTGACCAGTTACACTTATTCCACTTTCAATTTCTTTAAAGTTTGTAATTTTTAAATTTGATTCTTTAAACCAAGTTTTTACTTCTTTAGGAGTATGTCTAAATGCAAATTTTGGTGAATACCAATCAAAATTAACACCTACACTTCGTTCAAAATTATCAGATTCATCCCAAAAGCATTTTAAAAAATGCCAATAGATGAATCGTTGTACATCATATTCGCCTGCTTTAACACCTAACAATGGAATATCACGTGGTATTTTAATTTTCTTTTTTAATTGTGCAAGACTTTTCCCCAAATAAGCCATATCTTTCGAAAATTCAGTACATTCTTCAACAGACATTTTTACAGTTTTATTGCGTACATAATCATCTACATATTCTCTTACAGGTGCCTTTTTGTTGTAAACGTAAATAGAAATATGACCCAATTTTGTCAAAAATTTTACTAAATATTTGAAAGAAGTTCCAGTATTTTTTGTATGATGAAGAACTTGATCTGAATAAATATAATCAAAAAAAGTTTTTTTGAATGGTAATTGACGAAGATCAGCTTGTAAAAAATGAACATTTGATAATTTTCCATATTTTTTATATGCAAAATCAACACTATCACTTGCATCTAATGCAAATACTTGTGCATCTTTATTTGTAGAAAGAAATTTTGCACTATTTCCAATTCCAGTTCCTGCATCAAGTATAGTAGTTTTTGAATTTAAAAATTTATTAAAATTTTCTACAGTCTTCCAACCATATCTATCTAAAAACCACTTTCTCTGAAAATCAACCCAATCTTTTTCTTGGTGATTTTTATGATGCTTTTTCCATTTTGAACTAAAAGCAGCTTCTGTTTTAACAAAATCTTTTGTTTCATCAACTACAAACCGAGGAATTCCATTAGTGATTTTAAAATTATCTTTACAGTGATTACAAATTATTATTCCTTCAATAATCTCCTCATGTATTTTTTTTCTAATTTTTACATTAATTGGATGCCTGCATGTTGGACAAACTAAAAAATCAATTAATTTTTGCTTCAATAAATTAAATTTTAGGATGGGGGAATAAAAACTATCTAATTTTAGTTAATGTATACTTTAATTTTTTCCTCTTTTTATCAATAATTAAATTAATTATTCAATAAATCATTATAAAATTTAGTATATTTAGGTAATAATTTTTCCCAAGTAAAAAATTCTAAAATAAAATTATAAGCATTTTGTTTTAAAATTTCTTGAAGTTCAAGATTTTCTAGTAAATCATTTATTGCAAGTTTTAATTTTTCTGGGTTTTGACTTGGAACAAGTATTCCAGTTTGATTATGTTTAACAAGTTCTGAAATTCCTCCCACATCTGTTGCAATTACTGGAACTTTAAGATAAAATGCTTCTTTAATTACTTGTGGAAGACTTTCTTGTCTAGACGGTACAACAAGTAATTTTGATTCCTGTAATATTTTCATAGTTTCAGTCCAATCAATATTTGTACAGTAAATAACTTTAGAATTAATTGAGGATTCAATTGATTTAAGAATATCAAGTCCTTTTTCATGACTATCTCTACCAATGAATACAACTTGGTTTTTTAATTTAGATTTAGTAATATTGATGAATTTATTAACATCTAGAGGTGCTGGAAGATATTCTATGTTTAAACCAAATTTGTCATGATATGTTTTTTGAACAAATTTTGAATCTGTCGTTAAAATATCAGCATTCTCAATA
>Ga0209402_10001738_pt1 | contig 23125 bp, 26 predicted proteins | sample ArcticOcean_MG_C_3_FD_187437 | JGI IMG/M metagenome (GOLD analysis project Ga0209402, IMG submission 187437) | Marine microbial communities from western Arctic Ocean - ArcticOcean_MG_CB8_126 (SPAdes) (version 2) | ecosystem: Environmental > Aquatic > Marine > Oceanic | place: Arctic Ocean... | reverse complement strand
CTGGATCAACCAACGGTCGCAAGGCATGGGTCTGGCCCTCGGCGTGGGTCTGACGATCCCCCTGTATTCGATCATCGACAAGATTGGCACGCATCTGGTACCGGCCGTGATCTATATCTGGGCCATGTATCTGCTCACGAGCCTGTTGCTGGGTCCCGTGGTACTGAAGCGGGGTACGACTCAGGTCATGTTGGTGTGGCGACAGTCATGGAAACCCATTTGCGGCATCGGGATTGGTGCGATGTTGACGTATCTTCTCATTCTTTTCGCCTTTGGGTTGGGGCCGGTTGGGTATATTGTGGCAGCCCGCGAGTGTTCGATTGTCATCGGTGCTGCGGCGGGAATTCTTTGGCTCGGCGAGAGCTGGAATCGTTGGAAATTGGCCGGTGTGAGCACGGTCACGATGGGAATGATCTTTCTTCGCCTAGCTTGATGAGGTCCAGGTGTGCCAACCCCGATTGGTAAAGGGCTCCAACCCGTATGAAGCGCACATTTCTAACAAGCTGCATCGAGATCCTGTTGCTGTGTGGTATCGCCGCGGGGGGATTAAATGAGGGCTTCACTGCACGCATCGAAGACTCGTCGACCCTGGTAGGCCCACAGATTGGTGACGTGGTGACGCTGACCGTTGTTGCCGCAGGGGTCAGTGAAATCAAGGGACACAGGACCGAGGTCGCCTTTGATGCAGCCCTGCTGAGTTTCGACAGCTTTGTCGGCGGCAACCTGCTCGGTGACGCTGCCGTCGATATCAGCTCACCTCCCGTCGAAGGAGCGGATGGCCTGACGAGAGTCGAAGGTGCGTCAGTCTTGGTTGGAGCCAACGAGACGCTTGTCACAGCCGGTGGGGTTCTGGGCACATTCACCTTTCAGATTGTCGGCGACGTCGCCGAGAGGGGCTCCTTCCTTTCGGTGGTGGCCATTGAACTCAGTACATCTCCCGATGACGCTGACCGAGACGCGCTGCTGCTGGCGCCGGGATCGCTTGGACGGGCCCTGCGTCCACGCTTTGCCAACCAGATTTTCAACGTCGACGTTCAGCGCCGATTCAATGGCGCCTCCCTCAGCTGGGAGAGTCGGTTTACAGGTCTTGCCGATACAATCCGCGTCAGGCAAGCGGGACAAACAGAGTGGGTCGACTTCGGCAACCCGGGGTTGGCAGCAACGGATTCGGTCACGTTGCGTGGTGCTGGACTGCTATTGGCAGGCCGCATCGCCCTGGCGGACACGATCACACCCGCGGCGCAAACGGTGCTGGCCAATGCGGGCATCGAGACTCAGATCGATGGCTTTGAGCGCGAGTTGCTGCGCGCCTACCGACAACTACGAACGCGACGGCATGTTGTGAGCGCCTCCGACCTGTCGGCAGGCACACAATTCGAGTATCAGGCCCACTCCTTTGATCTGCTGGGCAGAAGATCCAACACGCTAGATGGCAACTTCCGTACTCGGCTGGTGCCTGACGTAAGACCGGCCTCCGGCAGTGATCTGGATGTGCAGACCACACAGACAACGGCATCAACCAGTTGGTTCACCAACCGCCCCGCCGATACACAGTTGCTGGTGATCGACGTCGCCAGTGGCGATACCGTGCTGGCAACACAGTTGGATGGCGCTGGCTCCCTCGTACATGCAGCGCTGGCAGAGGGTCTCACCCCGAACACCCAGTACAGCTACGTGGTGACATCGCGTCTCGTCGATGTGGATGATCTAATTGAGCAGAATCTGCTGACTCAGGAACAGATCAGTTTTTCCAAAACGGGTACGTTCCGTACTCGTGCTACAGGCCGCCCTCTGCGACTTCTGGTACCCCCATCACGAGTCGTCAGCAGCAACAGCGCCGTGATTACAACGCGACTGAACCAAATCACAGGATTGGTCATCGATTACGGTATCGTCGATGACGAGAGGTCTGCTACGTACTCAAAAATTCTGTCCTCTTCTGACATTCTCAACACCCACGCCATCACCTTGCCAGACCTGGATCCTTCGACGACGTATCGCTTCCGCCTGCGTCTGGCGACACCGGATGGGGACACACTGAGCACAGAACCACGTGGAAATTTTCAGTGGAGTCGCGATCTGCAGTTCCGTACGTCGGCGCGGGGTGACACACTGCCACCGGTCATCATTGAGGGTCCCTTTGTCGTGAGTCGTGACGTGCTCGCCGTCGTTCGTTTCGTCACCGACGTGGATACAAGGGCAACTGTATTTTTTGGTACGAGTGGTGGCACCTACGGTAGCACGGATGAGTTCGAGATCCCTGACAAGACCGTCGATGGCTCTTTGCGGCTGACGCAGGAACACGCCATCACGATCTCCGGACTGGAACCAGGTGCAACCTACCAATACGGTATCATCGTGGAAGCAACGAATGACCGAACGACCTCCTTCGAACCCGGTCAGGGGTCTGGCAAACGGAGTGGTGTGTTACAGCCCCCGGGTGGCGCCGGCGCTTTCACCACAGACAATCAGGCAGACACGCAATTCCCGGTGATACTCGCAGGGCCATCGATTGCGTCAAAGACCGACGCGACAGCCGTCATCGAGTGGACGACGGACGAACCAACCAGTGCCGATGTCCGCTTCGGCGCGCAAGGACTCGACGAACAAGAGGGCACTGGCCTCAATTCCACCCGACACAAGATCGTGCTGTCGAATCTCGAAGCCGGACAGACCTACTCTTATATCGTGGGCGCCACGGATGCCTCTGGAAATGGCGCCACCGAATCGGCGCTGGCCGTCTTTACGACCAATCCCGAAGTCGATCTGACAGCACCTGAAGTCATTGCGGGGCCTCGTGTGATTTACAGAAATGACGAGGTCGCCACGATTCAGTGGGCGACGGATGAGGACGCCTCCGGTGAAGTTCGCTTCGGCGCCAGCACAGATCTGGACTTCATTCGAACTCTGTCCGGTACGCAACGCGTACACGAGGCAACCCTCACCAATCTGGCTCCTGAGACGACGTACTATTTCGAAACTAGATCGACCGATCTGAGCAACAATGGTCCCACGACAACTGCCGTCGACAGTTTCACGACAGATACCGTTGCCGATGCATCCGGCCCAGTGATCTCAGCCGTTGAAGTTCAAGCCGCCGACTCGACGGCGGTTCTCACATGGGTGACGGACGAGTTGGCAGACAGTTTCGTGAATTTCGGTACCGTGTCGGGGCTCTTGGATCTGACCGTTGGCAATGCCGAGGACGGAACCGAGCATGAAGTCATCCTCACGAATCTTGCCGCTGCGACGACCTACTTCTTTTCAGTAGGCTCTATCGATCGGGCCGGAAATGGACCTGTCGTCACCGCGCAGGCCTTCTTCACAACGTCGGCCACTGCAGATGTGGAAGCGCCGCAGACACCGACGGCATTGACCGGTCGTGGCGGCAATGGCCAGGTCCTGCTGGCGTGGAACGCCAATCGTGAGCTCGACCTGGCTGGTTACAACGTTTACCGCCGTTTGCAAGGCGAAGAGGAGTTCTCCCTTATCGCGTCGCGGCTCCCCGATGCTGCCTATATCGATTTGGGGGTAGCGAACGATGTCGACTACGAATACAGGATCACGGCGATCGATCGACATGCGGTGCCCAACGAGTCGGAGCCGACGACGGTGATGGCTCTGACACCCACCTTGAGCGCCGCGCCCACCGTCCCATCGGGACTCAGCGTCGTCGCCGGATCACTGCGTCCCACCCTGACGTTCAACGACGCTGTGCCTTTCGCAAATGGCGCCGAGTTGACCTATACGATTCAGGTTTCTACGCAGAGCGACTTTTCTGATGTCACGGCATCTACCTCAGGTCTTTCCGGGGGAACGGGACAAATTTCCTGGACACTGACACGGGATCTCGACAATGGTGCCACCTACTTCTGGCGTGTGCTGGCTAGCGAAGGCCGTCTGACAGGGCCCTTCACCCAGACGCAGGGATTTACCGTCGAGGCGGCACCACTGCTGCCGGGTGATTTCAATGAGGATGGGTCCGTAGACTTTGACGATTTCTTCGCCTTTGTCGCCGTCTTCGGCCGTCCTGTGGCCGAAGCACCGAGATTCGATCTCGATGGATCGAATACTGGCATCATAGATTTCAGCGATTTCTTCGCCTTCGTCGCCGTCTTCGGCACCCGAAGTGCCGGCAAGAGCTGGGGATTCGCTCATCGTCTCGACGAAGACGCATCCCTTTGGCTCCAGGCTACGGCATCCATCATGGGCACCGACCATCAAGGCAAGGAATCGACGCACGGCATCGATGACGAGGTGCAACTGCGGGTTTGGATTCACGACGCACGAGCAGTGCGTGCCTTTGGGCTGGTGTTAGGCTATGACCCCCATCTGGTAGAATTCGTCTCTGCCGAAGAGGGCGCCGGACATCTGTTGGAAAGTCGGGGCGGGCGCACGGGTTTGTTTAATGTGCGCGTTGAGCGCCCGGGGACATTGTTGATCAACAATGGCTTGTCCCAGGGACACCCCGTCGACGGCGGGGGGTTGCTCGCCGAGCTCTCCTTCCGGATGCTGGACCGACAACGCACCGGGGATGCCAGCTTCGTCTTGCACGAGGCCTATGTTGCCAACAGAGCCGATGATATTCGTCGGGTCATGGCTCTGGCCGGGACAAATGTGGTGCCCCTACAATTTGCTCTGGCACAGGCGTACCCGAATCCGTTCAACCCCTCGACGCAAATTGAATTTGCTCTCGCCCATGACACGCCGGCGAGTCTCATCATCTATGATGTGATCGGTCAGCGAGTACGGACCTTGCTGCAGGCAAGCGACGACATCAAGGCAGGGTATCACACCCTCACCTGGGATGGTACAGACGAGCAGGATCACGCAGTGGGGAATGGGCTCTACTTCTATCGTCTTGTCACACCCGCTTTTCAGCGAACGGGCAAGATGATGTTGATCAAGTAGACTCCTCAGGTTGTCGGCATTCAGGCAGGCAAAGCCGGCGCGCGCAGACCTTCGGCATCCGCCTCGAAGGAGTTCTCCAACCGCTGTCGAAGTGCCAGACGCGCCCGATGCAGTCGAGATTTGAGCGCGGGAATCTTCAGGCCAAGTGCCGTTGTCTCACCTTGCTGAGCTCGAATCCCATGCACGCTGAACCTGTCTCTTACGGTCTGCTGTCGGGCCCCGTCGGCGAACTGCTGCTCGGTTGGAGTTCTGCGGGACTTTCTGAGATCCGCTTTGGTGGCACGCCGGAAGCTGACTTCCCCCTTGAGCCGATTCCCTTCGGCGCCCAACAACAACTTGAGGCATACTTCGCTGGCTTTGTCTCGCTCAACTTACCCCGGACTCGGCATCAGAGTTGCCACATCGGAAGATAGTTCCGTGACCGGTGTGGCCGCTTTCCGTCAGGGCCCTAGCAACCGACATTAACGCCCTCATCGGTGCCTTGTAAAATCTGGAGGGCCACGTCCTGGGGACCAATCCTTTTGCCATTGAGCGGTTGTGGAATCAGATGTATCGCACTGGGATCTGGCGCGGCGGTCCGGTGTTGATGGCGGCAATCAGTGGTGTTGAACATGCGCTATGGGTGTATCTGGTACCCAATTTCCTCGTTCAAGAAGTGCCCACTGCCGGTGCCCCGATGGGGGGCTCGCTCATACCTAAAGCAGGAGGTCTTCCGTGAAGATCACGCAAGTCGAACGCTTCGTCACCGCCGTACCCCACATTCCATCCATCGAGAAGAGTCGCCCAGGTCACTATCGGGACAATCCCATCACGATCATCCGTGTGCACACGGATGAGGGCATCATCGGACTCGGCGAAGGGGGTCGGGGAGATCTAATGGAAGATGTGGAACAGACATGGGTGGGCACAGATCCACTGACACTGAATCTGACCACCATGGGGGGCGCCATGGCGATGGCGTGCTTCGACGTGGTCGGCAAGGCGCTGGGCGTGCCCGCCTACCGTTTGATGGGCACAAAGCACTTCGATCGTGTGCCGGTCGGCTGGTGGTCACCGCCTTTGGAACCGGCCGAATTCGCTGCAATGGCTGAGGAAGGCGCGCGACTCGGCTACAAGACACACAAGCTCAAGGCGCGGCCGGAAAGTATTGTTGAAACAGTTGAGCTGATGACGAAGGCAGCGGGGCCTGACTATGGCATTATTGTCGATCCAAATTTCACCTTTGGCGACCTGGCCACATCTCTGCGCTTGGCTCGTGAGTTGGAAGCATACAATATCCAGGCCTTTGAGGATCCTTTTCGGTATCTGCCCGGTTGGCACTCGTATCACCATTTTCGTCAGCATTCGATCATTCCCCTGGCGCCCCATCTTGGCGATCCCAAAGTGATGATGAGTGCGATACGAGCCGACGCGGCGGACATGTTCAACATGGGGGGGAATGTTGAAACACTGATGATTATGGCTGGCATGGCAGAGGCGGCAGGTTTGCCGATCTGGCTGCAGGCCGTCGGCTTGGGTTTGGGCGTTTCCGGCGCCTATGGAACGCATGTGCATGCCGTGATTCGCAATGCCACGATACCCTCTGATTCACTGCATTTTACACGCGAAAACAATCTCATTGGCGGTGCGCTCACACCGAAGGATGGGTTCGTCGATGTCCCGGAAACACCTGGATTGGGCGTGGAGCTGGATATGGCAGCACTGGAGACATACCGCGTCGGCTGACGAGGATGTATCCACCTGAATCCTGCAAACTACCCAAGGAACAATGAATGGTACCTGATATCGAGACGTATCTGTTCGACCTGCGCGGATATGTCATTCTGCGTGGAGCACTGAGCGCCGACGAAGTGGGCAGCATGAATGCGATTCTCGACGAACTACCCCGTGTCGAACCGGGTGAGTGGTATGGCCATCTGCACGCTCACACCTATGGCACCAAGGATGGCTACAACTATCAACAGATCTATGAGGCTGGCGAACCCTTCGAGGCGCTGATCGATCATCCGTCATGGATCGAACACATCAAGCTCTTTGTCGGTGGCGAGGGCACCTTCGATTACCATCATGGCCCACTGTTCATCGATGAATGTTTCGCCAACTTCCGCGCACCCGGAGAAGCGATCGGATTGCATTCGGGTGGGCATCCCCCCATTCACCGCAATCAGTTCCGCTATCATAGTGGACGTTTTATGTGTGGCCAGGTGAATGTCTTGATGGCCCTCACCGATATCGGCCCAGGCGATGGTGCAACGATGGTGATTCCAGGTAGTCACAAGTCAAACTTTGCGCATCCTCATGCTGCCGAGCATCGCATGAAGCCGGAAGGGGCCACAGTGGAGGGAACTGAGGGCGCTGTCGAAGTGCTTCTGCAGGCAGGGGATGCGGTGGTCTTTGTCGATGGCATCAGCCACGGTTCGGCGCGTCGTGCCCATGCGGGCGAACGACGAATCATCGTCCAACGGTATGGTCCTTCCTGGGGCAATTTTCGCCACGGCTACGCGCCTTCACCGCAACTACTGGAGCGCCTCACACCCGAACGACGACAGATTGTACAGCCTCAAGGATTGCTTGTCCGTGAACCCCAGCGAAAGCAAGACTGACCATGGCGCGGCGACTACTCAGTATCGGCGGCAGTGGATTTGTCAGTGGCACCCTGGCTCGCCACGCTGTGACAGCAGGATGGGATGTGACCATCGTGAGTCGAGGCCAGCGATCGCCGCCCGCAGGTGTGACGGCTCTACAGGCTGACCGCAAGGATCTGGCCGCCTTTGCCGCTGCCATCAGCGATTGTGGCGACTTCGACCTCGTCGTCGATTGCATTGGCTATGATCCACAGGATGCGGTCCAGGACATCGAACAATTTCGCCACCGTACGAAACGCTTCGTCTTCATCTCGACTGACTTTGTCTTTGATCCAGCACAGCGGAATTTTCCACAGAGCGAGGAATCCGATCACTATTTGGCCGACAGCTATGGTGGCAAGAAGCGGCAGTGTGAACAGATCTTCCTCGACGGCAATTGCGGCACGATGGAGTGGACCGTCGTGCGGCCCTGTCACATCTATGGGCCTGGGTCACTTCTGGGCTGCCTACCCACGCACGGTCGCGACAAGGACCTGATCGATCGGATGCGGCGGCAAGAGACACTGAAGCTTGTCGGCGGTGGACACTTCCTGCAGCAGCCGATCCTGGCTGGTGACCTGGCTGATCTCATGTTGAGTCTCGCCGATTGCGAGGCTGCCGCAGGCCGCATCTTTCAAGCAGCGGGTCCAGACATTGTGGAATCGAAAGCGTTCTACGAGATCATCGCCGATCTGCTTGGCGTGGGTTTGCAGGTGGAGGAAATCCCCGTGGGTGAATACCTGCGGGACCATCCAGCGTCAGCGCCGTTCTTGTGTCATCGGATCTATAATCTGTCGCGGTTGGAAGCAGTGGGTGCCGCTGTGCCTGCGACCCCTCTGGTGCGGGGACTTGCGTCTCATGTAGAGTCCATGCTCGACGAAGGCTGATCCCTTTTGTCCGCAGCGACTCTCTCTAGGGTTTCGACCTATGCACAGGTTTGGTCGCCAACAGACGAAGGCTGCTCTCCAGGCGACCGTCTTCTCGTGGAAAGTCGTCATCATCATATCGTGGCCAGTCCCAATCACCGAAGCCCTCCTCTAGATCTGGGCGGCGTGCAAGATGCTCTGGACTTGAGGGTCCCCATCTCTGCTTCAACTGATGTACACTGAACGTGTGAAAGAGAAAGTGGCCACCCGGTCGCAGCGCCTGGCGGATCGAAGGGAACAGGGCTGGCTCATTGTAGAAGATCATCGTCACCAGATCCCACTGGTTTGTACCCAGATCAAAGTGGCTCAGATCCGCTTCAATGGTTTCGAGACTGACGCTTTCTTCATTCGCCATTCGTTGGCACCATGCGAGTCCCTGTGGAGAAATGTCGACGGCGGTAACCTGCCAACCAGCACGCGCGAGCCACACGCCGTTGCGACCGGCACCCGCTGCCAGGCACAATGCCCTTCCAGGTGTCAGACTTGACGCGGCCAACGTGAGGAAGGCAGAGGGTGTCCGGATCGGTTCATAGTCGGCGGCCGCGTAGCGCCGCTCCCATTTGTCTTTAGCCGCTGTGTTCATGCACCTCTCTTAGGAAAATCGGATGGATCACGGTCCCGACATTCTCTTCATCTGTACCGACCAACAGTCTCGGACCGCAATCGGTGCCGCCGGGACCTGTTGGATGCAGACGCCTCACATGGGCCGGCTTGTATCGCAGGGCGTACGCTTCACCGAAGCATATTGCAGCGCGCCGGTCTGTGGTCCCTCAAGAGCATGTCTGCTCACAGGTCGAATGTCCCATGATCATGACGTGCTCGTCAATGGTCTGTCTTTGCGCCAGGGCGTGATCAATTTTTGGTCAGCTTCTGCAAGGCGCGGGATATGACACTGCCTGATCTGGTCGCTGGCATCCACCCGAGCCCTACCCACCCAATCTGCGACCATGGGGAGGGCCTGGCCGGCGATCACCAACCAGGTGCCGGGACGAGAATTCGTGGTGAGTCAGTTGTAGCCCGATACGGAGAAATCTGGAATTGTCCGGTCGCATGGTACGCAGCCAAGACCACAAGTATCTCCGCTTCAACAGCGGCAAACGCCCTGAGATATTTTTCGACCTTCGCACTGATTCTGGAGACGCTTTTGTCTTGTCCCAAGCAGGAAGCATAGGTTGACACATCTGACCCGTTCCCTCTCGCCGTTGAGCAAGTGATGACGACACGCCGGCCGAATCTTCTCTTCATCATGCCCGACCAACTGCGTGCAGACTTTCTCAGCAGCTACGGGGCTGAATTTGTTTCCACGCCACATATTGATGCCCTCGCCGCCGAGGGTATTCGCTACCGGCGCGCCTACTCACCATCACCGGTGTGTGTTCCGGCTCGGTGTCTGCTGATGACGGGTCGTGATGCAATCAAGAATGGTGTCCTGGGCAATGATCACTTCCTGCGACCAGACCTGAACGAGTGTGGCATGCAGACGTGGCCGCAGATCCTGTCCGATGGCGGGTATCTGACGGCGGCGATCGGTAAGATGCACTTCTATCCCTGGAACGCGCCGCTGGGATTTGAGCATCGTGTGATCTGCGAAGACAAACGCTGGCTAACAATCGAAGACGATTACTTCCATCATCTGTCCTCCAAGGGTTTGCGCAAATTGCACGGCCGTGATCACGACGGCTACCAGGAGAATCGTGGTGCCATCGTGTGTCCCCATGCTGTCGAAGATTCGTGGGACGGATATGTCGGTGGCGAAGCAGTTCGCTTCATTGAGCAATACGATGACGAACGACCTTTCGCTGCCATGGTTGGATTTCCCGGGCCGCATTGTCCCTATGATCCGTGTGCGGATGCACTTGAGGACGTTGCCGCGGACAAGATTCCCATGGCGGCTCCCTTTGTCCCGGGCCAGGATGACGAACTTCGAGAGGCCAATGTCCGCAGCAACCTGGGCGACTGGAATGGTGTCGATTATGCCGAATTCACCGATGCACACAAGCAGAAAGTGCGCCAGCACTACGCGGCGCTCGTCAAACAAATTGACGACGAAATCGGCCGTATCGTCGCTGCTCTGAAGGCAACGGGCCAACTCGAACACACGGTCATCATCTTCTCATCAGATCATGGTGACATGCTCGGTGACCACGGATTGATTGGTAAAACGAACTTCTACGAGGGTAGTTGCCACGTACCGATGATCGTTCGTCAGCCTGGCGGCCCCGCTGGCGTTGTTTCCGAAGAAGTCGTTTCGCTCGGCGATGTCACAGCGACTTTGTTGGCGCTAGCCGGCATCGATCGCCCCAGTTACTACGATTCTCAAACGCTACCTGGATTGGGCCTACCCGATCCACCGCGAGAGCGAGTCCTCGGATTCGTTGCCGGTGGTTTGATGAATACGGATGGTCACTGGAAGTGGGTGAAGAACACGGGGACGGGCCAGAGCCATCTGTTCAATGTCGATGAGGATCCTTTGGAGCAGATTGATCGCCAGCACGAATCCGCCGAAACCCGCGCCCTGGCTGCGGGATTTGATGGCGAGTTAACACGCCAATTGGTGCGCTCGATTACCGCGGGGGGCTCCGATCGCAGTATCGGCAACGTTCCGTTATGGGACAGCGAGTCTTTCGGACAGGGTACGTGGCAATTTGACTACCCCTCTGCGACACCTGGCTGATGACGGATCTGTTCAGACGATGGCTCGAACCGCAAGATTGGAAGCGGGATGGCGACCAAGACCCGGTGATCGGATTGGGGGCTGCGGGCTGCTTCGATGACATGCACCTATTCGCTCCCTGTGGTCTGTGGGAGAAGAGCGAGCACAATCCTGTCTTCGGACCCGACCCATCACGACCGGCACCACCCTTTCAGCACAAGTATTTTGCCATCGGCACAACCAGCTGGGAAGGACCTCGGGCTTGAAGACAGCACGCACGAATGCACTCGCCGCCATGGTGTCGCATGAACCTGTTAGACGGAAGAACATGTCTTGACCCTCACGCCTCAGCAGATTGCCTCCGACCCTTGCCCATTTGCGGCGCAGGTGAATGTCAGCAAGGGGGATCGTTTTCAGATTCGCCCTCTGGTTGCCGGCGATACAGAGAGGCTGGGGCTCTTCTTCGATTCACTGACTGACGCATCGCGGCGAGTCTATGGACCTCATCCACTCAACTGTGAGCACGCCAAGATGCTGTGTGACCAGATCGACTATGGCCAAAGCCTGCGCTTCGTCGCACTGGGTCCCCTGCCGACCGGGGCGGAGCAGATCGTCGGTTACATGATCCTCGATTTGGGTGTTCGCGACAGCGACATAGGTCGCTATGCGCAGGCAGGTCGACCGCTGGATGGAACCATCACTGCGACTTTCGCACCCGTGATCGCGGATACCTGGCAGGAACACGGTCTTGGCAGTGCGATGTTCCCTGTCGTGATCGATGCAGCGCGCCGAGTAGGGCGGCGGCAGATTGTTCTGATGGGGGGTGTGCGTGATGATAATCCGCGGGCGCGTCACTTCTACGAGAAGTTTGGGTTTGTGCGGGTTGGTGGCTTCGTGGCCGGTGGCGTCGACAATCACGACATGATCCTGGACCTGTATGATGACTGACGACCTGGCAAGCTGGCTCCTTTTGGGGACCGCGATACTCAGTGCCCTGTGGATCGCATTTGCCATATGGACGCTGCGTGTCGCGCAGCGTTATGGTGGCAGTTCGGGTCGGTGGTTTCTCTATGGTATGTTGTTGGGACCGATCGGTGTGCTGCTGTCCTATCGGATGGTGCGCCCCTGTCCTTCCTGCGACACCATCGTACTGCTGGATGTGCGTGTGTGTCCCTCCTGTGGAAAGGACGTCCCGCGGTTGCAGCCTGGCGAGAACGCTGAAGACTATCTGAAAACGTATCGGAAGACCTGGTAATGAACATTCTGATCCTGATGTGCGATCAGTTGCGTGGTGATGTCTTTGATGAGGGTCACGTGTGTCAGACGCCACATCTTCATCGACTGGCAGATCGCGGCCTCCGCTTCACACGTGCCTACACACCCAATGCCGTCTGTTCACCTGCAAGAGCCAGCCTGATGACGGGTCGCTTGCCGCATGCACACGGCGTACTCACCGTGACGCACACGGTCGACGACGACCAGTGCAATCTGCGAACGCTACCTCATTGGGCTCAGCAGCTGGAATCAGCTGGCTATCACACGGGCTACTTCGGCAAGTGGCATGTAGAGCGCTCGCGACAACTGGATCGCTTCGGCTGGCAGCAGTTCGCTTGCGAAGGCACCGAGGCGCTGAAAGCTGCCGATGCCGAGATCTCCGCGGATCATCCGTGGTCCCTTCAGTGGTATCTAGATCAGCCTCCCGGGTATCAGTCTGAACGCTTTTATGGTGCAGTGGACGCACCACCGGCGCAGCGACGGGTGGGGAGTCGCGTACGACTGGCGCAGAATTTTATCGACGAGGCGACAACACAGGACCGACCCTGGTGTTGCGTCGTGAGTCTACAGGAGCCACATGACCCTTTTATCTGTGGAACCGAAGCACTCGCCGCATACGACATCGATTCGATTCCTCTGCCTGCCTCTATCGGTGATGATCTGACAGATCGGCCCGGAATCTACCGCAAGGCGGCGAAGGTCTGGGCACATATGACACCTCGCCAGCATCGCGAAGCGGCTGCCTGCTATTACGCCTCCATTACGGAGATCGATGCGCTCTTCGGCTCATTGGTGGATCGACTGGACGCGGCGGGGCAGCTTGAGGATACCCTCGTTGTACTGACATCCGACCACGGTGAACTACTTGGCGCCCACGGTCTGTACTGCAAAAACTTCATGGGAGCCGAAGAGGTCTATCGGATTCCGATGACGATCGCTGGTCCCGGCGTTGCCTCGGGGCAAACATGCGATGGACGCGTCGGTCTCCACGACCTGGGGCCGACCCTGTTAATGCTGGCCGGCTGTGCGCCCATGGATACCCATGGTGACAGTCATTCCTTTGACGAGTTGCTCATCACGCCACAACAAACCGCCGACTGGCAACTGGGGTATTCGGAATATTTTGGCGGACGCATGCTACTGACTCAACGAGTCGTGTGGAATGGAGACTGGAAGTTCGTCTTCAATGGCTTCGATGAAGATGAGCTCTACAATTTGCACGCCGATCCACACGAAATGACCAATCGCATCAATGATCCCACTTGCCGCAACCAGGTCGAGAGTCTGTGCAGGCAGATGTGGACAAAGTGTCGCGACAGCGGCGACGCGTCTTTGCTCAATTCACAGTATCCGATTCTTCGCGTGGCACCTGTCGGCCCTGAGTTCTAAGGCCTCAACAGCTTGAGACCTCATGACACGACGCATGTCTCCCGTTGCCACTGTGTTTTCACTTCTCGGATTTTTGCTGTTGGGTAGCAGCGGCGCCGTGTCTACTCTGGGTCTGGCGGACATCTTCAGTGACCACATGGTGCTGCAGCGGCATACTCAGATCCGTGTATGGGGCCATGCGGTAGTTGGTGCGCAGGTTACGGCCGCCCTATCTGGAGAGACCGGGTCGACGCCGCAGACAGCGGTAGCCGATGGCGATGGTCGTTGACAACTCGAACTTCCCCGGCGGCCGGCAGGCGGCCCCCATCGGCTTGATCAACACATCGTGGGGTGGTACGCACATCGAGGGTCGGAGATGACCCTGCCATCCATGTGGGAGGTAGGCTGCGTGACTTCAATGGGATCAGGATCAGTGCAACTGGCAGCTACACGGATGGCATGATCGCATTGTGGGACCAACCACGCGTCTACAAAATCCCGGGCGAGAGGCTGCGTTCAGGCCCTGCGGTGTTGGTCGTTCGAGCGATCGACACAGCTTATGCTGGTGGCTGTGGGACTCGGAGCCATAAGATGTATCTGGCCCTGGCCGATGGATCAAGCGATCACTTGCTCGTCTCTGGCAACTGGAAATATCGGCCCAGACCACAGTTGAGTAGCTCCAGTAGTGGTTCGGAGCAATGACCCCGTCAGATGAAGACGGAGCATACGTGGCGTACCCGCCCGGATCCCTTCGAGCCGATGTAGCCTGGTGGCAGGTACCGCTACTACTCAGACGAAGTCAGGGATCTCAGCCAGAATCTCGTCCATCGACCACAGGCGCTCGGAGTCTTCGAGTAGAGCGTCGATGATGGAGGGATGGGCCTTCACCGTCTGCGTGTCGACGAATTCAAAGCCCGGGGCCCAGTTACCATTCTGGTCCTTTACGAACATCGACTTGTCTTCGATGACGGTGATCTCGTCTTCGCTGCCGTGCGCTTCGTGATAACGATAGTGGGGCATCACATCACCTCCGTATTCGGCATCTTGCCTAGTGTGATTCCATCGAAAACTATCGCAAATTTCGTACCAAGGAACCATCGAACCCAACCGAATCGGGCTAAGTCTTTGAGCCTCAGTGTGTTCTGCGGTAAAACACGTATCACACGGTGTGAGTACCGTCACCAGAGGATCCTGGTCAGATTCATGACATATCGGGAGATATAGCCTGAAAGCAGGGAGACCGGTCGGGATGGCATGGGTCTCGATGACCTCAAGTGCCACTAAAACAAACGTTTATGGAATTGTCTCGTTGGTAAAACTGCCATGTTGGCACGATAGTGAATATTTTGCAGGAGTGTGGAGAATCTGATACAGGTCGTCACTTTTTTCCTACATGCTAACGATACCTCTCCTTGCCCCTCTCGCACTCGAGGAATTCTGGGCAGATTGGGTGAAATGGCACGCCGAATGGCGGATTCCGCCAGACAACGGGCCATTTCACGGGTCCTCGACCACCCCTGCGAGTTCTAGTCCTGTCGGACGGTCTCCTCCATGCAGCGTCCGGGGCACAGATATTCGTGGGTATAGTTCATCGAACACATCCTGGCTGGATGACTTCAGGAAAGTAACATCCGATGGCTCACATTGAGATCTACTCCAGCCCTTTTGCCCCTTTTGCTGGCAGGCGCGCTGGCTTTTGCACCGCAAGAAGGTAGCCGTGACGGCTATACCGATCCGAATGTATTTGGGCGTCAAACTGCCGACACTTGCCTATCGACAGATGGTCGAACGAAGCGGAGGGGATCGCACGGTACCGCAGATTTTCGTCGATGGACAGTATCTGGGCACGGAGGAGCAACTCGCTCAACTCGAGGCGACTGGGCAGATTGATGTCGAGAGTCGTGTCGGCGCTATGTTCTACTTTCTCCGTTCGCCTGCCGATCACAGCGCCACAGACAATCGAACCATAAGCGAGATGGATCCTGGACCAACCTACTGACGATGGCCCGTACGCCGTATTCCGCATCGCCAGCTATCGAGACTTCACGTTTGGGTCTCTTGCGACGCGGATCGGTACGCGACTGCAGTCCGTCGCGATGGGTTGGGATGTCTATCAGCGTACGGAAGAGCCCCTGGCATTGGGGCTGGTTGGTCTGATTCAGGTGATTCCTGCCATTCTGCTCGCCTTGCCAGCAGGTTGGCTTGCGGATCGATTCGATCGCCAGCGCATCATCCTGCTGAGTCTTGCGGGGATGACGTTGACCTCCACCGGCTTGGCACTGCAATCCTACGCCGAGGCGCCGATTGCCACCCTATATTTGCTGCTGTTCATCGACGCCGTCGCCGGCACCATGGGGCGACCTGCGCGGGCGGCCATTCTGCCTCGCATCGTACCGCGATCACTCTTTCCCCGGGCTGTGACGTGGAACCTCAGCCTGTCCCAACTCGCCGCCGTCATCGGTCCCGCTGTCGGCGGTTTCGTCGTGGCCTGGAGTATTCCGGCCGCCTATGCAATCGCCGCGATCAGTTCGGCCTTGTTTGCCCTGGTCGTGATGCGCTTGCCTGCCGGTTGTGGAATACCCGAAGCAGAATCTAGTGACACGGGAGGCGGCTCTCCACTGAGCACCTTATTCGATGGTGTTCGCTATGTGTGGCGCACCCGTGTGCTGCTGGCAATTCTGTCCCTCGATATGTTCGCCGTCCTGCTTGGCGGTGCCGTGTTCCTGCTGCCAATTTTCGCAGAAGATATCCTGCGTGTCGGCGCAACAGGACTGGGGTGGTTGCACGCAGCGCCGGCGATGGGTGCCTTGTTGACTGCATTGGCCATGACACACCTTCCACCACTGCCAAAGGCAGGCCGCGCTCTGCTGACCTGCGTAGGTGGGTTTGGTGTAGCGACCATCATCTTTGGCCTTTCAACCAGTCTGCCTATGTCTTTGGTTATGCTTTTCTTTATCGGTGCTTTTGATCAGGTAAGCATGGTCGTCCGCCACACGATGGTGCAACTGATCACCCCCGATGCGATGCGCGGCCGTGTATCAGCGGTCAATGGTGTTTTTGTCTCCACATCAAACGAACTGGGTGGTTTCGAATCGGGTCTGGTCGCACACTGGTTCGGACCCGTCGTGGCCGTTGTCTCTGGTGGGATCGGCACGATTCTCGTCGTGACCGTTATGACGGTCGCCTCCAGGCAGCTGCGCGGATTTGGCTCTCTGGCGGACATCCGGACACGCAAATAACTTGCTCTCTTGACGGGCCCAACCCCCGCCACCGACCATAGGAACCCATGAACGACAAGAACAGATACACAGCGGCCGTCATTGGCCTCGGATTCATCGGCGGTGCAGACCAGGTGTCGGGCGACGTGTTGGGTCAACGGGTGGAAGACCTGGATGGCACCCATGTGATGTCGATGCTGAATCATCCGCGCGTTGACCTGGTCGGCGGCAGCAGCCGTGATACCGGGCGTCGTGAGCGATTCAACAAACGTTTTGATGTGCCCGTCTACGCAGATTGGCGCCAAATGCTGGCCGAAGCGGGGCCACTCGATATCGTCGGGATCGCCGCCTACACTCCCGTACACGCCGAGATCACCCGTGCCTGCGTTGAGGCCGGTGTGCGTGCCATCTATTGTGAGAAGCCAGTGGCGCCGACCATCGACGAGGCCGAGTCGATGTTATCCGTCTGCGAGCAGGCCGGGACGCTTCTCGTCTTCAACCACAATCTGCGCTTTCACCCCAACACACGCCGATTGCGAGATCTGATTGCCGAAGGTGGCCTGGGAACGTTGACATCGGCCTCTGCGCAGTGGACAACAGGACGCTTGGGCAATGTGGGAACACACATGTTCGACGCGATTCAGATGGTGACAGGACTGCCGATATCTGCCGTCTCGGGCACGTTGGATGAATCATCCAAACCTGATTGTCGCGGGGACGACTTCCGTGATCCCGGTGGTTGGGGCGTATTGAGATTGGCTCGTGACTTGCCAGCAGGAAACGGCGGATCTGCCGCGGGGCCCGCAGGCGATCTTATGTGCGTTGTAGATGCAGCTGACTACGGATCGGCCCCTCCCCGTCTGCGTTTTCACGGCACGGATGGCTGGGCCGAATGTCAGGGTCGAGAGGTGCACGTCCACCGAAAGGCAGAAGCATCGCAGCTGTGGCCGGCCGAAGCTGACACGGCAGGCACATCCAGTATGGATAGAGCCGTCTGTGATATTGTCGAAACCCTCGATGGCTCAGCGCCCTTCCCCTACCACGCAACCGAGGCGGTTCGTACGCTAGAAGCGATCCTTGCTTTTCACGCCTCGCATTCACGTGCCGCAACCTGGGTGCCGCTCCCACTGCGCGGTGATGATCGCGACATCATCCTGCACAGTGGCTGACCCTCAGCAGGACACACCAACTACAACGATCCAGGAGACCACCCATGCAGGGCGAGGTACGCAATTCCCACGGCGAGCGACTCGACTATACCTATCACGCGGCGTCGAACTGTGACGACACAGGACCACTTGTCGTCATCGGTCATGGTGTCACGGGTAACAAGGATCGGCCCTTTGTTGTAAGTCTTGCCGAGGGCCTGGCGACGGCAGGTGTCGACACTCTGCGCATGTCTTTTTCGGGCAATGGTGAGTCGGAGGGTCGGTTCGAAGATTCAACGATCTCCAAGGAGGTTGATGATCTGGGTGCACTGCTCGATGCTGTAGGATCGCGGCCCGTATGCTTCATCGGCCACAGCATGGGAGGCGCCGTCGGAGTACTACGAACAAGCCAGGATGAACGCATCCACTGGCTCGTGTCTTTGGCAGGCATGGTTCACACCCGCGCCTTCGCCGAGAGAGAATTCAGCGATGTGACGCCTGATGCTGGATGTATGTGGGAGGAACCCTCGTGTCCATTGTCACAGATGTATATCGACGATATGAACCAAATCGATACGGTTGTCGAATCTGGACGAATGATCAAGGTGCCCTGGTTGTTGGTGCACGGCTCTGAGGATGACGTGGTTCCGCCTCAGGATGCAAACGATATCCTTGCCAAAGCGGGTGACAACGCTGAGCTAATGCAGATTGCGGGGGCTGATCATGTGTTCAGTGATGATCCGACACAGATGGTGACACCCGTCGTTGACTGGGCGCGCCGGCAGACGCAGGAATAGATAAATGACCTTCGTATTCACCGATGAGCACATCGAGGATTATCACAAGCTCGGCTACACGGTCTTTCGTGGAATCCTGCCTGCCGCACTGGTCGCCGACCTACGACGAGTCACGGATCAGGCACGACAGGTGGCGCGCGAAGCCAACGGCGGGCAAGTGCAGCGACTGCAGCCGGTCACCGCGTACGAGCAACTCGACCAGCAACCCTTCCAGGATTACAGCCAATTGCCTGCCCTGGTGGATGCGGTACAGAACACACTGGGTCCGCAATATCGTCCAAGCAATTTGTCGGCTCTCGGCATTCTGCTGGAACCGGCCGACCACCCTTGGTGCACTCAGTGGCATCGGGATTGGCGTGACAACATGCCGGGCCTTGATCTGGTCAGCTGGGAAGCGGACTTCCGCGATCCCGAACTGTTCAATCAGGTCAACTGTGCCTTGTATGAAGACGGCTCAACATGGGTTGTGCCAGGTTCGCATCAGCGGCACGACCTGCCCAGAGAAATCGAACGATTTCCACAGCGGCCCATAGAAAAGCCTGACGTGTCCAATGTGGAAGCAGCCGAGGCGGAACGAGTCTGCTGGGAGTATGTCGTGAGTATGCCGGGCGCTCGGCAGTTGGTTCTCGGCGCAGGGGACTACTGTCTGTATCGAAACAGCTTGTGGCACATTGGCAACTATGTGCCATACCGCCGGCGTGCCACACTCCATGACGCGGCAGATACCGAGCGGTTCGCAACCTGGCGAGATGAACACATCGCAGCGGCGAGCAAGAGGCGGGAGGCGGGTGCCGGAATCGGCATGCCACCAACTCGCTAACAGCGGCAGACGTCAGCTTTTGAGAATCAGGCGGCCCATTCCGGCGTGGTCACAGAATTGTTTCTGCGCTGGACCCCATGCGGGTAGCTCGAATGTGCCATCGGTACACCGTGTCGAGCGACATAGTTGCGCCCAGAGCACATCGTCCCCTTCGACCACATCCCGTGTCATCAGTGGCACAGCTGACCAGGGCAGGCTCAGTTCGGCTTCCCAGCCGGCAACCCCACTGCCTGGACGTCCAGTGCTACGCACGGCCCAGGCCATACCCTCCGCATCCCAGCCGGAACACTGCTTCCAGTCGTCGGCCTCTTCATTTGGAAAGTACAAGTCGAGAACAGCACCGAGAGGATTGGCCTCTATTTCGTAGTACCCAGCGCCAGCGGCCAGAAACAGTTCGACGGCACACTCAGTCCACAGATCGCTATCCCGTTCGATTCTCGTCACCGGAACAAGGGATGGTGCCGAGCGAAAACCGACATAGAGTCCTGCGTCATCCCACAACACAGCCGCCTGCAGATATCGGTCATCCGCCAGAGCCTCCCCTGTGTGGATCGATCTGAAATCATCAATCCAGGTCGCCTCTTTCCAGGGAGATTGATCGAGTCGTGCAGCGGGCTGCAGCCCATGGTCGAGCTTGCGGCACAGGTAACTTGGCGTAGGACGGGCAATGGTCGCCGTCGCGTCAGTCGTCATTTTTCATTTTTCCCGAATCATTTCTGCGACCTTCCCAGACATTCTGGGAAGGTCGGTGCAGACAGCAAACGAATCTGCCCTACGAATGGATCTTCGGCAATGGCACCCCTTCTTTGACCGCTGGCGTGCCCTCCAACTTGGATGAGAATTGCAAGTTGGTTGAAAAACTGAGTCGCTTGAATCGCGATTGCTTGCGACATGACACAGACCTGCCTCTGAGAACGGACGCCGTTGCCGTCTGCACTTGTTGCAGACCGTCGACGTCCGCTAGGCCCTCGTTAGCTGTCGCGGTCTGCCACCAATTCTCCTGCAACAGCCCAGTTCTCTCGATCGACCTCGTCAATCACTACGTGTGTACCTGCAGCCGGCGCATTGCAGATATCGGCGAGCGCCTGCGTGATGACCTGCGCCAATTGCGCCTTCTGCTGTTTTGAACGGCCCTTTAGTAGTCTCACATTTACATACGGCATGATGTCTGCAACTCCGCGCTGAGGTTATCTTGGTAATTGTATGCCTGGCAGTTGATCTTGTGATGAAAGGGTGGTGAACTTTGGCTGTGGACGCCAACTACGATGAAGCGCTCGTTCCCTCATATACTCTGCCCGATCCATTGGTCGATCGTGAAGGTCAGTCGATCCAATCGGTTGAAGAGTGGCGGCAGCAGGGTCGGCCCCAAATCCTGCACCTGTTTGAAGAGCATGTCTATGGTCGCATGCCGGGTCCGGCGAGTCAGATGACGGCCGAAATTTTGGAAGAAGGCTCGGCCCTCGACGGTCGCGCTCACCGACAGCAGGTCCGACTTCACTTCCACGGCAATGGCGAACACGCCCACGCAGATATCCTGCTCTATGTTCCGACCCGAGCGATAAACCCGGCCCCCGCATTCTTGGGTCTGAGCTTTTTCGGCAACCACACGGTCACTGACGATCCGGCAGTTCTTTTTTCGTCCACATGGATGCGCCCCGACGCCGAGCGTGGCATTGTGGACCATCACGCAACGGCAACTTCACGAGGGGTCAACGCATCTCGCTGGTCGATTGAGCGCATCATCGACGGCGGATACGCATTGGTGACGGCCTATTGCGGCGACTTTGATCCTGACTTTGACGATGGATACGGCAATGGCGTCCATCCCCTGTTCTTTCACCCCGGGCAAACGCAACCGGCTGCCAACGAGTGGGGGACGATCGGGGCATGGACCTGGGGACTTCGCCGCATCCTCGACTTTCTCGAGACCTGTCCCCAGATCGATGCTGCTCGGGTTGCTGTGATGGGACACTCTCGCTTGGGCAAGACGGCACTGTGGGCCGGTGCGACGGACGAGCGTTTTGCCATGGTGATCTCCAATGATTCCGGGTGTGGTGGAGCGGCGCTATCTCGGCGACGCTTCGGTGAAACCATCGCCTGCATCAACCATTCCTTCCCGCACTGGTTCTGTGACAACTTTCGCACCTACAGTGATGCGGAGCAGAATTGTCCCGTTGATCAACATCAATTGATCGCCCTCATGGCTCCCCGTCCTGTCTATGTAGCCAGTGCCACCGAGGATCGATGGGCCGATCCAAAGGGAGAGTATCTGGCCGCAGTTCACGCGGGGCCCGTATATGAGTTGCTCGGAAAGCAAGCGCTGACGATCAACCGGATGCCGGAGGGGGGTAGCGTCTGCAACGATGGTGACATCGCCTATCATCTGCGTGTCGGCGGACACGACGTGACCGACTGGGATTGGCAACAGTGGTTGGACGCCGCCGATCGACACCTGCAGCCTTGAGCGAAATGTGGCAACTGCAATGACACAGTGGATTCGTTGGCGCAGCGAAGCACCCATCCTGCAAGCCGACCGGGCCTGGGAGCAAGATGCGAGGCTCAGCGCCGTATCTCTACATGTGGTTCCGGATAGCGGCTTGTTGCGCCTCTATTATCTAGCCACGTTCCGCGACCTGCCCCTGGACAATGTTCTGTGTGTCGCCGAATCCAGCACGGGACACACATGGGAGAAGCCCGATCTGGGCGATGGCTCGAACATCGTCATGGGTAGTTCGGGTCACGAGACCGGATGGGGTGTCTTCATGCCGACGCGGATTCTGTATGATCCGCAGGAAGAACAACCCAAGTGGCGTTGGAAGATGGTTTTGTGGGAGCGGCCCATTGCTGAGACGAAAGCCGGGATTTGCCTGGCCGTTAGTGAGGATGGGTTGGCGTGGTCCCATTTGCACGAGCGCCCCATCATCACTGGTGCCAATGACGCCATGTCGATGATAGCAGTCGTACCTGGAATCACTGCACCTCGTGATGGACAATTTTTGCTGTATCAGCAAACGTGGAAGCACAATCCATCTCTACCGAAAGACCGTGACAATCTCGTCGATCTTCACCGGCGTGTGTCATTGTGGTACAATGCGGATTCCTTCGATGGTTCCTGGACGGGGCCGATCACGATTCTCGAACCCGACGAACAGGATCCCGCTGATCTGCAGCACTATTGGCTGTCTCCCTACGCGACCCGATCGGGATACGGTGGACTGTTGTTGTGCCATCGTACACGTGACCAGACGATGGACGTCCAACGAGTGACGATGGGTGGTCGTGGATCCGAGCGGACAAGCGGCAACCACTGTTGCCACTGGGCGAGCGCGGACGCTTTGATTGTGGTATCGTGACGGCTTCGTCGATGCCCTGTCGGTTTGGCGAT
>Ga0209402_10001737_pt1 | contig 23127 bp, 30 predicted proteins | sample ArcticOcean_MG_C_3_FD_187437 | JGI IMG/M metagenome (GOLD analysis project Ga0209402, IMG submission 187437) | Marine microbial communities from western Arctic Ocean - ArcticOcean_MG_CB8_126 (SPAdes) (version 2) | ecosystem: Environmental > Aquatic > Marine > Oceanic | place: Arctic Ocean... | reverse complement strand
GCAAGGAAGAAAAATCCTTATGGCACGCATAGACTTTTGATCGTGACAGATGGAGAAGCCAGCGACAGTTGGAGTGTTGAAAAAAACATGGATTTGATCCTTGTTCGTGGAATTGTCGTTAACACCATTGGGGTGGATATGGCAAAGGATCACCAGCTTGCTGTTAAATCTCACAGTTATGCAAACGCCGCTGATCCTGATGCTCTTCTGAGTAGTGTTAAAACAGCATTGTCCGCAGAGATTACAGCAAACGATCCTGATGCCGCCGTAATGTTTGCAACAATCGCTATGTTGCCAGATGATTCTGTCACAACACTGCTGACTTCTTTGACAAGGATTCAAAACCAACCTTTGGGACAATCTCCCCCTGTTCAAGCTATTGATGTAGAAACAGGGCAACCTGTGGTTGATTCAAATGGCGATCCAGTGATGGTGCCTGTTGTAGTGGCAGAAGAAACCGGCCCTTCTTTGTGGCTGATTATTCTTCTTATCATCGCCGCTGTGATTGTAATCCTCGTTATTGGGCCTATGCTTTCTGGTGGCTCAAGTGGAAGCGGCAATCGTCGCATTCGTCGCTGAAATTAAATCGTTACTCAAGAAAGGTTATTAGTTGTGGCTAGTACAAAATCAAAAGGGAAAATACTGGCGATTACAGGTGTGTGGCTTGTCGTTGTCTGTATATTTGGCGTTGGGGTGAAGTTCTGGTGGACGCCCGCCCAAGAAAAAGCTGCTGAAGAAGCTGTCGCTGAACACGACAAAGAAGTTATCGATTCGACCAGTGCTCATGCTCGGTTTGATGAGACTGTGACTATCGGGTTGGATTTGTTTTCTGGTTACGCTGCTCTTCGATCCCCTGAAATGCGTCGAACTTTGGGGTCTGAATCGCTTGGCTTGAAATTAGTGCCTGACGATGCAAATGGCATGGATCGCATCAAAGCTCTTCAGTCAGGCAAGTTAGACATGGCTGTCTTCACAGTCGATGCCTTGCTGAAGGCATCCCATGAATTGGGCAAGATTCCAGCGACAATCGTGTTGGTGATTGATGAAACGAAAGGTGCTGACGCTATTGTGGGGTACAAGAGTAAATTCCCCAACATCGACAGTCTCAATTCGTCGCAGTTGAAATTTGTTTTGACTCCTGATTCGCCATCGGAAACTTTGCCGAGTGTGATGAGGGCATACTTCGACCTTAGTAAGGTTCCATTGTCTTCAGTCATTGAAGCGGATGGTGCTGCTGATGTTTACAAACAGTGGAGAGCATCAACCCAAACCGATAATCAGGTGTATGTGCTGTGGGAACCTTATGTGACAAAAATGTTGGAGAATCCTAACATGCATGTCATTGTGGATTCTTCAAGATTCCGGGGTTACATCGTTGACGTGCTTGTCGTCAATAGAGACTTCTTGTTCAAGAAAAAAGACGTGGTTCGTAAGGTTGTTCAATCATATCTTCGAACCGCTTATGAACACAGTACAAAAATGGAATCTTTGATTAAGACAGATGCACTGGCGGCTGGTGATGCCCTTTCAGATGATCAAGTTACTAATTTGGTAAAAGGCATTTGGTGGAAAAATGTGCAAGAAAATTATGCTCACATGGGACTTCAAAGTGGACATAGCTTGCAGCACATTGAGGACATCATAGGTCAAATCAACAATGTGCTTGTAAAGACAGATAGTTCATTCAAAGACCCGACTGGTGGGCACTTTGAGAAGATGTACTATCCTGACATCTTAGCTGAACTTCAGAACAATTCTTTTCATCCCGGTCGCACAATGGATTCTACTGGCCAAATTCGCAGTGAAATTAAACTCAGAGAATTGGACGAGTTAGGTTGGAAGAGTTTAGAGCCGATTGGAACATTGCAAATTCCGATGATTCAGTTTGCTCGTGGGACTTCAATTTTGACTAATTCTGCGAAACAGGTGTTGGATGAACTTGTGAAAAATCTGAAAACTTGGCCAACATATTATGTGTCTGTCATTGGGAATGCTTCAAACAAAGGGGATGCTGAAGCAAATCGATCATTGGCAGAGTCCAGATCGAAGACAGCAGCAGAGTACATTATCAGTAAAGGGATTGGCTCTATAAGACTGCGTGCTGTTGGTTCAGTGCCGAGCGGTAAATCCAGCGTGTCTTTTGTCTTAGGTCAGGTGCCGTACTAACGGGATTTTAATTATGAAAAACGAACTAGAAGGAGTTGAAAGTGGCGACACGGATCGAATTGCGAAATAAAGTCTTAATTGACTTATTCGCTGCTCCAGCCGCTGTGATCCCCGCTGCCATCGGAGCAACGATGATGATTTTGGGATGGGCCTTTGGCGGGGGAGGAATTCTTGGGTTTGGAGGATTCTTAGCACTACTTTCAGGCATTGGGATAGGGGCAACACGATTATTCCTCTACAAAGATGAGATAACTGAAAAAGCGTTTCAGGCTCTTGATACTTTGCAAGAGGAAGAAAAGAACAAAAAACTAGACACCTTAGACACAAAACTAACAAAGGACAGAGACCCACGAACACAAGCTGCTTTGCGTGACATGAGAGCCTTATACAAGTCGTTTCATGAGCAGGTTCGGTCAGCGACTATCAAAGCAGATGCCGTTACTGTGGATGGTGTTGAAACTTTGTTTGATGAGTGTGTATCTCACTTAGGAGAAACACTTATCCTCAACAACACAATTCGCAGCATGAGTTCTGATGCGGCAAAACAACCGATTGTCGACGCTAGGTTGGGATTGATTGTAGAGGTTCAAAAAACAATCGATCGTCTTTCTACGATCATGGATGGGTTGCGTCAACTAGGCGTATCTGCTAATACCCAAGAGTTGGAACGAGTCAGGACAGAGTTGGAACAAGGCTTAGAAGTTAGCAAACAGGTAGACAATGCGTTGAATGGTGCTGGCAAGAGCGATTACTCTTGGCTGAAAAACAGAATGCAAGATGCGGAATCTTGATTTACATTCTCCATTTTTTTCGTAAAATTACAATTCACGGTTACAAGAAACTTTCAAGGAGAGACTCGATGTTCAAGGCTATGGGACGGTACATTAAGGCCCTGTGTGCGATGTGTGTGGGCAACATGGATGGAGCACGGCGGCATCTCAACACAAACAAGCATGTGATTGCCGCAACTTTTGATGAAATGAAGGATGATCAAGTTGCTTCAGTGCAGGCAATGTCCGAAGCAGTTGCGGCGATGATTGCGAACAAGGAACGGAAGATTGCAAAGGCGAAAACTCTTTCTGAGCGAGTTGCTGAAAACGTTGAAATGCGTGATGGTGCTCTGGCAATGATCGAAGAGCTGAAAGGCGAATACGACCTTACGACTACCGAAGGTCAGGAAGCCTTGAAAGCTACTGAAGATTATCAGGAAGCTGCTGGGGCTTATGCAGGCTTGAAGTCCGAAATCGAAGACGATGAAAGCACGATTGCTGAGTTAGAACTTGCTGTCTCCGAAGATGAAGAACAGCTTTCTTCTCGCCTTGCTCAGCTTGGTCAGATGAAGGATCAAATTGAGAAGATCAAGGAAGAGAAGCATGCAACGATCGCTGACGTTGAGTCTGCTAAGCAGGAAAAAGCAGTCAACGATATGATCAATGGAATCTCTCAGAATAATTCTGGTGAACGCATGCAGGAAATGCGAGAAATGCGTAACCAGATGAAAGCTGAAGTTGTGGTTGGCCGGAAATTGGCTGGCACTGATACAAATGCTCGAAAGGCTAAGTTTAAGAAATTCGCCAAGAGGAAGAACGCTTCAAGCGAGTTTGATGATCTGCTGGGCCTTGGCAAAGTGACTGCATCCAAGGAAGGAGCATCTACGGAACAAGTAGCAACAAAGCTGCCCGAATAAGAACGCCGCTGAACAACAATTGCTGAAACAAGAACTGCTTCAAATTTAACTTTCAATCAGATGGAGAAGAAGATGACTCGATATGCGATGCTATTTCTAGCTGCGGCCATGATCGGCTGTTCTGGATCAGATGATGCCACGGAAACTGCTTCAACGACGGAAGCAACGACAGAAACGCCGATTTTCACATTGGCGTGGAGTGAATACCCAAGTTGGTCGGCATTCGGAGTTGCTTCCGAAAAGGGCTTGATTGACGGTGCCGAAGGCAAATTGGGAGCACTTGAGCAGAAACACAATGTTGACATTGTCCTTCGTGAAGCCGATTACGACACCTGTATCACGATGTACGGTTCAGGAACGGCAGATGCGACGTGCATTACCAACATGGACATTCTTCAGCCAAGCTTGAGTGTGTCTTCTGTCGCTATTTTGCCGACATCACGATCACACGGTGCTGACGCACTGCTCACGGTTGGTATCGACAGTGTTGCTGACCTGCAAGGGGTCACGGTTTATGGGCTGGAGAAATCAGTTTCTCAGTACACTTTTGCAAGGAATCTTGAACTCGCTGGGCTGAATGAAGCTGACTTCACCTTTAAGAATCAAGACCCTGCCGCCGCCGCTCAGGCAATGCAGACAGGACAGGATGGCTATAATGCTATCGTTGTCTGGAACCCGTTTGTGATGCAGACGCTGAAAACGGTTGCAGGCTCTAAGGTCTTGTTTGATTCGACGACGATTCCAAGTGAAATCATCGACATGGTTGTAGTCTCGCAGGACTCGCTTGATAAGCCGGGCGGCGAACGCTTTGCTTCATGTGTCTGTGAAACGTTCTACGGTGTGAATGAGCTACTCAACGACCCAACCGTCCGAGATGATACGTTGGTTTCGCTTGGTGCGAAGTTCAGTAGCCTTAATGCTGAGGAAATGGGTCGTTGCTTGGAGCAGACCGTTTTTTATCAGAATCCTACCGAAGCTACTCAGCTTTTCGAAGGTAAAGTTCTGCCAGCAACGATGGATCGTGTCACAGCGTTCTGTGCCTCTCATGGGATCACAGACAGTGTCCCGAAGATTACCTATGATGGAAGCCCATCACAGTTGACGTTCTCTACGAAGTACATCAAGAGTGTGAAGTAAGCAAGCGGTAATGGTTGTCGCTAAATGTTACGAAACCCTGTCAGCAATGGCAGGGTTTCTTTTAATGTTGTCGATGTTTTTCGTATAATAGGGGTGACAACATAATGAACAACCTCATGGATAAAGTCGAAGAAGTAGTGTCTGGAAACACTGATGTCCTCAACAGAGGGTTATTGATTGTTGATGATAATCAATTCCTTAAAAAGCAAGTTGAGGCATACATTAATGCAAGAGGCAAGACTTACAGGTGGTTTACTGGAGACATTTCTTCTCCTGCGTTCAAAGAGATGCTTAGTGGCAGTCACATTTTGGTTTTTGATGGATTGAACTATAATAAGCGGGCAATTACTGGTCTGCTGTATGGTTCGATGGCTGACCCAAATTCTGAGTTTGATGGACAGTATATTTTGTTTGGAACTGACATTATCAAAAACGCAAAGCTTCGGTCTTGTTTTTCAATGTGGACCGGAAATAATTTTCCAAAATAGGGAATGCAAATGGTAACTCGTCGAGACACCAAAAAGACTCATCCCAGTGCGACACCTAACTTCTGATGGCTAAGAGCAAAAAAGGAAAACATACTACAACCGGGAAAGCGTTGAAGCCAAGTGTCAAGTGGTTGGAATCGTTCCCAGAGGTAGAGAAAGTTGTTCTTAATCTGTCGGAAGGGTGCCGAACGTCATATCCTCCCGGACACATAAGACATTCAAGAGACGTTCCTGCTGGGATCAAGTTGATAGGTCATTCAGACAATGGTATCGTTAACATCTTTGTAAAGGTGTCAGACGAGAACAAAGCAAAATTACTGAAAGCAATTGAAGAGAAATTCAAATGAGAATACGAAGACCTATTACAAAAACGACCAGAGTAGCATTAGGTGCCTTATCTCTTGTTATTTTGGGTTCATTCTATTCGTTGCTTTCATATCGTCAGCATCAAAAGAATCCAGCCGATACAAGCATTCCTAACTTTACCCAATTAGTGGGCGGAGTTGTGGATGCTTGCACTATCAAGACTCCTTCAGACGCCGATCCAGACCATAGAACTTGGTGGTGGGCCTATAAGGATCAGAAGAATTTCAAAACAGGCAAGATGGAGCCAAAGCTTCACTATTCTTGGGTAGTTGCTGATATGTCAGCAACATATGGTCGCTTCTTTAAAGGGGTAGGGTTGAGCATTTTTCTCTCCATTCTTGTGGGAATGGCAGCAGGCTCTTTCACTAAGGTAGATGCCTTTATCCGCCCCCCTACGGCATTCCAAGCTTTTGTGCCGCCAACTGCTGCTCTGGCTATCTTCTTCGTTCTAGTAGGGACAGGAGAGATGCTCTACACAGCAGTCATTGTGTTTGGCGTATTCCCTTCTTTGACTCAGAGCATTTACTACGCTGCCACAAAAGATGTGGACGAGCATGAGATTGACAAGTTCTACACTCTAGGTGCTTCCCACATGGAGATCGTATACGATTTGATCTTTCTCAAAATTTTGCCTCGTATCTTCGGGGCCGTCAGGCTAGTCATTGGTCCGGTAATGGTGTACCTGATCGCTGTAGAGTGGTTAGTTGGGGATGTAGGCTTCGGGTATGAGTTGAAGCTGCAAGGTAGGCGGTTGAATATGGCAACTGTTTATTTTTATCTCGGCATTCTAGGAACAACAGGGTTTATGATGGATTACGCATTGTTCAGATTGCGTAAGAAGCTATGCCCTTATTTTGGGGAATGAGATGAAGGGATATGTGTACGGAGCAGGAGAGGAAGAACTGAAGCCTGTTCGACATTTAAGACAGGTGTTTGAGTTCTTCAAAGAGCGTTCTGATCCAAGAAAAGAGAATAAGAATTTAGTATTCTCCGTTGGAGAAGGAGAGTGTCAACTTGTTTTCACTTGCCAAGCTTCAGTTGGAAGACATTACTACTTTGCGGTTACTTTTGAACACAAACGCTGTCTTTTTTGGCTAGTTCATAGACACACATGGGACGAAAGTCAGGAACTTCCAGCAAAAATATACGACAGGGAATTGTCACAGAGTTTGCCGGGATTTATTCATTGGGAAGGTGGCCATTGGACATATGCTGGAGATTGGGAAGAGGGAATGGCACTTCTTCAATCTTATGGGTTCACTTGGTGCGAAGAGTTGGAAGAGAAACTTTGCGATGAAAAAAAATAAATTCGTTTGGGAACCATTTGAACTCAGCACTGAAATAGACATGAAGATTATAGAAAGTTGAGTAAATTATGAAGTTCTTAGCTCTTCCAACTTGGTCGATTACCGCTGCCATAATTCCTTTTTTGCCAGCGGATCATCCTTATAAAAACAAAAAAGTTACTCTTAAAGAATGGGCAAACGCTCGGACAGAGTTGTGTAAGTTTTTTGACTTTTTCTTCTGGATGCAAATTATTATTTTCGTAATTTTGATTCAAGCGGTATTAAAATGAAAAACAATGAAATCGTTCTCGAAGTTGATGGCATCAGCCATTGGTTTGGGAATAACCTCGTTTTGAACGATGTTAATCTTAAAGTGCCCGCAGGACAAATTTTGTCTTTAGTTGGCCCATCTGGCTGTGGAAAGTCTACGCTGCTGAAAGCAGTTCTAGGCACTCATCCTGCAAATGATGGAACGATTAAGGTTGCGGGAGAGTTTCATCGATCGCCTACGAGGAATGTAGGGATTGTGTATCAGCACTATCATCTTCCTCCTTTCTTGACGGTCAGGCAGAATGTAGCCTTGGGCCTGAAGTTGGATCAGACTTCACTTCCTTACCGATTCTTTTGTTATCCTAAGTGGAAAAAACTGGAGAAGGATCATTTGGAACAGGCAACTGCTTTTCTGGAGACAGTGAACCTTAAAGACAAGGGCGATCTTTTTCCTCATGAATTATCTGGCGGCATGCGTCAGAGAGTTGCCATTGCCCAATCTATGATTATGAAGCCAGATGTTTTGCTGCTTGATGAACCATTCGGGGCACTTGATGAAGAGACCAGAGAGAGATTACAAGAACTTCTTCTGGGTTTTTATCAAGACAATGAGACCGCAGTGGAAAAAGGTGAGAAGCCGCCGAATACAATCGTGATTGTAACACACGAATTAACCGAAGCGTTAATCGTGGCTGATCGTGTTGTTGGGTTGTCTCAATTCCACTCAGATGGTCATAGAGGGGCAACGGTAGTCTTAGATGAACCTGCTCCGATTTTCTCGCCGGGTTTTGAACGAGAGTTGATGCAATTTAACGAACAGAAAGACAGGTTGCGTCACGCAGTATTCAATCCAGAAGTCATTCAGCATAGAGATGATTTCCGAAGTTACTGGGAAGATCATCAACGTAAAATTCAACCAGTTGAGGCTTAGGAGACGCAAATGTCAGTTGTTATGGTAATGGGCTTCAATGGCGGCGGAAAAACGACTTTGATGATGGAGCGTTTTCCAAATCATGAACGTTTGAATCGAGATATTATCGGCGGCAAACTGTCAAATCTTCCACGGCATTTGGAAGTGCTGCTGAACGATGGGCACACTGACATTGTCCTTGATAATACCTATGCCGATATTGAATCTCGTGCGGGCATAATCGCCGTGTGCAAGCAGCACGGCGTAGATTGCGAATGTGTGTGGCTTGATACTTCGATTGAAGATGCACAGGTCAATGCTTGTCAAAGAATGATTGGCGAGTATGGTCATGTTATTCCCCCAGAGGGCTATAAGAGACTGGCCGACCCCAACACTTTTCCTATCGCTGCCCTTTACTCTTATCGTAAGAGATTTGAGAAACCTACAAAGGCTGAAGGCTTCTCAAATGTAGAAAAGGTAAAGTTCGTTCGTGTAAGGACACCAGCATATAAGAACAAAGCTATCATATTGGATTATGATGGCACACTTCGGGAAAGCACTGGTCCGAACCCGTGGCCTGAAGACCCAGATCATGTAGAGATTATGCCGGGTCGCACAGAGAGATTGCAAGAGTATATTGATAAAGGATATCATATGCTCGGTGCTTCGAACCAATCTGCAATTGCCAAAGGCACATTAAGTGTTGAAGGTGCCGACGCTTGCTTTGAGCGTACAAATGAGTTGTTGGGCATTGACATTGATGTAACGTATTGCCCACACAAAGTTCCTCCAATCTCATGCTACTGTCGCAAGCCCGGTCCTGGCCTTGGGGTCGCATTCATCGAAAAGTATAAGCTTAATCCTGCTGAGTGTATTATGGTAGGCGATCGGACTAGCGATAAAACTTTTGCTAAACGTTGTGGGTTTCAGTATCAAGACCAAGCAGTTTTCTTCAAGTAACCTTAACTCCAGATGGACGGACCCATGAAAGTCATTGGAATTATTGGCGGCATCGCTTCAGGGAAGAGCACAGTTTCCAGAGCTATGAAGAATCTGGGAGCAGGGTACATTAACGCCGACGAAATTGGTCGTGATGTCATTGAAATCCCAGAGATTGTCCAACAGATGAAAGCTCGTTGGGCTGACCGTGGGCATATCACTGATCGACTTGGAAAAGTCAGAAGAGATATTGTTGCCAATATCGTTTTTAATGATTCTCAAGAGCTTGAGTTTCTTGATGCCATTTGTAGTTCCCCGGTTAAATCCAGAATTCAACAGAGTCTGAGTTATTTTCATCCTGATTACACGCAGGCTGTCATTTTAGATGCTCCTCTTTTGTTGGAAGCAAATTGGAATCGAATGTGCGACATTATCATTTATGTCGAAGCATCGAAAGAGGCAAGGGTTGAAAGAGCAGGACAAAGAGAAGATTGTCCATTGGACGCCTTAGAATTAACTAAAAGAGAAGCGGCTCAATTTGATTTGACGATGAAAGAAGAATTCTCCAGTCACACTATTGACAATAGCGGCGATTGGCCAGCTACGATGAAACAAGTTCAATCTTTTTGGAGTGAAGTTATCAATGTTTGATTGCAGAGGAAAGAGAATATCAGACACTCCAAGCTTTATTAAATTGCACAAGAAAAGCTTTACTGCCCACTTCTTTCGGGACTATGAGCGACTCGCTTGACCCCGGAACAGATGATTACAGATTTAGCATGGGGATTTGCATGGGCAATGGAAAAAGAGGTTGCGAGCACTTGAGGAAAAAGGGTTTGGGTAATCTGCCTTCCAATCTGTGTTAGAAACGTTACAATGCACACACTAAACATTCTGCCCCCAACAAGGATTCATGATGATCAGTGAAGAAAAGACCTTTGCAATGACGCTCACCAAAGCATCAAAAAGAGGTGTGATGAATGCCCTTGAACAAGGAATGGCCATCGCAGAACTTGAGCCACTTGGAGTGAGCACCAGAACAATATCAGTCATTGAAGATCAGTTGGGGTTCATTTACATTGAAGACCTTTTGACAATGACTTGGCCAGATTTTAGGGGAACTCCAAATCTGGGAGCAGCAGCAGTCGAAGAAGTCAAAAAAGCTCTTAGCAGCATTCATCTTCTCACAGATTGCGTCAAGAGGAATTATTTACGGTCAATTATTCCAAACATTAATCGAGCGAAGATGATCAGGAATATCAAGCCAACTAAGACAAATGAAAAGCCAAGGTATGATCCAGCCGGACGGGAAATTGAATGAAGTCAGTTATTTTGTTCAGAAAAGACCTTCACTCTGAAGAAGAGATGAAGATCGCTTCAAAATACTTCGATGTCCAAGAGAGCAGAGTTCTGTGTGGTGGCTCTAACGTCATAGCCAGATATTCTGCTCTTCCTTTTTATCGAGAGCTTGAATCTGATCTTACGCTCAATGGATGCAAGCTGATCAACAGCCATGCACAGCATAAATACATTGCTGATTTTGAGTGGTACTCTGACATGCTGGCCGTGACTCCCAAAACATGGTTTGACAGCAGTGTTCGTTCGGATCAGACCTTTTCGTCATCGAAAGATGAAGGTCCATTTGTCATTAAGGGTAGAACCAATTCGAGAAAGTTTAAGTGGAATACGTTGATGTATGCTGAAACTCGCCAAGATGCTGCTCGCATTGCCGCTGAGTTAAGTGCTGACCCTTCTATTGGATATCAGGGGATCATTTACAGGAAGTATGTTCCCCTAAGAACCTTTGAGATTGGGATCAATGAGTTGCCATTCACTAATGAGTGGAGATTCTTTTTCTTTCGTGACCGCTTGCTGACTTATGGGTACTATTGGTCTAGTGCGGATGATCCAACACAGGGGGAGATGACGGAAGCTGGCATTAAGTTCGCTCAGAATTGTGCAAAATGCATTTGTCGGAAGACTGAATTTTTTGTGCTGGATGTGGCGGAGAGAGCCGAAGGTGGCTGGATATTGATTGAGATTAATGATGGTCAAATGTCGGGGTTGTCGGAATGTTGTCCTGACGTTCTTTATGGTGCCTTAAAAGATGCTACAGATGATCTTCTGAAATAGAAGTCATAATCATATATAAGGTAGCTTAGGAGTGTTGGTGAAATGTCCTTCACTCAGTGACGAGCACGGTTCTTTCTATCCGTATTGATGGACGATCCCAAGTCACTGTTAAGTCAACTTAATACGGAACTCTGATAGTTTAAGCTAAGAGTTAAAGTTGTTCGAGCTTAAAAGCTCTGCTCCTGAAGTCAGAGACGAAAAGAAGTGTTTTCTTTTCGTCTCATTTTTTATATACTCAAATAATGTATTGGTTCTTTCCCTGCAATAATTATCATCCAGATGCTATAAAAGCACTTGTTTATTCAGCTTACGAGTTCAATCCTGAATTCAAGCCTATTTGTGTTTGGGATGAGCCTACTGTATGTGCTCCTGATCTTAAAAAGTGGCTTGAAGACAGAGGTGTACTAGTTCATCAATATCGTTCTCCTTTTGCCTTTGAAATAATATTGCTTGAAAGAGAAAATTGTTTCATCTATGAGACGCATGGATGTGTGAATTTTGGCCACAGAGATGAGTCTCTTTATGGTATGTGGTCCAAAGTTGATGTTACTCTAGTTTGCAAGGAATTAGAGATAGAAGATGATTTTGTGCTGGTCACAGACCCAGATTGCATATTTGTGGCTGAGTACGACCTAGAAATTGAGCCAGATATTCTTGCTGTGGGTCCAGAAGAGGAGCCTTATAGAGAATGGGCAAGTGGCGGGATTTATGTATTTAATGTAAAAAGAATGCTTAAGGACAGACAAAAATTTGAAGAGTTTGTAATTAAGAATTATAGAGATATTGGGTATCACGAAACATTATCCCTTACAGAATTCTACGGGTTTAGAAATGTTGATCATATATCCCCAGATTGGAACTATAAGCCATTTTGGGAGAAGGAGAGAGATTATTTAGTTTCTCCTGTAGATCGGGCTATATTTCGGTCCACTCCTAAGTTGATTCACTTTCAGGGGATTCATAAGCCTTGGAATAACCCGCCAATGCCCGATAATACAGATATGAAGCTGTATTGTGATATGTGGCAGGAATTTTTAATTTTATCAGATGAGTTGTTTAAATTTAAAGCTTAAAACTCTAATAGTTCATGGATATTAAACTTTTACAGAACAAGCTAGATAATCCTACAATAAATTCTAAGCAATTATTGGGAGTAGCCCGGCTTATAAATGAGAAGGATAGAGAATCGGGGACATTCACTGATCCTAAGCATTTTCCCTTCTATTACCATCTAGGCAAGCTCTGTAAAGCAAAATCTTTGTTCCATCTTGATTATACTCTTGGCTTAGAAGATATGTGCTTTATGCAAGGGGCTAATTCGGAAAAGTGGTCAGGATATGCAAATGGAAATGAAGAAGACAGGCTCAACATAGCAAGGAGCAATATTAGGTTTTTCTGTAAAGATTCAAGCTTTACAACCGACCTAGATGATTTTTCTGAAAATGTATCAGATAAGTTTGATGCTTTCATAGTAACTTCGCCGACTCCTCTGAGAGTATTCAGAGATGAGATTTGGGGTAATCTAAATCCTAAAGGATTATTAATAGTTGACAATATATATTCCAGTGAGACAGGGGAAGAATGGTTTGCTAAGTTTGCAGAGTCAGTAAGCAGGGAGCCAACATTCTTTAAGACCCGGTTAGGAATAGGCATAATTGAGAGGTAAGTTATGGGATTAAGAAAAACTGAGGAGGTGTGTCATCGGATTTGAAGTAACATACAAATATTATGAGAAAACTGATGAAGGCTACGACATGGAAAATGCCCATGATCTAACGAGAAAAGTGGGCAAAGCTTATGACGATACTTCATATGCAAGGTTAGCTGCCACAATTATGGGACAATTTGCTCGTCGTGATATCATGGTGACAGACGTAGAGATCGAAGAATTTGTAAAGAAAAAGATTAATTTTAGAGAAACCAAAAATGGTATATGTATTAAAAACAAGAAGTATCTCTTTGATGGAACAGAGATTGAGGGTGTCGAATTAGATGCCGTTGATGGCCCCACGCCAAACACGGTGCCCGTTGCTCAGCAGGTTGCTAGGGTGGCTCAGGCTCCACATAACGTTGTTCCGGTTGCTGCTTCTCCAGCAGACGGCATTGCTCTTGATCCTTTTCTCGGCAAACGACCATTAAGGCATGAAGTCTTTGAGCCTGATGATATCTTGGCATCTGATGCTAGGAAAAGAGGACTTAAATTTACAAGAGGCAATAAATATCCAATTTATGAAGAAAAGCAGGATCGTCGAGGTATAATGTATGGAATGATATATGTTACGAAAGACGATCTAGGACATAAACAAATGATGTCTGACAGATTATTTGTTTTCAAGCAAGAGCTTGTTGGCGGCAAACAGTTTGATGAAAGTCGTGGCGGTGTTGAACTTGATTATGGTCCCGGTGTTGTTGGCAACACACAATCCCCAATTTATGGACGCTAAGGAGCAAAGATGAATACGAAGACAAGAGAGAAGAAGAAAAAGGCTAAAGAGAAGCAGTCTAAGGCTAGAGTTCTTAGGAGAAGAGAAACAATTAGGGCTAAAGCTAGAGAGGATCGAGAAATTGCAAAACTCGACATAGCCAGCCAAGAGCGTGGCGAACCGATCGTAGACACTCTTAAATTGATCGATAGAGATATCAAAATTGCACAAAACGACATAGAGGAGGCAGCAGAAATGGGATCGTCAGAAAAAGTTATGAAAGCTCTGAATCATAATTTAGAAATTTTACATAGCATGAAGGAAGAGTATTTGGATGAGCAGGAAAGCAAAAAAACTCTTAATGAAGAGTTAGAAAAGGCGGGTTGCAAAACTATAGAAGAAAAAGTAGAGTACCTCCAACAACAAGCCCATAAGCTTGAGGATCGTCCTGAAGATGAAGCTGGTAATGTTGGCGGTACTGCTGATGTAAAGTGGGCAGCTAATTCTGGTCAAAAGCGACCCGGAGGTAGAACTGGCCCACGACCAAAGTATTGGTTGCATGAAAAGAAAGAAACCGCAGAGTGTGAAGTCGTCAAGGCAGAAGATAGAGAAGATTTAGAAAAATAAAATTAAGTCCTAAAGATATTGACAGCTACAACGATAACACATATAACAATAACTTACTTTGAAACCGAAAGAGGAACTATTATGTCAGATGAACTTAATATTGGCTCAGTAGATTTAGCTGGGATGCAAGCCGAAACCGAACGTTTTGACGCTCAAGACAGCGGCGGCGGTGGTTACAGCAATAACGACATGTTCGTTAGAATGCCTGAGAAAGAAGGTAGTGTTCAAGTTCGAATTCTACCTCCAAGCAAAGGCCACAAGCTTTATTGCAAGACACGAGTCCACAAGATCAATGGCAGAAATGTTCATTGTTTGCGTGAGAGGAATGAGACTACCGGAAAGTGGGAAGGCGACTGCCCAATTTGTGGTTACTACCGATGGCTTTACACGCAAGTGGACAAGCTAGAAGGCGAAGGCGATAATGCTGGGGCTAACAAGAGGCGAGCAGAAGCGAAGCTCATTAAACCAATTGAAAGAACCTACTTCAATGTCGTTGACAGAGAAGATAAAGAAGCGAAGCCGAAGATTCTTTCGGTGGGCGTTAAGCTCTATGCTAAGATTATTCGAGCCTTTACTGGCGACAAGAAGTTTAAGCAAAATCCGCTCGGTGATATCACCGATTGGAAGGGCAAGACAGGTCGTGACCTGTTGATCATCAAAGAGATTCAAAGTGATGGATCAAACTCGTATCCAAACTATGATCGCTCACAGTTCGAAGCTCCTTCGCCGCTTGCGGACAAAGAAGGCACTTTGAAGTTGATGGAAGATTTGCATGATCTATCTGCTTTGCGGAATGTAAAGTCTGAAGAATATGTCAAGCAACAGCTTGCCATTTATCGTGGTCTGATTACTGATCAGACTGTTGGTTTCAACCCTGATGAATTCGACAATCAATTCAAAGGTGCTGAGACACAGACGACAGCGACCTCTACCACAAAGGTAGAAGAGCCTGCAACAGTAGAGAATTTGGCTTCAGCCGTTGCTGAAACTAATACCAATGCTGAAGAGGATAAGTCAGTCGATGTAGAAGATTTCTACAACGAACTTCAAGGCATGGGTCTTGATGAATAAGTGAAGAATTTTGAAGATAGCCACAGGGATCAAACCCCTGTGGCTATTTTTATTGATTAACATTAGAATAATACTATAACTAACAAAAGGATTAATTTTATGGCTAAAAAAAGAACTAAGAAAACAGATATCGATATTTTTGCGGAGTTAGCAGAAGACACAGGATGCGTTGTATTGGATGATGAAAAACCAGTAAAGTATTATGTTGATACTGGGAACCTTGCTACAAATTATATTTGTAGTGGGAAATTTATTGGCGGCGGGGTAGCGGGCGGAAGAATAACTGAAATCTTCGGTCCAGAATCTTCTTCTAAATCATTGTTTGGAACCAACGTATTGTTTGGTTGTCAAAAATTAGGCGGATATGCAATCATTCTTGATTGTGAGAATACAATGAATGCTGACTTCGCCTCGAACGCTTCTCATCTTGATTGCAAAAAGGTTTTGATTGCTAAGCCTCAGAGTTTGGAGCATGCATTTAAGAAGATGCATGTTGTTATTGATAAGATTAGGTCTAAAGATAAAGAAAGTCCTATTGTTATCGTCTATGACAGTATTACAGTGAGTCCTTGTGAAAGGGAACTCAGAGAAGTTAATTTGCCGGAAGATTATACGGATGCAGACTTCAAAAAGATCGTTGGCGGGAAAGAACAGCCCGGAGAAAGAGCTAAAATTTGTTCAAGAGAATTTCGTAAATTGACGCCTCTGCTTGAAAAGAATGATGCGACATTGTTGGTCATTAATCAGACTAGAGATAAGATCGGCGTAATGTTTGGAGATAATCAAACTACGGGCGGCGGCGGTAGAGCACTTCCTTTCTATGCTACTTGCAGGCTGGCTACCAGAGCGTCTAAGCAGATCGTTAAGAAAGTTGATAAGGCTGCTAAGTTGGAAATTCCAATTGGCGTTAACATCAGCTTGTCTAACAAGAAGAACAAAGCTTATAAGCCATTCTTGAAGACTACAGGGCTTAATTTGTTCTTCGATAAAGGAATTAATCCTTTGACTGGATTGCTGAGCATTTTGGCGATTGCTGAAAGGATAAAGGCAACAGGCAGTGGTAATTTTGAAATTATGCCTGAGTTTGCTGGAAAATTAGGAGCAACTAAGTTTAAGTCTTCTCTTGACAGAAATGATGTTCCCCTTCAAGTTCTGCTAGATAACCCTGCGGTTATTGGCGGAAGAGACTCGGCAGAAGTCGCAGAGTATATGTCAGCGTTTTCACCAGCAATTGAGCAATCAAGTGCAAATGATGTGCAAGAAAATGAAGTCAAAGGCGGTCCAATTGATATGGACGAGCTAGAATTTGATTTCGAAGAGTAAATTTATTACTAAAAAAGTTGTAGTCATTAGATAATAGAAAAGCCCAGTCAAATTAATTTGACTGGGCTTTTCTATTATAGAGCATGAATGAAGAAGAGCTAGAAGCTATGAAAGAATTAGAACTAAAAGCCATAGATGAATGGTTTAGCCAAATTGGCTTAGACGCAAGCACAACAGAAGCTATTGCCGTTTTGACTTCATCTCATGATTGGTATACTCTTCCTCGTGATTGGGATCAGTGGCACCATTTTTGGGGCCAATTTGATGTTGATATTGATCTATCTGAACCATTTGTTGGCGAAGAATGGATGCGTTACGATCCTAGTGAAGGCTTTTGATATTTCCCCGGTCCAACTTTTTTGATAGTATGCCCTTCCAAGACTAGCTGTTTTCGTGCCTTAGCTAGATGGCTACACAAGCAAGAGTCCGTTAGGTTGAGCTTTGCATATTTTTTCTTCAAAGATTGAAGAGAAACAATGTCTCCCTTTTTGAGCTTTGTAGAAATGAATTCTCGTATCTTTGTCGCATCTTTGAGTATCTTTACTCTTTTACGGATAGAGATTGGGAATATTTTTTCAAGCACATCGTGCTCGACCTCAGCTTGATTTTTAAATTTGTTGCACAAAGACAAAGATAGTTCTTCTAACTGAAGAACTTCAACATCATAAGCTTTGACAAGATAGATTTCAGATTTGAAATTTTTCACATATTCAATAATCTGCGGAAGGTTTGTTTTGTAAGTGAAGAATAGTTTCTTCTCTTGAGTTTTGATCATAAGACAGGTAAAATGTTTTTTAAACATAAATCGCTCCATTCAATAAATTTTGGGTAAATCAACAATTTAATTTCTGTAAGGTGGATCATGGATAACTTAGAACGTCTCGACGCACTGTTTTACCGACGCTATGGCATTGAAATTGAAGTCAATGCATTTGATGGCATCGCCCGAGGGCAAAACGATCCTCCACCTGAAGGAATTGATACTGTTGGCTTCATTGTTAATAAAATAACAAAAGAGCGAACAGAAATCAAGAGGTGGCATCATACACATAATAATGAATCTTGGATTATTAAACCTGATGGCTCTGCGGGTATAGAAATATGCACTCCTATTCTTAAAGGTTGGAAAGATTTACTTAAAAGTTGTGAACTCGTTCATGCCTTTAAGAAAGATGACAGAATTCAGGCCGATGAAAGGTGTTCTCTTCATATTCACCTCAATACTTCCGACCTGTCTCGTGAACAATTGGCCACAGTCCTAGCTTACTGGATTAAATGTGAGCCTACTTTCATGGACTCGGTTCCGAGTAAACGCAAACTAAACAGGTATTGCCAATTAATAGGCGTTACTGACTTGTTCACGCATGACTTCCTTATGGATTCTGATGAAATAATCAATAGGCTCGGCAGGCACAAATACACAACTGTAAATACATTTCATTATGTGCGGGATTGTCGTTCTACCATAGAATTCCGTATTATGGAAAATGATACTTGTACTGATCCATTTTTTGTTAAAATGTGGGTTAGATTAATGCTGCATTTTGCAGAGAGAACATCCAAATTAACATTGCCGCCTCTTTACGAGGAAGGCGACAGATGGTCCTCTCTGCTATGGCTAGATACTCTTGATGTTTTGAGCATCTTGGGCTTTGACGGCAGTTGTGAGCTATCTCCGGGCCTTAAACAGGTACGCAATTGGTTTTTAGGTAAACTGAAGATGAATATCGGAGATAATGGTCTGCCCGGCATTTGGTCGGACACTGCAAGACAGATTTCTTTCGATCAACTTAACATTGTCGTAGAAGACATTAAGGACAAGGAAGGCATTGAGATCGGCCCTGATTGCGTATATCCAAAAGACTTGGATGAAGCTTTGTACTCAGAGGAGTACATACTTTAGAATGAAAATCACTAACCTATACCAACATATAGAGGAAATGAAGAGAATGGGAGAACATCTCATCTCTTACACTTTCCCGCAAGCAACCTTAGAGGCAGAGAAGGATATTAAGGTTTTAAAGCAAAGGACCATTGTCGTAGACGGTTACGACATTGTTGTTTGCTATAGCAAGTCAGAATATGATGATAATTTTCTTGAAACTCTTCAAATACAAGCAGAGCATTATCCCTTCTTGCCTTTTAGTGTTGTTTGCAAAATTGGCGTAAAATTTCTTGGCGATGATTGCTTGTCGTTAATAGAGGTCGTTAAGAGCGGTCGTAAGCTATATTGCTGGACAATTGCCGTGGATAAGGAAGATGGACAGTGTATTGCCCCAGATGAAGAGGTCTCTGTGCCTTGCTCATATGAGGGTTTGGACTTTTCTTCTGTGAATCCTGACAGCGTTAATTTCTATTAAGAAATACATACAGGCATAGGACTCAACTCTAAAAGAGAGGTTCATCATGTCTAAGAAGAATATCCAAACCCTACTCATCAAGCATTTGATGGAAAAAGGGCAAATCAAACTCTTGCTCCCCGATGGCGTCAAATTAGAAATTGGCGTTATGCAACTGAATAGCAAGGGCGACTTAGTTAATTGCATAGAAAATTATTGCTATGTAGTTGCAAGCCGTGAAGATAAAAGACTCCTTTTAGATTCATATAATGCGGGCTTGCAGTTTGTAGACTCTAAAGATACAATGCTTTTCGACGATGTGACAATAGGAACAGAAGGCGATCCAATTAGGCGACTGGAAGTAATTTAAAGTTGTAGAAGCTTTTAAATTATTTAAATTAGTTGTGGTCACTAGGTAATTTTAGATCGCATCAAAGTCCCTATAGTTTGAACATGCCCTAATTCTCCATTATTGGATAAAGATAATTCGACAGTACCAATGGCAACGTTTTGTTCGATTGGTATGCTATATTCTATCCATATGTTGAAGCCGTGTTTTTTTAATTGAAAGAGAGATACAGTAATTTTCGTATTAAGCAAAAGCTTTTTATGGGTTTCTATCACTTTGTAAAATTTGTGATTTTGCACACACATCAACGTGTACGCAATTACCCTTTTCTGGTCCAAAAAATTGGCCCAATTCGCTACTAGTAATTTTTCTAACTTTAAGTTATCAATTATGTCTTTCATGATGAGGTATCCGAAATGTCAAGTAATAATGGCAACCTAACAGAGTGCGTTTCTAATCTTTCCGATGATACTGTAAAATTTTTACATCCAAGATTATCTCAAAGACTGTCCGGCGACCTAGCTGAAGTTCTACTTCACGTAGAAAAGGTCTCAACTATCGATAAGATATTCTCTAATACAGAGAGTGCATATCAGCTATACGATGCAATTGATGCATTGTCTAAAGAGGTTGAGAAGGAGTTCAGAAGACGCCCTCACCTAATGGTTGACGATCGACCAGACAAAAAGTTCAAGAAAAAGAAGCCCTATAAACCCAGGTCTGTGGTTGCAATTTAATTGAATTTGAATGAGATCAATGCTGCAAAGATATTAAGCAGTATTGATCTCGTTCCACATTAGGTTAACAAATATGCTCACAATGACGCTTCAGGAGAGGATTTTCTGCAACGACACGGAAGCGTTTAACTACGCTAGATACATACAGTCTATTCTTGCAGAGAAGTTGAGTTTATATCGGAATTTAAATTATGATGTTGATCAGCTTTATAACGCATTTTGTTTTACGTTAGACAATGTCCCTCTTTACCATTCTATTGAATTATCTCTTCAAGAGAATTCAATTAAAGTAAATCTTGAGGTCAGCACATTAAACCGAAAAAGTGATCTTCCTATTCACAATTGCGGGGAGATTCTGGTAATATTTTGTGTCGCTGATTTCTTAAAAGAACAAAAAGACAATGGTTGCTTAGCCTATGATCCTGCTGAAGGATTTTGAAAGGAACGTTTGATGCCAGAAGTAACACTTTTGCAAGATAAAGATGAACTAGTTAAAACTAGCGAGTATCCAGATTATGCTCATTGGCCGTTTGAGAATTTCAATCCGCCACAATCTTGTGTGATTGATGTTTTTGAACAAGATGCCAACATTGGTATTGCTGCCGCAACGTCAGCGGGAAAAACAGTTTGTGCTGAAATGTATATCGCCCATGAGATTAGAAAACGTGGCGGGAAAGCCATGTATCTCGGCACCCACAAAGCTCTAGTTCAAGAAAAGCTTAATGACTGGACTGATTTTGATCATCATTTTTCAGACCTTAATATCAGTATTTGTTCTGGTGATTATCAGCTAACCGACGCTCGCAAGAAAGAACTTGCTAAGGCTGACATTATTACCATGACAAGTGAAATGCTTGCCAGTAGATGTCGAAACTTTACGTCTGAAAAGAATAACTTTCTGCTTGAACTTGGGACATTAGTCGTAGATGAATCTCATCTGTTGACTGTGCCGGGACGTGGAGATCATCTTGAAGTTGCTTTGATGAAGATCACGGAGATTAATCCCAATATCAGGATTGTCTTGCTTTCAGCAACTATGCCCAATGTTGTAGAGATTTGTGAGTGGTTATCTTTCAATCTTAATGGGAAAGACACTTACTATCTCAACAGTCAATATCGTCCATGTCCTTTAGACCTTCATTACCCAATGTACTACGATCAGAGTCGTAGATACGATACGAATGAAAATAGCAAGGTTGAGGGAGCGTTGGATATCGTCAATGAATATCCTGATGATAAATTCCTCATTTTCGCCCACACCAAGAGGACAGGTGAATCGATGAAATCTGCTCTCAGGAAACGAGGGATAAAAGCAGAATTCCATAATGCGAATTGTTCAAAGTCAAAGCGAACGCAAATAGAGACAGATTTTTGCAACCCTGACAAAGACCTACGTTGCGTCATAGCGACTAGCACTCTTGCTTGGGGAATGAATCTGCCAGCACGTAGAGTTATCGTTCTAGGCGTCCATAGAGGACTCTCAGAGGTTGATACCTATGATATTGCTCAGATGGTAGGTCGAGCAGGCAGGCCGAAGTTTGACAAAAAGGGAGATGCTTACATTCTTCTTCCGCAAACAGACGTGAGAAGTCAGAAGAATAGAATCACTAACCCTGTGCCAATTACTTCTCAATTGCTTGAACATCACAAAATTCTAGCATTCCATTTGGTAAGTGAAATTCATCAAAGAACTGTTAAAACTATTGAGGACATACGCAACTGGTATTCTCGATCATTGGCGTCTTATCAATCTCACAATTTAGATAAAAAAATTGATGACACTTTAGATGCACTGATGAAATGTGGGGCTGTCAGCAAGTCTGCTGAAGATATCTATGATGTAACGGCTGTTGGTAGAATTGCCAGCATGTTCTATTACAGTCCTTTTGATGTGGCCGATTTGAAGAGAAACTTTAATGGGCTTTTCAAGAATGATAAGCAAGATAATGATCTTTGGCTTTCGATGGCTCTGGGTAACACTGATAGCAATCGAACAAACATTGTGACTCGGGCTGATAAAGCTGCAATGGAAAAATACTTTCGAGAGATAGAAGGAATGTCCCGCACACGCCCGAAAGCATTCCTAGAGGCAGCGGTTAAAGGTGGGTTCGCTTACCATTGCCTTTTGACAGGTAATATGCCACCCGCCCTTTATTCTTTTGCTTATGGGCTTAAAGCAGACTTCGATAGATTGCTTCAAGTGCTAAATGTTCTTGACAGCTTTTCAGGCCAATGGGAAATGAAGGAATGGTTTGATACTCTTTCTACAAGGGTGATGTATGGGGTTAAGCCTCAATTGATGCCTTTGATTGAAATTGCCGAAGTTGGCAAGGTCAGGGCAGAAATGCTTTACGACAAGAACATTCGTTCGGCTCAAGACATATTGGATGATCCTCAATTGGCTCGTGCCGCATTGAATGTCAAGCCTGCGATATTTGACAAGATTGTGGAGAGTGCTCAGTCCCTAGCTTGGAAGAGTATGCTATAGTATCGCCTTAGCCAGTTGAAACTTTGGGTCTTGTGCAAGAATTTTTTTCCAGTAGAGGTGAGAGAACTGGGAGTGAATTTTCTTAAAGAGTTGCAGAGTTATATAGTGGCTGGTTATGACATCATTAGAAGGTGTGGGGAGTTCCCCATGCTTTTTTTTGCTGCTGTATCCTTGAATAAAACGATTATCTTCGTGGAGATATACTGTGTACATTTTTGCAAGGTTTCCGATCGCTACATCGCTAGGGCCTATCAGAGAAGGGTGATCAATTGGAACTTGGGCGAATCTTTCAATTGACTCTCGGTTCAAAAAGAATCCTGCACCACCCTCAGCATGGTCTTCCCAACGAGTCCCCATATACATGTGATCTTCATAGCCACAGGCCAAT
>Ga0209402_10001733_pt1 | contig 23167 bp, 22 predicted proteins | sample ArcticOcean_MG_C_3_FD_187437 | JGI IMG/M metagenome (GOLD analysis project Ga0209402, IMG submission 187437) | Marine microbial communities from western Arctic Ocean - ArcticOcean_MG_CB8_126 (SPAdes) (version 2) | ecosystem: Environmental > Aquatic > Marine > Oceanic | place: Arctic Ocean... | reverse complement strand
TGCCGTCGATGCCAGTGAGGTCGATCTTGATCGGCCCGCGCTTTGGGGTGACCACCTGTCGCAACTCCTGATTGCTGCCTGTGTTGTGAAACCTGCCCGTAAACCCGGTCCGGCATAATTACAAGTTATGTGGCAAAGTCCAACAACTTCTGCGCCAGCCGCTTCCGTGCTATCTCGCAATAACTCTCGTTAATTTCGATGCCGATGAAACGACGCCCCATTGCTCGCGCCATCTTCGTTGTCGTCCCCGAACCGTTGAACGGGTCCAACACGATGTCGCCTTCGTTGCTCCAGCTCAAGACGTGATCGCGGGCCAACGCTTCTGGGAAGTATGCCGGATGATCTCCGACGCCTTCGTCACCATTCCACGAACCGACCACGTATTCCCACACGTTACACTCAATAGACTCATCGGGCCTCGTTCTTTCTCCAGCGTATGCCTTCAACTCGCCATTCCGCTGCATTTTGGTTTGTGGCGGATCGTACTTCCCGGCCGTTGCGTTTTTCCTTTTCTTGTGTGGGTGAAACGCCGACGGCGTTCCTTTTGTCAGCACGAACATATACTCGAAGCAGTGGCCGTATCTTGGATGGTGAATGTTCGGACCTGAACCGGCCTTCTTGTAAATCATCGTGTCGTGCAACCGAAACCCGATCTCCATGAACCGCAACGCCTGCCGGAAACTTGTCCCCGTCTCGCTGCCGTCAATCGTCGCATCGGCCACAACCCACACGACAACGCCACCCGGCTTGATAACTCGCCAGAGTTGCTGTGCAACGCCCTCGAAGTCCCAACTGTGCCCGCCGTAGGTTCGCAAGTTGTCGTATGGCGGGCTGGTCACAACCAAGTCGATTGACGCATCAGGGAACGTCGCCAGCGTCGCCACGTTGTCGCCGCACACGATCGAATCCAAAGGCAAAGGCTGGCTAACAATGGGTTCAACCGGAGTTGCGGTCATGCCGTTTTCTTCTTTCATAGTCGTTCGTCCGCAACCCGGTTAACCCAAGCGTTATCTGGAATGGCCGCCTGGCACTTCCTTCTCCCAGCGGGAATGGAATGACTCCTCGCCATCATCCCCGGACACCAGCCAATCAACTCGCTGTGCCATTGCTTCCGCCCTGCGAAGTGTTGCCGATGCTTCCTTAAATCGCTCTATCGTTTCAACGCTGTGCCCTGCGCCCCGTGTGTCTCCGTACTCGTTCCGCGACGTGTCGTCATTGCTGGCAATCAACTCGTCAATCGACGATGCAATGTCATTGAGTCGGTACTGTGCGTAATCAAAATGCCCGCCGCTCATTGAACAAATCCCGATAACAAAACAATGCACCGGAGTTGCCGTCCAGCCGCTTTCTGTAATCAACGTCACCGGCGGCAACCCGGTGATTTTAGGCGTTATTTGGATCTACCATTCAACGCTAAGTCAAGCTGTCGAAGGCACGGCACACACACGGCGTTGATGCCACTGGCGCACATATCAATATAGCATTTTGGGTGCATACTGACTTTCATCTTTTTCCCTGAATCATTCTCGACTGCGAACAAGCGAGGTCGATTCGTGTTAATTTCGTATCTTGACAGAACTTCCATTGCATATTCCAAATAACAAGTCGGTGCAGCCGAGACGGCGTAGGCTGCGTATTCAAGAATGGAAGTCAACCTCGCCGTCCGGCTGACCTTTGACGTTATCCGCCAACCGCTGGCTTCAGGAACGCCACCCAATGCGTCTGACTCAACTTCCCGCTCTTGTGGCCATAGAGCGGCTTTTCGTTCGTCAACTTCAACACATCTGCCACAGGTATTCGGCACTCGTTCCATTTGAAGATCAGCGTTCCGTGCGACTTCAACACGCGGAAACACTCCGCGAATCCTTGCCGTAACTCCTCTCGCCAGTCGCCTTGAAGAACTCCGTAATACTTTGCCACGTTTCCCGTCTCAGCGCCGCCGACGATGTGTGGCGGATCGAATATGACATGCTCGAACGTCCCGTCTGGAAACGGAAGGCTCTTGAAATCACCCTGATAGTCCGGGTCAACAACCACAGGCGATCTCGGAGTGTCTGCATGGCTTCTCGGAAAAACTCCTCTTCGCTTATCGACGAACAGTGCCCGCCCGTCTCGCTTGTCAAACCAAAACGCACGCGAACCGCAACACGCGTCGAGAACAGGCGGATAACAAGGCGGTGAACCGGAGTTGCCGTCTACGTCGTTTTTTGTGTTCATAGTCTTTCCAGGCAACCCGGTTACCTTGGTCGTTCTACAGGCTCGCCTGTCGTTCATTGTGCGGGTTCACGGATGGATTCAGCACCGCCCCGTTGTTCTTGATGTCCGCCCAGCTCCACGACTCCTCACCATCGACGTGAAGATGGAATTGAATTTCGCTGTCTGGTAGCTCGGGATGATTCGTCTGACGAAGCACCTCTTGGACCGCATCGGAAATCGCTCGCTTTTGATCGACACTGAACATGGATTGACCGCCTGTAGAACAATCGGTTGCACGGGAGCCGTGGCCGACGTTGGTTCTGTACTCATAGTCTTTTCTCCACGGCCCCGTGAACCGGGGCGTTATGTGTCGACTCGCCGGATCACCGTCGAATCGTTGATCAGCGCGTGCCACCATCCAGTATCAGACGTAACAGTGTCACGATCCCACTCTGCCTGCAGCTCGTACACGGCCCACTCGCCACGCTTTCCTGACTCGTCGATCAGCCGTTCCGCCTCGGCTGGCGTCCGGACCGCAAACCCACCCGGGTACGTGTTCCGTCGACCAAGCTTTTTGAACTCACGACCGTGCTCGATGATGCCACGATCGTAGCTCTGTTGATTGCCCACTGTGAAAACTCCACATAACAAGGCCAATGCACCGGAGCTGTCGTTTCCGTCTGGTTTCTGCGTCGCCATGTCGTACTCTCCAGCCCGGTGATTGCCGGTGCGTTAGCGGCCGTGGTACGGTCGCTCTCCGTGTTGCATGAAATGCCTGCTCAACTCAATAACTCTCTCCGGTGAGACATTAAAAAGTCCATCGCCTGAATCGCCTCCGTACCAGACGCGACCCACACCCGGACACGCATGTAATAGCATCAACACCGCGCAAATCTCTGGCCATGATCCGCGTTCGTGGCCTTCGCCGTAGTATCTCGAACCGGTGTCAAATTCGTGCGTCGCCGATGGCTCACATTGTCTTTCGTGTTCGGAGATCCCAACGACTTTCCAGTCAGCAGGAAACTCCCGCTCGAAATTCAACTCACCCGTCTGCTCAAACAGAATTCGTGCGTCTACTCCCATAGGACCGCTAACCTTAAATGCACCGGAGCCGCCGTCGGTGCGTGTTTCAAATGGGCCAGTCGCTCGCGGCGGCCCTGTGATCATTGGCGTTATGCCTCGAAATCTGGACCTAAATCTATCTCACACCACTCACGGACAACGTCGCCTTTCCAGTAAATCGCAGGCACATCAACCGTCATTCGAATATCTTCGCCGCACTCCGAATATCCTGGATAGTGATCTTTAGCATCAATTGAAGCTCCGTACTTCTTGAGCAGCTCGCGAAGATCAGCAAGGAAACTCTCCTTGACCGCATCCGCACACATTGGCAGCACAACCCGTTCATCAGGCATAACAAATCGCTCAACCGCGAGCAGCCGTCGTCGCGGTAAGAAGTAGGAAAGCCAACCCCGGCTGCCGGGTTAGCTTAGGCGTTCGTCGTGGTAACTCAGCACTGTCTGGCGTCGCGGACCAACGATATCCACGCCGCAACGTACGGCGCTGTTCGGTCCCGGTTCCGCATCCGCCAACTCTGAATACGATCCCGAATACGGCGTAAATCGATCAGGCCCTCGGCGTAGGTAAACCGGTCCTGAAGGAAACATCGAAAGATCGCTCTTGCATCTGCCAATAGATACTCCAGCTCCAGAATAAAATCACTCGTCGTCACTATGCCGTCGACCATTCCAACGTCCCCGTAAAGCACGACGAACAAAGCAATCCACGGGCGTTGCGGTCGATGCAGTAGCAGAAGAGGTCAAACCGAGGGGTGTTCACCGTTCTCACCGTTCTCACCGTTCTCAATGGCCTCTTTCAAAGTCCTTCTCAGAAAGTCATCGTCTACATCCCGGAAGGTGTATCTCAGTTCGTCCTCTCCTCCAGCTTCCTGGTAGGCCCTTAACGTCCAGCGATCTTTTGGCTGGACTCCGCAGTCAATGACTTTATCAGGGGCAGTTACAATCACCAGAGTCTCCTGATCAGGATCTCGAAGGGTTAACTAATTAAGTGTCGTTCGTCACCAAAGCCACGGGGCCGCAACCCCGTGAATGCCGGGGCGTTATACAGCCTCGGCGGCTGGCTCTGTTGTTGCTGAAACTGGTTCGCTAATCACAAATGGAGTCGGCAGGACTCGAACCTGCAAATTAAACGCGGGAATCGAACCCGCATTACCGTCATGGTTGCTTCCTCGCGGCCGCGATTTCACAACTCAGGCACCGAAACCATTCCGGACCAAGCCTTAGGGACTTGGGCGTCTACCTTTCCGCAACGACTCCCGCAAGAAATTCTTTCTTCCCGAATCCGCCGCCCGGTTAACTCAGTCGTGAGCTGCTCAATTCGATATCTACTCGCAATCGGTTACAACGGTAGCACAAATCGTGCTCTGGCTTTCCACACTGATCCGGCCCGATCGTATGACCTTTGTAATCACACACGATCGCGTTGAACTTTTTCTCGTACTCACATTGACGCGCTTGCGGCTTCTCGTCCGGGAAATCCGCATCAGAGCAACCAAAATCCTCTTTATACTCGGCAAACAGCGCGATCATGCGATCCAGATAATACTCGGGCGGTGCCGAGTGCTCGGTCACATCGTTTGTATTCTCCACGTCTTCTCCCCAACGGTTGATTGTTTTCGCGGACACCGAATCAGTAGAACACAGCAATACGCCGGAGCACTCTGCCGCGTCGTCTAGAGTAGCCATAGAAATCTTTCGGCCCTGTGATTACTCACGCGAGACCAGGTCGTCCCCGTGCTGCACCCGTCTCCACGCTCGCATTTCTGGAATCGTCGCACCGTTGTCCGCAGCCCAACGCAGAGCATCCAATTGATCGTCCCACCCGTCCGAAGCCGTGATGTGCTCCGCCGTAGTGTACCCCGTCGGAGGAGCCAATCCGGGACCGACAACGTAGCACCGCGCGGCCAGCAACTGACTGCTGATCACACTGATCCACGTCGCCTCTAAGGAGCGTTTGTTCGTGACAAATCGATCTGAACTCATCGTCAACCTCCCGGGTCAAGTGAAGTTGGGCGTCAGGCTTCGAGGAACATCCCATCCATTTTGCAGTCGCGAAGAATCACACGCCCCTCATCGCCAGCGGAAAACAACACAACACCGCTCGCTGGCTGCTTCGCAACCGTACCGTCCGGCCGCACGAAACGCGTCTTGCCGCGCGGAAGGAAGATCCCCGACGCCTTCGGCATCCAATCGTGAAACCAGCCCGAACTCGTCAACGCATTCACCAATCCGATTCCGCATCCGTGCTCGAAGAATTTACGCAGCCAAGGGACCTGCCCGTTGCGTTTTCCGAACGGCGGATTCATCCACACGAACCCGTCCCACCTGGTCGTCAGTCCGTCGTCGAATCGCGTAAGGGTGCGGATTGCTGGAACAAAATCCGGCCCCAATCCGTAGCACGGCCCCGCAACATCCATATCGAACTTACATCGAAGCCCGGCAAATATCTCCCGCGGCGAGCGGTATTCGTCGCGCTCAGTGCCTTCAGTCGTGGCGGTTGTCAGTGGTCCCACGGAAGAAGCCTTACAATCTGTTGCAGTAGAGCGGCGAAGCCACGCCGAACTGCTTAGAAAAGTCTCTTGTCGCCGCCTGCTGGACAGGGGCGTTAATCACTCAGCGAGACTCGAAGAATTCTGGCTGCCTCAATCACATCCTCTGGCGTCAGGCCGTCACGTCTCCTCCGAGGAACTTTTGCCCCGTTGTAGGCCAACCGTGATCTGGTCTCCATTAGTTCGGTCATGAAACCAGTATCGCCGTCTGTTCCCGCTTGGCGACTCGCACAGCACAGAACCATCATCGCCAGTTGACACGATTGTCCACCCAATCGGATCGCCATCCGTTTCGTCGGTATCCTTTACCGTAAAACATCCCCCGCCCGCCCGGACATTTTCCGCCGCATTTTTCCCACGGTCAGTCAATCGTATCCATCTGTGGCCGCCCGTGTTTTCATCACAAACGACTTCACACAATCCTTCGCGGATCGCCGCGTCAGAATACGGTGTCGATAAATATGATGGCATCAGGTTGCCGTACCTGTTAGCAGTTTTCAGCATGTCCGTGAGATTAAGTTCCATTGCGGATTCCAATCAGGCTAACCTTAAATGCACCGGAGCCGCCGTCGGTGCGTATTTCACGACGAACAAGGCCCTTGCACCTGGTGAATGCCGGGGCGTTACACGTTAAGAAGTCGCCTCAATACTGCCGTAACTCTCGACCGCCACGTCCAGAACTTCTGGAGACTGCGAGCACGAGCGTCTCTCCCGATTTCGCTACTAAAATGCCACGGTTCTGGTACTGCCGCGTCCATTTGGTCGCCCAGAGAAACATAGCATTCCATACAGACCATCGCCGACCCTTCGCCTCGCTTTACGTTGGGGATGCGATCCGCCGGAAACAGTTTGTCCTCGCCGCGATGCCTCAACGTCTTCTTTCGGCCCGAGGTCTTTCGAGCACATCGAGAACAACGTGTAATAATGCCATCAAGCTGAGCGGCGTCCGTCGTCGGTTCTGAATTCATAGTCTTTCCTCGCCGCCAGCTTATGGCGGGCGTTCGTCGTGTTACGCGTCAGCCTTCGTTGCGGCTGACTCTGGTTCGATGATTGGTACTGTCCACCGTTGCCATCCGTTTTCATCATTGCCGGCCAGTTTGCGACAAGGCCCGCACAGTGGAGCACCGAACTCACGTGGCTCGTCGCAATGAGGGCACGTGCCCGTGCGATAATCTGGCAGTGTCATGGTTTTCTCCCCGAAGCCACCCGACGAACAAGGCGGTCAAGCCGAGCCCTCGTTACAGCGTGTTCTGAATAGCCAGCCTTCACGTTCGGGCCGGCTTTCCTCGCCGCCAGCTTACTTGTCAGATGGATTGCAAAAAAGCCCCTGCTGACTTAGTGACTCGCGAATCAGGCCTTCTCGCAACAGTGTCTTGCGGCCAGCCAGGCCATCTCTCGCGCACGCGTTACGGGCAACTTCAATCTCCCCAATCCCGAATGTCGCATCCGAGGCGCGAGACAGGCCCGTAAAGATCCACTGGCGATTCATTACGGTTCGCGCCGCTCCCGACGGATCGATAATCACAATTACATATCGCCACTGAGAACCTTGCGACTTGTGGCACGACAGAACGTATCCCCAATCCCAATCGCCAAGCACACCCTTCTCTTGAATATCGCTCTCGTCATCAGCCCCTTCAGGCTTGACTCGCCACGGAACACTCACGACTCGCCGCGGATCGAATAATTCTACGACCAGCTTGCTGGCATCGATAGACAAAAGTTTTGCCAGCTCGCCATTCGCGACATAACACTCGTGCTTCTCACCCGACGTCTGAAGCGACTGGCCGCTAGGCAGAATCCACGACTGGGAATTTTCCGACAACGGAGTACATTTCGCTTCAGCCTCAAGCCAGTCCCAGAACGCCGGAGTACACCAGTACCGCCCATTCGAGAGACAGACCAGTTTATCCCCAACCCGAAACGGACAACCGAACGCCTCTTCACCATGCGGATTGAGTAGTTTCTGGATAATCGGATTAAGTTCGCGACGACTCACTGGCGAATTCTTATTGCAGGCAGTGATTAACTGCACATCCCAGACGGGATCAACTTCGTCGGACTGACGCTGGAACTGACTAACAAGTGACAACACACCATCCTGCAGGGATCCCTCAGCCATCTCAATCCATGGCAAGTTCTCGCCAGCTGCCTCATCGAAATCGGTGCTGGGCGTGAATGTCTGGTGGTCCCTGATTTCCGCACAAGCCTTGACGATACGCCCGCTGTTTCGTCGGATTTCAGTCAAGTGGCCAGTCCTGACCGGCCCCTGCATGTCAGCAAACGGCAAGCCGTGTCCCACTGGAGCCAACTGCCCCTTGTCTCCGCACATCAGAACGTGGACGTCGGAAGAGCAGGCACGCAAAAGTGCAGCCATCAGGTCAGTGTCGATCATCGAGGGCTCGTCGATAATCAGAAACCGATGCGGCAATTTCATGCCCTCATTGTGACAAAACGTCCAACCCCCTACTTCTTCGTTCGACTCGACACCCAGCAAGCGGTGAATCGTGGTCGCCACAATCGGCACGCCTTCTGCCGTCATCGCGGCCGTGGCCCGAACCGAAGCCTTACCGGTAGGGCAGGCTACAGCCACCGACGCCTCGCCATATTGCTGAATGATCGCCTTCACGAGGCATCCAATCACGAACGTCTTTCCGCAACCTGGAGACCCCTGCAGGAGTCCCATCCTGGCTGAAAGCGAAATCCTCAACTGATCAACCTGATGAACGGAAAGACGATACAGTGACGCTGGATCTGGCCATTTCAAATCGTCCTGCCTCATCCGGTAATCGTTCACATACCGGACTACTTCCATCTCATTTTCAGCCCGAGAAGCAAGGGCAATGTATTTTCCGTCGTAAGATTCGGCCAGGACACCCCGGAGAACCCCAAACGCGATAGCCTCCTCGGGCTTCGAATAATCCGACGCGACGTTGCCGTAAACCGCTTGATACGCGACATCTCTCGTTACCCACGTCGAGCCTGTGCGATCCTTCATGACTTCATAGGCAACGCAATACGCCTGACGGATCAATGAGCCGAGTTCCTGCTGGTACTCTTCATTGGTTGAAGTACGTTCCCTGGCGACGTCGCAAAACACTTTGTCGGCGCCTTTGAATCCGATTCCCGGAAGAGACATCAATGTCCCGAAAACGTCGTCACGGATAATCGTTGCTGCGTCGGTCCCAAACGCACGGATCGCACGGCGCGGAGTCTTCTTGGGGAAACCACGTCCATCAAACAGCGACATCAGGCCAAGAGTGGCCTTGCGGGTGTCGTCAACGCCTTTCAGGGTGCGGGAAGCAATCGCGGCTGCCTCGTGCGACCAGCGACAACGCGAGCTACGGGTAACGAAATCCGACGCACGAATTGGATAATTGATAACTGTCTCGATGCACTCATCACCGAATTGTTCGACCAACACCGACGCCACTCGCTCCGTAACCGAACCGAGCTTGGTGCCTTTGGCTTGCTGCAAATACGCAATGAACGATTCGTCATCGCATGGCTGCTCGAGTGCGAAGGACGAGAAGAAGAACTGCCGGCCATAATTCGTGTCTCGCCAAAGGCCGAAGAACCTGTACGTCAGCCCGGCCTGTAGTTCTCCAGGGAGCGCATGGCCTTTGACTTTTGATTCTTCGGTTGATGAATCATTGGCATAGATGACGCCACCGATAACCGTCCGGCCGTCGCCTTCACCGAAGACTCGCCATTCGCCATCAAACCTGCCTGTCAGTTCTCGATTTCTAGGCATTGTGAATTCGTAAAAAAAACGCCGCCGCCCAGTGCGGTAAAACCGGGCGGCGGCTAGGAGAAACGTGTCCCAGTCTCGGCGACACAGAACTTATGAGGCCTGCGTCAAAAAACTAGAGCACGAATCAACGTGAACTGAATGGACTGCCGCCGTTTGCGGGTGGCTCGTTCGCTGGAGTCGTGACCGTCTCCTCGGCTGCGGGGCACCACTTGCCACTGGCTTCACCCAGCGACTTGACGATCATCGGATTCGTCGGCCAATCGGCACACCGCGGATCGAGATGGTGATACAGGGCGCTTCCGTCCTGGAGGATGTTGGTGAAGAACTTCCCCACATTCTTACCGAAGCCTTCGACTTTCCCGATGTCAGCGAACATAATCTTGCCGACGAAATCGCTCACCTCAATATTGACTTCGCCGACGCCATTCATAGCGCCTTTCAGTTGGACTGGAGTAATCACGCCCGTGGCGATCGCGATGCGAAGAATTCGCGAGTCGTACCGCTGCACCTTCGAGTCGGGCTTGTCGTGGAAGATACCCTCCATGTGCTCCATACCCTTGCCGCGAGTGGCCGACCACGCCATGAGGACCAGCTTCATATTATCCTGGCCGTAACTGCCGGCACGCTCGTTGAATTCAATGATCTTCACTAATCCCTTGCCTTCCGGCACATCGACAAACCCGCCAGCTTTTATGTCGTTGACATCCTGATCCATGTCCCGAACATTGATAGAAATCGGCATCTCAAGCTCCTTGAAATGAAGCGTCCCGCACAACGGTCGCCTCTTGTTCTGTCAAAACCATAGTTGGCGGATACCCAAGCGTCGCCAATCCACGATCCCACACGTGTTGCGGCCCAAGTATTCGGACTACGATACGCAACTGCTTTGGCCACTCGTTGGAGTCCTGGTACTTTTCAGGCATCATCTCTACGCCCATCTGCCCTGACCACCACCTGATTAGATCGCGGGAAAGGGGACTGCCTTCCCAAATGACGATCACACGCCCTGCTCGTCAGCCAAATCGGTGAACTTGTCGCGGATAGCTTCAGTTTCAGCCAGCGTCAGAGTCTGAATGTCATCCTTGTCGGACATTTTCCTCATCGACGCAAGCACTTGATCCTGTAGCAGAGATAGGCGTTCTGTGCCGACCGTCAGGATTTCTGCCTGGACGGCCCAGATCTTCTCTTGATCGCCAGAAACGGGTTTGACTTCCGGTTCGGGCTTTGGTTCGGGCTTTGGTTGCTGTTCTGCTGGCAAAGTTGTGGCCAATTCGTCCTTAGCTAAGGCATCGGCATCAGCTAAGGACGCCGAAGCTGATGCAACGTCGACCGGCACCTCGGAGACAGTCCCTGCCGACGACTCAACATCAACGTAATGCTCGTCGGTATCCGTCTCGTCAATGCCATGTTCCTTACGTCGCACGGCAACCGACTCTTCAGAGTTAGCCGAACGCTTGGAAGTGACTTCGATCTCTCCGATCTCTTCCGGAGTGTAGAAACCTCCGGTAGCGGCCGGGCAGATGTAACGCAGGGCTCTCGAAATCAATCGCCAGCGAAGCATAGCCGACGGATCCTTGAACCAGTTGCTCAGCTTGTTGGACAACTTGTCGTCGCCGACCATTCGAGCAGCGTCCTGGATCGTGAACTCCTCATCGAATTCCTGGCCATCATAAGCGAACTTGGCAGCAGCTCGATTCTTGCTTCTCTCGCCCCATATGACTTTGCCGCCCAATCGCTGAAACTCGGCCAGCATGAATTCCGCACGCCGGCTCGGCCGGCCTTCGATGATGTGGTTCTCAAGCGAGAACTGATGGAAGGTCGAGTTGGTCGCCATGCACGACAGGATCATGCCCATGGCATCACCCTTGTTTTTCAGTCCATAGGTTTGGGAAGCACAGAACGTGCTTGCCATGGCCTCGATCTGCTTCATTGCATCCACATTCTGCAGAAGCATTGGATAGAAGTTCGCTTCTGCTGCGTGTCCCCCGTTCGTAATCAATCCCGTTTCGCTCATACCGCGTCTCCCTTGAGCTGAACTCAGAACTTCCACAACTCGGTTGTGGCGAAATACATCTCCTGCTCCACGAATACGTCAGATTCAACGTAATGGGCAATCGCGTCCATCTCTTCCCGTTGATACATCCAGTAGACCTGTGAGCCGTCAACGTCCCCGGCCGGCGGAACGATACCCAACGCGTAGGCGACTTCTTTACACTTCATCGCCTTGCGGCTCGGGAACAGCTTCACCATCAGGTCGATGGCCTCCTTATTGCTGAACCTTCCGAAGTCGAGCTTGCGTTGCTCGACGCCCAGCACCCGCGATCGCATTGCGACCAGGATGTCGTCATAGCCACAGATGTTGTAGCCGCAACGCGTGCGGTCGGACGTATTGAGCCGCCAGAACTGCTCAAGCAACGCTCGCTCTTCGTCGTCGTTCCGGGCAGTCATCGACTTGGTTTCGCCGTTCCCGATACACCAGCCGAAAGCAACGATCCGGGCCTTCCATGGATTCGTCGAGGATTCCTTCAGCCAGGAATCAAACTCCACGGTGCCAGACTTGATCAGCTTCTCGATCGTATCGATCGCCGTAGCGCGACCAACCGTATCGCCCTGATTTTCCTGCTCAAGGAGTCTGGCGTATTGCGGCCCGGACAGCTTGTGACCCTTAAGCCACTTCTGCAGATTCGTGACCGTCTTGGTATCAGTCAAGATATCGTCCGGGCGGAAGTCCTCGTCCGGAATGGACGAGGACAACTCGTTCGATTCCGGCTTCGGATATCGAGACTCGTCGGGAATCGCCTCGAGATCGTAAAACAGGATTCCGCGATCCTGGCTCTGTGGCTGCTGCTCAGTCGGTTTTGGCGCGGCCGATAAAGCGGCAAAAGGCGAGCCCATCAGTCCCCCGATCTATGCCGGACTCGGCATTAAGGCTTCAGTTGAGTTTTCAAATCCACATTCAGGTTGTGGTCCTTGGCGAACTTCGTCAGATCAGCCAACTTGATTCGGCGATGACCAGACGGCAACTTCGAGTGCTTCAGGTCACCATTCTGGCACCACGTCTGAATCGTTTTCGTTGAGAAGCCAACCAACAGGCCAACCTCCCGGGTCGTTAGTAATGTGTTTCCGTCCATGAAGGGGCAAACCCCGTCCTTCTGATGCCATGCTTCTCCAGCATGAGGCAGTCGTCGTAATCGCCATTTGCCCCGCTGCAGCACTCCTTGCTGCCCGGCTCCGTCCGATTAATCGAAACGATACCAACGAGATTCCAATCCTCAAGTATCAATTGTATCATTTCTTCCAGATTTCGCGAAGTCGGTTCAATCGCTGGTAGTAGGCGGGAGTGTGGTTGAAGGTTTCAACTTCCCGCGGCGGCCGTTTGAACTTCTCGGCGACTTCGTTCTCGCGGGACTGGGCGAAACTTAACCACTTGTCCTTGAGGCCCTGTTCCGCTTCCTTGTAGCTGGATATCTCGCGGAGTGATTCAATCTCCATGTCCTGCTTGCGTGTCCCTTGGCCTTGCTGTGGATCGCCAGTCGCTCCGTACGCAAGGCTCATAAGTCGAGCCTTGACGGCCTCTCTGCCGATGTCCTTGGGATCCAGATCGACATCCTCGCCAGACCATTTCTTCTTCAGCAGATCCTTCGTGGCCGCTCTTGCCTTGCCGATGATATCGCCGATCCAATTGATTGCAGGCTTCGTCGGGTTGTCAGCGTCCAACTCAGTAAGTGACAGGCCTTCCCTCGCCGCTGTCCCGGAAATCTTCACGAAGTCAGCATACTGGCTGTCGGTCATGTACTTCGTCTCGCCATCTTCTGTGTACGACTTGCCGGGTAACAATGGAAAGGCTTCATCCTCGGGATGCTCATTGTTCCAGTTCATGACCAGTCGGTCTGCCACGAAGATATCGTCATCACGCACCTTCAACGGAATGGTGATCCGATACAGCCAGTCCGAGCCGACTGGTGATTCTGATCGCATCGCCGGTCGGCCCCAGACGTCGTAGATTGGAAACTCCTCAGTCCAATCTAGTTCCGTCTTTTGTAGTGTCCGCATGCCAAGACGTTTCCACCATTCATTCCCGTCGCCCCAGACACTGCGATTCATGTACGTGTCGTCAGACTCTCGGCCCGCAGAACGCACAACATTTGGAACCCAACTAGTTGTGAAGCTACTTGCCCATTTTGCTGCGAATGATCCGCTTTCGCCTTCGACGGCTTTCATTAAGTCGCCGATTCCGGATAAGAACGTCTTGTTTTTCATTTGCGAAACAAGACTCTTTGGAACCGCAGAGAGCTGTTTCTTTGGTTCTCCACTCCTAATTCCGTTAACCCAGTCAACAGTCAGCCCCAGTGACGTAGCGAAAGGCTCCAAACGAGAATAGCTGTACCACTTTCCCCCGATACGAACAGACTGCGATGGATGCGTCCTGTAAGAAACCTGTCGCGAAGTGCTGTCCAGTTCTGACTCAGCGCCTGTAATCCACGGATCGTCAGGGTCGTTATCCAATAACGCCAATACGGCAGCCCACGCCAGAACCTGCTGGGCCACATTGGGTGACAGGCCCTCCATCACATTCTTCCCGTCCTTGTAATTGTCGTACATCTTGTGCGCGATCCGGACCATGCCAAGGGGCGACTTCTTGATGCCGGTCGCAAGGATGTTTGTCGGCGTGACGATAAATGGAAGAAGATACCTGATGCCAGGGATGTCTTCGCGTGCCTTCAATGCCAGCGTCTTCACATTCTGGGTTACCTGTAAACCCTCTTCCTGGAATGTTAGGTCCAGAGAATTATCGTAGGCCTCATCCCATGCGGATGACGTGATGTCCGATTGCAATTCGGCGATACGCACTCGCATCTCGTCACCAGACAATCCCTCAGCCTTGGCCATGCGGTAGGCCCTCGCTCCTACTTCCATCTCCGTGAAGACGCTTTTCGAGAAATCATCCACCGCGAGAAGAAGCCTCTGCGGGATCCGTACAGCTCGTCCGAGTGGCCCCATAATCTCCGTGTTTGCATCCTCGATCCGATGCTTCCCTTCTCGCCCGATCTGGGCCTCGAATGTCGGTTGCTCGCTGTTCCATGTTGTTAAGAAGTTACGAGCCCCGCGAGACACACCAGGAAATATTCCGCCGAGTACGTGTGTCAGTTCTCCGGCTTGAGCGCCTTCCGGCATGCCCATCACGGAATTGACCCCAATTTCAGTAAACCGCTCTGCCGTGTTGTGCCATGCTGCATGCCCGAAGTTGCCAATAAGATTGGCAGCCTGAGTCGTTGGAGCAGACAGGATTGCGTTTCGCCAGTATTCGTACATCCGATCGGCGAATCCGCCCTTAGCCTGGGAGATCGTGTGAAGGGCCTTGGCCGCCTTTATCCTACTGTAGCCGCCTTCATTCAGATCATCGATATTGATGCCGAGATCCTTGAGGCGTTTCTTCAAGCCTTCGAACTGCTTTGCCCAGTCTTCGTTTATCTTGTCCGCCGCTTCGTTATTGCCATCACGTCGGAGTTTATTCCGCCTCTTCCGTTGCGACTCCGGAGGCGTCAGTATCGCTTCAGACAAAGCGCGGCCCATTCGTTCTGCCGGCGACTCGACCGGATCCTGTCGCAGACGGAATGATCGCGCCTGCTCCGTTCCAGTGTTGCGATAGGATTCGATCAGCGCCATCGCATCTGAAACGCGAGCCTGATCCCCAGACTGCATCGCATTGGCAGCCTCACGATTGACCATGGACTTCGCCATCACGGTTTCTGCTGGATTCAATTGAGTGCCATTACGGCCAGCCTGCAATAACTTATGGCGTTCTCCATCAAAGTCTGCCGCGAGCCTCGCGTCCGCCTCGGCCTGCACGTCAGTGTCCGACAGAACTTCAGGCTGGCCATTCTGATTCCGTTGCTCGTCGACTCGCGTTACCAGCTCGCGAGCGTCTGGATCAGTGGCCGGATTCGCCAGGTCAGGTCGGCCTCTCAATTGGTACCTGGCACGACTGTCACTACGCATGGCTTGACGGCCCCAGAACCCACTCGAATCCATCAGGTTATGAATGTCGCGAGCTTCGTAATCTTGTATTCCTACACGGGACAGGACGCGACGGAACAACGACTTAATTCGGTCCCAAACTGGTGCAACGTCAGGAGTCGTCTCGCGGGCAAGAGCGATCCGCTCTTCCTGCATCGACTCGTTCTTTGAGTCAGGAGCATGTGCGTCAACAAGTGCCTGCCACTCTGCATCACCGAGCATTCCCGACCGACGTGCTAAGTGGAGTGCCTCGTGCCGCAACGTGGCGTCGTCGGCCATTCCCTCACTCAATCGGATGATCCCGAGCCCGCTGTGCCGCGTACCGTCGTCCAATTCGATACTGAATGAACCGGCCGCACCGATCTGCCCCCTCATGTCCGGAGATATTGATTGACCAGAAGCAGCTTCCATCGCATCGAAGTCGACCTCAATGTTGTCCACGACGTCCACGGTTACGAAGCTATCGCCGATTTCTACATGCCATCCACGCTTAGCGGCAGTTACCTTGGCACCTGGGAATGTCTGATTGATGGACGCCTTAGAAATCCCCTTCTGGCCCAGCTTCTTCGTCGCACCAATACGGAACATGCCCGGATCCGCGTTGGCCATGTCGGAGCCGGTCAGCTTCGGATCGGTCGGCTTCGGACGTCCCAGCAGGCCGGGCTCGGCACCAGTATCAAACATGTACTTCTGGCCGGGCTCATCGTTCGCGCCAGTGAAGAGCGGCTTTTGTGTGTTTTGGTCGGATCCCTCAAACGTCGGCGGAACAACTCGCTTGGCCGGCTCACGCTGGAGTTCGAACTCGTCGGGCTCAGCCATCTCCGCGTTTGCCATGTCGAAGCTGTCGTCAAGTTCGTTGTTGGCTCGCATGACGGCTGCGTCGATCGAGTCCTTGCGTATCGGTGCCGGTTGAATGCCCTCGCGGATGAATTCCCACAGTGCTTGTGCTCCCTCCGGGCCGTCGGGAAGGCCTGTGTCATTCTCGGCAATAAACGATCGTGCTGCAGTATCGAAGCCGTCAACCGACGAATGGTCTCGACCGCCCTGATTTTCGATCAGTCTCATTTTGCCGCTATTGAGGCCGGTTGCCTTGCGGGCGGCGGCACGCAGCGTCTCTGTTCGCTTCCACTCCTCAACATTGGAGTCGTAGTCTTCATTGAAGAAGCCTTGCAGATTGACCTGATCGACTCCTTCGAGTTCGTTGTCTGGGCTGTCGAAAGCGGCCTGGACGTCGGCATCGACACCTTCGAATGCCGACGGGATTTTTGGTTCGAGTTTAGGTAGCCTGAAAGGTTGCGGCCTCCGCTTTCGTTTCTTCGGGAACTTCTTGACTGTCGGATCTGGTTCAGTATCCGCCTCTGCCTCGAGTGCGAGTTGCTGCTGTTCGAGTGGTCGCCCGGCCGGCTCCGCTGCGGGGACTATCGTCTCTTCCGGAACCGAAACCGGCTCGGGCGCGGTTTGTGAATCTGGAGGCCCAGCTGTGACCTCATCACCCCATCCCCGATGTGCTTCCAGGCGAGTCTGCAAGTCGTTCAGCTCGGGGTTGCTGTCTGCGATACGCGGATCGATACCGAATTCGGCCGCCTGCTCCTTCCATCGTTGCAGGGCTTCGCTGCCCTTATGTGGATCACCCGGCCGAATCCCGTTCTTCGTCGAGACCTCCCACGAGTAGCGGCTTCCCATCTTGTTCCGGACGTCATCCAGCTCGGCAACCTGCTCACGCAGCGGAGCAAGGACGTTCTGTTCGAATCCCTGCTGAGCTTCGTCGGGAAGTGATTCCAGCGTTGCTGGCTGTCCTGGCACGGATTCTTGAGGGATGGCCTCTTCAGGAATAACGCCTTCAGGAAGAACGTCGGACGCCGGAGCGTTCTCAGACTCCGGCGCCGCGACGTCTGGTCCAGCCGGTAGCGAAACGGCTGATTCCGGCTGTGCGTTGATGGTCGCATCGAGTTCTTCGTTGGGAATGTCTTCGGGGTTTCTCCGCGTTTCTGGCTGGACCTGTTCCTGTTCCTGTTCGGGCTCGGGCTCGGCTTGCTGGGATGGGCCCCGATTTGCAATCTCCTGCTCGACTGCTGCAAGGATCTCCTGAGCCGTTTCGCTCTCGTCGGTCGCAAGCTCGTCACGGAACGCAGTCAGCTGCACATCCGGCAGTTGCGTGATCTGCTGCGTAATCTGTTCCAAGCCTGACGATGCAGGTTGCTCGCGAGCATCATCAGGCCGGGACGATCCTTCGTCCTGCTGTTCTTGTTCGGGTTGTCGCTGTTCGGGCTTGGTCGCCTGTCCAAATCTAACGAATTTGCGATCACCACGCACTTCCTGATCGATCTCGGGCGGAATTTCTATCTGCGGGTTGATCTCGTGCCATTGGCCGTCGGTGCGAATCTGGTCGGACACGCCTTCCTGTGCGGCCAGCCCCAATTCCGGATCGAGTGCCAGCTTGACATTGTCCAGGAATTGCCGACGTGCCGCGGTGTCTGTGGATGGCGGGAGATTCGGATCGGCGCCGCCGAACACCTTCATGGTGTAGCGGTTCTGGCCGGCGAGCTTCTCGGCCGCTTCTGGATTCTCTGCTGCGAACTGTGCCGCCGTTTGCGGCGACGAATAGAACTCCGTGTAGATTTGCTGCTTTTCCGCTTCCTGTTGCTGTGCCGCCTCATCGATCACGCCTTCGGACATCAGGTCAACGCGTGACTGGTCAACCGGCTGTCCCGTGCTCACCTCATCGGTGAGCACTTCATTGAACTGTCGCTGTCCGGCAACCCCGTCAGGCAATGGTGGCTCGAAGCCACGTGCCGGAGTGCCGAAAGGCGGTGCGATCGGGGGAGTCAACGGGGCGTACTTGCTGATCTCTTTTGACAGCTCCTCACGCTCGGACTGACTGGTGACCTTTTTGCGAAGGAGAGACTTGGCGAGTTCAGGGAGTGCGTTGAAATTGGTGCGGCTCGGATTCGCCAGGAACTGGGTCGTCTCGACCTGTCCCATCATCAATCCAGTGGTCAGCGCGGTATCAACCAGTCGCTTAGGTAACTCCGAAAGAGCATCCGGATTCACACCTTCCAGATCTTCGGAGATCGTTTGCAGAGTCGTGACGATCAGCTCTTCTGTCTCTTCCGCACCGAGATCCTTCAGGACTCGCTTTCCGGCACCTTTCCGGACACCGTCCATCATGACGCGTCCAGCTGCACGCGACTCCAGGCCTCCCAGGCCAATCTTATTGAAGATTGCTGTCGTAAGGCCTTCCGCAAGGCCCTGTTCGGTAGCGAATCGCAAGCGATCGTTGCCGGTCAGTCCGGCCTGTTCCGCCTGGTAGAGGCCCTCGTTGTAGGAGTTGTACCCAAACGCCGCAGCCGCAGCGTACGGACCGCCGACACCGCCAACAGGCAACGCGATCTGGAGCGACTCAACTCCCGACTGGAACATTCGGGTGAACTCTGGATTCTCATCCTGCTCTTCTCGTTGTCGCTGCACTTCCTGCTGGAAACCTTCCTTGCCGGCGAGCAATGCGTCGGCCGTGTCCTCATCGACGAACGACGAGACTGCTGAACCAAGCGTTGCGGCCGTGCCCGCTGTCGCGCCGAAGATCGCACGGGCCATCGGGTCTTCGTTCTCGAGTAATCCGCGTGCCATCTCGGCGTTTCGCGATCGCTCCAAGTCTTCCCGCTCAAGCTGCTGAATCGCTCGGCCGCGTGCGAGGAACGCGTCGAGTCCCGTCGGCTCGTCGTCGCCCGTCTGATTCGCCACCTTCGTGCGAATGCGGGCTTCCTGCCGATATGGAGACGAAGCGAGCGACTCGTTCAGCTTCCGTTCTCGGTCTTCCCCATCAATTACCTGATCGACGTCGCGTCCGATGACCTCACGCGATCGTGGTGTGGAAGGACCAGTGTATGGAGTGGCGTAACGACGACGTCCTTCGTCGAGTGCTTCCTCTTCCTCAATCAGCTTCTTCCGACGCAGGATGCGAGCGGCATCCTCATCCATCCGCGATCTTGATGTTCGATCTCCGGAACCTCCACTGAAGTCGTATCCGTCAGGAGTGCGACTGTCCCTGCTGCTTCGCCTGGCCATGTCCAGGAAATCTTCAATGCCGGGCATGCGCTATTTGCCTATTATTTGGTCCCACAATTCGACGGCTCTCGCCAATTCGGCTTCGTCTTGAGGGGTCGCCTGATTTGCACTGAACTTCAGGAAGAGATCGTATATCTGCCGAAACGCCAATTCGCCCTGTTGTCGCGTCTCCGGTTTCAGGTTCTTCTTGTCTTTCAGTTGATTCCTCATCCCATCGAGCTTGTTCTGATCTTCCGTTGGAAGCTCGAATGACCGGTAATCCTGCTGAGGAGGCGGAGGCAATTCGTCGAGCGGATCCGGCTGTACGGAATGAGCCTTTTCGTTGATGTAGTTTTCCGTAATCCCGTCGATGGCTTTTCGCGTTTCAGCCTGAATCTGTTCAGTGGTTGGGACGATTCCTCTGGCCAGGAAGCCCTGCCTGATGTCCCCCTGTAGTTGAGCGATACCCCTCGGCCCCAATGACTCCCTGACAGTCTGCTTGTCCGCCCTCGCCATCGAGGTGAAAATATCTTGTTGGGCCTTCTCGCCGAGCATTTGATTGGCGCGATTGTCAATCTCCTCGTTCGTCGGAGATGTTGCACCCTCTGAAGCCAGGCTCTGTGCTGCCGCATTCTTCAGGTCTTGGATTTCCGGATTCGACATTCCCTGCCGACGCTTACTGACCATGTTCTGGGATTGCGAATCGAGGCTGTCTATCATCCCCTGAAACACCGGATTGGCTCGAAGGAACTCCATCCCGCCTTTCGAAGCCATGTCGAGGAACCTGTCCTGAAGTTCCAGCTGGCTCGCTCGCTCCTGTCGAGCACTGTCGGCTTCCTGGACATTCACAATACGCTCAGACTGATCGGTGGTATACTTCTGATCGTTATACTGCTTGAACGTGCCGTCGGGTTGACGAACCATCGATCCCGCCTTCGGATCGTAAGTCCGGTTTTGCTCCCAGTCCTGCTGTGCTGAACGCACTTCCGTTTCTGGAAATATCGTCAGCTTGCGAGCACGCAGTTTCTTGATGGCCTGCAGCTTCGTTCTCGGAAGCATGCTTTCGTTCTGTCGGATTCGCTCGATATTTCCTTCGATCTCTTCGATCTGCTTCTGTTGTGGCGCAGACAATCCCATGCTGCCTTGTCGGGCCCGGCCCAGGCGTCGGTTCCATTCCATGTCCAATTCGAGGTTACCGTCTTCCAGTTGCGATCGTCGGCGTGAATCGAATTGGTCCTGGCTCTGGTCCTGTGACCGACCGAACATGCCGACCCGTGCGTCAAGGTCATCCCGACGCATGCCGCGGTTCGCCTCGGCGTCGTACGTGCGGAACGCCAACTCTCGTTGCGTTTGCTTTTCGTCTTGCCCCATACGGTCATAGCCGAGCCTCAGCTGGTCTTCGGAATTCTTGCCTAATCGCTGCTGCTCCATCTTGAACTGCTGGCCGGACTGATCCAGCCGACGCGAGTCCATTTCGAGTCCCTTCTCGAACTGGCGACCCGACTGCTGCAGCTTCCGCTGATCAAGCTGCATGCCCTGGCCAAACTCATTGGCACGCTGATCGCTCTGCCGATCAAACTCGTCAGCACGCTGATTACTCTGCTGGTCGAACTGACGCTGCGTCTCATTCAGCTTACGGTGATCGAACGCCAGTCCCTGCCCGAATTGATCCTGCTTGAGTCGTCGGTCGAGCCCAGCCTGACCTCCGGCAAATTCACGCGAGAGTTCCGCCTGCTGATTATCGTTCCCGGCTATCCAGCGATCGCGTTCGAAGCGTGCGGAGTTATTGGCTGCGTCCGAGAACACGCCAAGGTTGGCCTTGAGGATCGCCTGCCGTTCGTCTTCAGAAGCAGCCTGTTGTTGCAACGCCTGCTGCCGCTGGAAGTTAATCTTCTTCTCTTTCTCTCCCGCCATCCGGCGTTCTTTTTCCGCGTTCCTCGCACGCATCTCAGCGTAATACGCTCGCTGCTGCTGCTGGTACGCTTCGTATCTGCGCATGGAATCACTGCTGCTCGTGAGTGGCCCACCGGAGTTACTGAAGGCCCGATTCGCCATCCCTGCACCGATCGCATTACTGAACTGTGTCATCGTATTACCTTAGATCGGCGGTGTTGCGCCCGGAGTGAACGGTGTATACCCCTGATGTTCTTCAGGGGTCCAATACCCACCTTGCGCTTCAGGATACGCACTGAGAAATGCGTTCTGACCAGAAAACAAATCCGCCCGGCCAGAACCTTCCGTTGGCGAAGTCCACGTAACCCAGTTTTGTTGAGGTGGCCCATTGTAGTATCCGGCCTTGAAATGTTGTTGGTAACTGGCATCGTCGGGAATACGAGCCCGTCCGTTTGGCGTGTAGAACGCAGTCTCCGGCTGGTAAGAGCCCACATACGACGGTGTGCCATCGCCCGCCGGTGCCTGTTCCGGAACCTGGGATTCGATCCTCGTTGAGTCCACCCGATATTCACGCGATGCCGACCTCGTCAAAGGACGTGCCCGGTAGCGCAACTGGTTGACGCCGCTCCCGTCCGGCCGCCAGTTGAACGATGAACCTGGAGCGACATCTGTTCCATTTACGCTATTCGGGCCTGCCTCTACTTGCGAAGTTGTAATTTCCGGAATGAAAGTGTCCGGACCGTAAGTGTCCGGAGCGTAACGGTCCGGAGTGTAAGTGTCCGGAGTGTAAGTGTTCTGAGTTGTCTGGGTGTCAGTCCTGGCAAACAAGTCACGTCCATACTCACCGGTTCGGAAAAGATTCTGGCTCGGATTATTTCCACCGAAGGTAGACCCGGAAAACACTTGATTCTCACCTGAGAATGGAACATATCCACCTGTCGGGCGTATATACAAATCCCTGTATCCGAGGTCTGCATAACTGTCATCTGCGTACAGGAATGAAGTTCCGTTTCTTCGATCCTGATAAACCGGAAGATTCGCTACATTTAATGAACTTCTCTGGTTTTCGTATTGCCTGGCAGATGCCTGTATTTGCGCAAGAGCAGTGTTCGTCCATTGGTTGTTATTGAGCTGCGTTTGGTAATTGCCGGGACTATATCGATTTGAGTAATTTAAGTCGTTACTTGCAATCCTCAAGTCGTTTCCACTGAACTCATTTTCGTCCTCCTGGCCTGTCACATAGTCAAAAAGACTATTCCCCAGACTGACAACCTGGTCATTACCGTTGACTCTGATATTTGGTTGGTAATAACTAAAGTACAGGCTATTAGGTCGAGAGGTGCTGGTTGTTGTCTGCCCTGGCACGAAACTTCCTGGAACGAAACCTCCTGGTATCAATTCTCCTGGTATCAATTCTCCGGGAACGAAGTCTTCGGGAATAGTCGTCTCGGTAGTCTCGTCGCTGGGAGAATGCGGCAGCGCCGGCACATTGAATGTGTCGTTTTGGTTCCATGGTCGCTCGAACCTGTCTATCCCTATTGTTCTTCGTCCCGCTCCTGTATCCGCAGACCACAATGGGACGCCGTTAGGAGCGAGTCCCTCGAACGCAGGACTAGAGAGCGACGTGTCCGGTT
>Ga0209402_10001729_pt1 | contig 23187 bp, 27 predicted proteins | sample ArcticOcean_MG_C_3_FD_187437 | JGI IMG/M metagenome (GOLD analysis project Ga0209402, IMG submission 187437) | Marine microbial communities from western Arctic Ocean - ArcticOcean_MG_CB8_126 (SPAdes) (version 2) | ecosystem: Environmental > Aquatic > Marine > Oceanic | place: Arctic Ocean... | reverse complement strand
CCCCATGGTCGGGTAGGCGGGATTTGAACCCACGACCTCCTCGTCCCGAACGAGGCGCGCTACCAAGCTGCGCTACTACCCGTGTAGGCGGTGAAGGGTACCGGTCACCTGTCTGGACCGGTCGGGCCGACGGCCACCCCGAATGGGTGGGATCAGGCGTCAGCCAGGACGTCCCGGGCGGTCCTGCGGAGCAGTAGTGCGTCGATCGGCTTGACGATCCAGGCATCGGCTTCGGCCCGCTTCGCCAGGAACTCATCGGCGTCACGATCCAGCAGCATCACAACCCGCTGCGGCGGGATCCGTTCGGCCCGTTCCTCCAGACGCAGGTCCAGGCATGCGGCCATCCCGCCCATATTGCCGATCTGGAGGTCCAGGACCACGAGAACAGGATCATGTTCGCGGATGGCGGCCAGTACCTCGGCGCCGGCATGGACCCGGACCACCTGATGGTCGCCACCCATCACGGCATCCACCTCGTGGTGCACGTGGTCGGCATCGGTTGCCAGCAGGACGATCGAGGCGCTCACGGGATGGAGCGTACCGGTAGGCCCCCCGACGGTACCGTTCGGGAGGCTTCGGACCGGGGCCGTTGACGCAGCCCCGTCCCGGGCGTCTACATTCATCGGACGGGTTCGGCACATTGGTCGGACCGGTAGAGGAGGCACCGATGCTGGAGATCACGGTCGAACGACATGACGACTACGTGCTGTGCCGACCCATCGGCGAGTTGGATGCCTACACCGTGGCCCAGTTCCGCGAGGCGCTCACCGAGCTGGCTGAAGAGTCATACGTTCTCGTCGACCTGTCCGATGTGCCGTTCATGGACTCCGCCGGCCTCGGTGCGCTGATCGGAGGCATTCGCAGGGCTCGGGAGAACGATGGCGACGTGGCCGTTGCCTGCAACCGTCCGGCGCTGATCCGCCTTCTCCACACCACGGGATTCGACCGGATCGTGCCGGTCCGCGAGACCGTCGAGGAGGCCGTCCTGGCCTTCGGAGAGACCACAGACTGACCGCCCAGAGCAACCTTGACCGGCCGTAGGCTGGCCTACCTGTCGCCTCGGCCGGGGCAATGGGAACGGATCTGCACCATGCCCCACCTCCTCCCCGATCGACCACAGACTCGCCGCCTGCTCGCCGCGCTCGTCCTCGCTGCTGCCTTCATCGGCGTTGGAAACCCCGTGGCCGCCGCACATGCGGAACACGAGGGCTACCTTCCGGTGGTCGACGTCGTGGAGATAAGCGGATTCCTGGATCCGGTCCTCGTGGGGATGATGGCCGACACCCTCGAGTCCCTGGACCCGTCCGAGACTGTCGCCGTCGTGTTCCAGGTCGACAGCACGGCCTCGGTGGTTCCCGACAGCGAGATCGTCAGGCTGGCCCGGCTGATAGCCGAATCCGAGGTGACGGTGTCGTTCTGGATCGGGCCCTCCGGCGCCAGGGCCACCGGTCCGATCGCCCAACTCGTGATCCTCGGTGACGACATCGGCATCGCTCCGGGTGCACGCCTCGGTCTCTTCGGTGACCCCATCCAGGGAGTCGCCGAGTTCTGGATCCCGTTGGCTACCGATGCCCTTGCCGACCTCCGTGACGCGACCGTGGGCTACGACGAGGCCGTCAGGCGTGGCATCGCCAGGCCTGCACCGGTGCTGCTCGAGCAGCTGGCGGGTGTCCCGGGCTTCGAGGTGGTGACCGTGGCCGGCGAGGACGGCGACACGGTCCAGCCGGTCACCACGACACGATTCCGCCAACTCGACGTGATTGACCAGTTCTTCCACACCGTGGCCAGTCCGGCTGTCACCTACCTGCTGCTCCTGATCGGCATGGGCCTTCTACTCTTCGAGCTCTACACGGCCGGGGTGGGCATAGCCGGGGCGATCGGTGCCGGCTGTTTCCTGCTGTCGACGTACGGGCTGGGGGTGCTGCCGGCGAGGGGCTGGGCTTTGGCACTGCTGGTCGTGGCCATGCTGGCCTATGCCATAGATGTGCAGGCCGGGGTTCCCCGCCTCTGGTCCGTGGTCGGCACGGTCACGTTGGTGGCCGGTTCGGTCTTCCTCTTCGACGGGCCGTCGTTCTCGTGGATCACGTTGCTGGTCGGCGTGATCGGCACGGTGATGGCAATGGTCGGCGGCATGCCGACGATGGTGCGGACCCGTTTCTCCACACCGACGATCGGGCGCGGGTGGATGATCGGCGAGACGGGAAGTGCGGTCGAACGCCTCGCCCCCAATGGCACGGTGACGGTGCGCGAAGCGGTCTGGCGTGCCAGCACGAACAGGGCCACGCCCCTGGAACCCGGCGACGAGATCCGGGTGGTGGCCGTAGATGGCCTGTGGCTGGAGGTCGAGCCGATCCAAGGCGCGGCCCGTGACTACCGAAGCCGTGACGGCGGGTCCTGAGAGGCCCCTCGTCCCTTCCACGGATCCGCCCTTGCCGACCTCACGGCGTGCGTCGTAGGTTCGGAGCAAGGCCGTAGCCACGGGTTGGGGCTCAACAGGGGGTGCGAAAGTGTCAGGCGGAATCACCTATCAGGACTGGCGGATCAGGGCTGCGTGTCGTGGTCCCCGACCTGAGGTCTTCTACCCACCGGCTATCGGTGAGCGCAGGGACGAGAAGTTGACGCGGGAACACATGGCCAAGGCCATCTGCGATCTCTGCGCGGTGCGTGGACAGTGCCTGAAGTTCGCGCTGCAGCGTGGCGAGGCCCATGGCATCTGGGGCGGAACCAGCGAGTCCGAGCGGCGCGTCCTCAGCGGGGCCGTCTAGGACATCCGGTTCCGGGCGCCGGTAGGCGTCCGTTCAGGCCTCCGGGAGACGGGGGCCCGCGATCCTGACGTCGCCACGCCGGCGGGTCACCCCGGTTCCATCCAGACGGGCCAGCAGTGGCATGGCGTGCTTTCGTGTATTGCCCGCCGCCTCCCGGAACGCGGAGACCGTGAAGCCCTCCGGACTCTCGGCCAGGAGCCGGGCGGCCAGTTCGGCGGCGGCCTGAATGGCTGAGGCGGCGAAGAATATCCCCTCCACCTCGACCACCATCTCGCGTCGTACGAGCTCGCGTAGCTCTGCACGGTCCACTCGTTCCGGAGCGGGCGGCGAGAACGGCGAGGCGGCCAGGATTGCCACGAACGGATGGTCGGCCAAAGTGTCGACGGCATCGACGGGGGCGAGCCGACCCGCCTCGACAACCACGTCGTCGAGGAGTTCGACCGCGGCCCGGCCGTGTTCATCCAGGGTCGAGAGGTCCAGTCCCAACGGTCCGGCCTCGGCCAGCGCCCCACGCAGGTCGACCAGGGTGGTGTGGAGTTCGGTCGGATCGACGACCCAGCGGCCAACGTCCGGGTCGCGTCGCTCACCAGTGAGGCGCTCCAACTCGTCGGCATCCACCCAGCCACGTTGCGCCACCACCCGGTCCACCGACCGGTCCGGGCGGGCGCTGGATGCACGGTCCACGGGATCCACGTCCAGGATCTCGCCACCCCCGACGGTTTCGGCCCGGCCGGATTCCCGCATGACGAAGCGGTCACCGGGCAGCAACGGAAGGGGTACCGGCAGGTGCAGACGGACAGCCCCGCTGGTGCCGGGCTGCAGAGCGTCCGGGCCCAGTATCCGCATCCGTACCGGGTGCTCGCCGGAACCCAGGTAGAGCACATGGGCACCGCGTCGCGACACCGGATGGTCCAGTTGGTCCAGGACCGTCAGGGAGGCGTCAACCACCATGGTGTGGTGCCACTGGCCCGACCGGACCAGGACATCTCCACGTGCCACGCCGTCGTGGGATACGCCGACGAGGTTCACGGCGCAGCGGCTCCCCGGGGGCAGCTCGTCCCTGTCGGCGTGATGGTTCTGCAGCCCCCGGACCCGGACCGTTGCGCCGGATGGATGGACCTCCAGCTCGTCATCGCTCCGCAGGCACCCACCGGTCAGGGTCCCGGTGACTACCGTGCCCGAACCCCGGGCCGAGAACGCCCTGTCGATCCAGAGCCGTGGCCGACCGTGGTCGATCGCCGTCGGCGTGGCTGCCAGCAGATCATCGAGGGCCGCACGTAGTTCCCCGATCCCGACACCCGTCGGCGCATCGGTCTCGATTACTCGAACCCCCTCCAGGAAGGTCCCGGCCAGGCGCTCCTCCAGCTCGAGCTGCGCCAGCTCAACGAGGTCGTCGTCGGCGGGCCCCACCTTTGTGAGGGCGACGATGCCGTGCTCGACGCCCAGGAGCTCCAGGATCCGCAGGTGCTCCTCGGACTGTGGCTTCCATCCTTCGGTCGCCGCCACCACGAACAGGCAGGCGTCCACCGCCCCTACTCCGGCCAGCATGTTCTTGATGAACCGGGCATGGCCGGGCACGTCTACGAGGGAGAGCACGGCTCCCGACGGCAGCGTCGTGTCAGCGAAACCCAGGTCGATGGTCAGGCCGCGGGCCTTCTCCTCGGCGAACCGGTCGGGGTCGGTTCCGGTGAGCGCCTCGACGAGGGTCGACTTGCCGTGATCGACGTGCCCGGCGGTAGCGACTACATGCATGTGGCGTCAGCCTGCGAGGGCGGTGACCGCTGCAGCCACGACGGCGTCGTCGTCGGGGTGGACGGTCCGGAGGTCCAGGATCGTCGAACCGTCGGATACCCGGGCGATGACCGGGGGATTCCCGGCACGTAGCTCGTCCACGCGGTCGCCGGGTAGGGACAGCCCCGCTGACGGGATCTCCACACCGGGGAGGGTTCCACCACCGGGAACCGAGACGGTGTCCACGACCAGGTCCGGGTGGATTGCGAGTGCCCGGGCCCTGAGTACGTCCACCTTTGTGCCGGCCATACGCCAGAACGCAATGGCATCGCCGTCCCTGGCCAGGTATGCGAGCGCAAGGTCCTGGAGGGCGTGCAGCACGAGGCTGCCCGGGCGTAGTGCCCGGGCCAGGGGGTGCGCTTCACAGGCGGCGACCAGGTCGGCCCGGCCGGCGATGATGCCGGCCTGGGGGCCACCCAGGAGCTTGTCGCCGGAGAAGGTGACGAGTGCAGCGCCAGCCTCCAGGGTCTGGCGGGCGGCTGGTTCTCCACTCAGCCACGCAGGTGGGCCGTCGACCAGCCACGGGCAGGCGGCGTCGAGCAGGCCGGATCCGATGTCGGCCACCACCGGCACGTCCAGTCCCGACAGGTCTGCGACCGAGGTGGACTCGGTGAACCCCTCGATCCGGTAGTTGGACTGGTGGACGTTCAGCGTCATTGCCACGTCGGCGCCTGGTGACTCGATGGCGGTGGTGAAGTCCGACAGCCTCGTCCGGTTGGTCGTGCCGACCTCGATCAGCCGGGCGCCGGACTGCGCCATGACATCCGGGATCCGGAAGCCGCCGCCTATCTCCACCAGCTCGCCACGTGACACCGCCACCCCCCGGTCGGAGGCGAGGGCGGCGAGCACCAGGAGGACCGCGGCGGCACAGTTGTTGACCACCAGGGCGGCCTCGGCTCCGCAGGCCCGGGCAATGAGGCGTGGAGCCCGGTCCTGTCGTGAACCGCGCCCTCCGGTGGACAGGTCGAACTCGAGCGCTGCGTAGCGGTTGCTTCCCACCGAAGCACCCCATGGGGCGCGCCCCAGGTTCGTGTGGAGCAGCACCCCGGTGGCGTTCACGACCTCGGTCAGCATTGCCCGGTGTGTCGCCTCGGCAATGGTCCGGGCCCTCTCGGTGGCCGTGGCGGGGTCACCGTCGGCCACGGCCGAGCGCGCGGCGTCGACCAGCAGCGGATGGGGCAGGCCGATGTCGGCCAGGGACCTGGCCAGGCGATCGACACTGGGCGGCCTGTCGGCCGGGGTGTCCGGCACTGGATCCACGGGATGGGTCATGTGGTCGCGAGGATACGCGGGGTTACCGGGGTGTCACGCGGGCGCAGCGAGGCGGGCCCGGGGCGCACCTAGCATGAGCCCGTGCTTCTGGTCCTCTTCCTCGTGTTCCTGGTCACGCCGATCGTGGAACTGGTGGTGATCGTGCGGGTGGCCGGATCGGCCGGGGTGTTGAACACGATCGGGCTCCTCGTCCTGGTCAGCGTGGTGGGTGCATGGCTGGTCAGGCGGGAGGGACTGGGCATCGTGCGCCGCGCCCAGGCCGAGATGGCTGAGGGACGCATGCCCGGCAGGGAACTGGTGGACGGCCTGCTGGTGCTGTTCGCCGGTGCCCTGATGCTCACCCCCGGCTTCGTGACCGATGCCATCGGACTGTTGCTGTTGTTGCCGCCATCTCGGATGGTGATCCGCCGAATCGCCACGCGCCGACTGGGCCGCTCGAATCGGACCGGTGGTATCGGATGGCAGTTCGGAGGGGTCGCCAGCCATGAGGGGTGGCGTCAGGATCGTCCGGCGGATGGCATGTTCGACGGCGAAGTCCTGGACGCGGATTCCTGGGAGGATGGCGCCGGAGACGGTCAGGACCGGTTGGGCCCGGGGGTCTAGGCGTCAGCCGGGTCGAGGGCTTCGACGGCTGCTGCCAGGGTTGGGGTCGTCACGACCAGCATCTCCGCCCGAGGGAGCCTCTTGGCCAGCCCCATCTGGACGTCGCCGGTCACGCCGGAAAGGCCACCCACCCGCGAGCGGACGTCGCGTTGGATCTGCGCCCGCAGGGGGCAGCCGGAGGTGGTCAGGGCGATGGTCACGTCGACCTTGCCGTCGGGGTCCACATGTACGGCACGCGCCGTCCCCAGCTCCACGATGCCCGTGCCCAGTTCGGGGTCGATCCCGGCGCGCAGGACCCCGCATACGTTCTCTACCGTGGGGAGCGCAGGCTCTGCCATGGTTCATCGTTCGGGGCCGGCGCTGGGATGCGGAAACTGTGGCCGCTAGACTCCGGAGTGAAGGTTTGGAGTCCCGAAGCCGTTGGAGGATCTGATGATCACCTTGACCGATGAAGCGATGACCAAGGTCGGAGCCCTCATCGCCAGCGAGTCCGAGGAGGGCCTGGCCCTACGGGTCGCCGTTCGTCCGGGCGGCTGTTCCGGCTTCAGCTACGAGATGTACTTCGACAGCGACAAGGCGACCGACGACATGGAGAAGGACTTCGGCGACGTGCGTGTCGTGGTGGATCCCTCCAGCGCACAGCTCCTCGAGGGTGCCACCCTGGACTACAAGGACGGCCTGAACGACGCAGGGTTCTCGATCAACAACCCGAACGCCCAGAGCTCCTGCGGTTGCGGCCAGTCCTTCAGCTGACCTGATCTTCCCCTCCGGGGGCCGCTAGCAGGGCCGACGCCGAGGCGTCGGCCTTCGTGGTTTTCACGACTGCGACTGTCGACCGGTGGAGGGCAGCGGGCACACTCATGGGCATGGCATCAGACGAGGGGCCCGGCATGGTCCGCCTGACCGTCGACGGCGCCGCAGTCGAGGTGCCTGACGACGGCGGCACCCTGCTCGACGTGCTCCGTGGCCACCTCGGCAACCTGTCGGTGAAGGACGGTTGCAGCCCCCAGGGCCAGTGTGGGTGCTGCACCGTGCTGGTCGACGGGCAGCCCCGGGTCTCGTGCGTGACGCCGGCCCGCCGGGTGGATGGGCGGACGGTGACCACACTCGAGGGGTTGGACCCGGCAGAGCTCACGGCATGGACCGATGCTTTCTGCGCCACCGGTGGGAGCCAGTGCGGTTTCTGCACACCGGGGATCGTGGTGCGCTTCGCCGGTCTCCGGGCATCGGCTCCTGAGGGGTCGCCGCCCGATCGGGAGCGCGCTGCCCGGTCACTGCACGCCCACCTCTGCAGGTGCACCGGTTGGCAGACCGTGCTCGAGGCGTGGGACGCCTACGGGACGGCCCCGACAGCGGCGGTCGAAAACCCCGAGGCCGTCAGCCGGGCGGCGCTGGAGGGCCGGACCTCTCAGGTAGTCGGCCCCGAGGTGGTGTCAGGAAGTGGTGGGTTCGCCGCCGATACAGCACCGGAGGGTTCGCTCGTGGCGGTGTCCGACGGCGTCGGCGGTTGGGTCGTGGGATCCACTCTGCTCGAGGCACGTCTGGCGGCTGGAAGGGTCCAGGGCCGTCGGACCACGGTCGCGTCGGTCCCACCCCTGGAGGCCCCGGTCGGCGAATGGGATGCCGTGCTACGGACGTCGTGGGTGGAGCCTGCCTACCTGGAGACCGATGCCTCCTGGTGCGAGCCGGGTGGTGAGGCGTCCAGCCCGTTGGCCAACGGCGGCGCCTTCGGGGCCAAGCTGGACTCGGTGGCTCCGACCGCAGCCAGGGCACTGGCCGACGAGCACGGGCAGGCTGTGCTGGTGGTCCTCTCGCGGGAGGACACCGTCCGGTTGGGGGCGAAGCGTCCCCCGGTCTCCGGAGGCGCCCGGGCTGATGGCACCGGCGTCATGAGGGTCGTCCGGACCCCGGGGGTGGTCGAGGCGATCGCTGCCGTGGCGCCCGGACTGGTGGTGGAGGAGGTCGACGTGCCGGGTCCGCCCACGTCGTTGTCGATCCGGGCAGCAGGCTGGGCTGAGGCCGTCGTGCTCCTGGCCGGAGCGGGTGCCATTGACGGTCCGGTGGTGTCACCCGACGGTGCGACCGCCACGGCGGTGGTGGACGACGACGGGATCCACGTCTCGGTCAGGTGCGGCAGGCCGCTGGACGGGACCGTGCTGCGCTCCTACTGCGTGGGGGCCGCTCACATGGCCTGGAGCTGGGTCACCTCGGAAGCCCTTTCGGTGGATGGCGGTGGCATCGTGCACGACCTGACGGTCCGGTCCTTCGGGGTGGTGCGGGCCACCGACACTCCACCGATCTCCGTCGTCATCGTCGAGGACGACGGAGAACCGGTCAATGGGTCCGACGCCGTCTTCGCTGCTGTGGCCGCAGCCACCTGGCGCCATCGGGGCTGCCCCGAGGAACTTCCCACCGGCTAGCCCCACCGATCAGGGCGTGGAAGACTTCGACCTGATCCCCGGGTTTCGGATGCTTCCCGTCGGGTTCACCGAAATTCCACCCACGAGCAACGGAGTCCCACCATGACCACCCCGGTCGGTCCCTACACCTCCGTCGTGCGCGCCGGTGACCTGCTCTTCGTGAGCGGCCAGATCGGCATCGTCGACGGCAGCCTGGCCGAGGGCGGGTTCGGAGCCCAGGCGGCCCAGGCCCTGGCCAACCTACGAACCCAGGTGGAGGCCAACGGGGCGACGCTCGACCAGGTGGTCAAGACCACGGTGTTCCTGATCGACATGGGCAATTTCGCGGCCATGAACGAGATCTACTGTGAGGCGTTCGGCGACCACCGCCCGGCCCGCTCCTGCGTGGCCGTGGCCGCGTTGCCCATTGGGGCGATCTTCGAGGTGGAGGCCATCGTCAACGTCGGCTGAGCCACCCCTGCGCGATTGGAGCGGGCGTGCGCCGACCCCGGCAGGAGTGGCAGACTGCGTCCATGCTCGGCGCCGTCCTGATGGTCTTCCTGCTCGTCATCGTGATGCCGGTCGGCATCCTCGTCGGAGGCGCCGTGGTGGCATCGCTGCTCGGTGGGCTGCTGAAGTCCGACGTGGATTCCAGTCACGAAGGGTCCGAGCTGCTCGAGGTGAGTGAGGCCAACCCCTATTCCGGTCCTGCCTGAGCCTGGTCCAGTCTGGACTACCGGGCTGGCTCGGGGGTCTGGACGCCCCACCGGGACTGGCCGAACCGGTAGCCCACTGATCGCACCGTGTGGATCAGGCCGGCGTGCTCTTCGCCCAGCTTTGCCCTGAGCCGCCGGATGTGGACGTCCACCGTCCGTGCACCGCCGTAGTAGTCGTAGCCCCAGACGCGGCTGAGCAGGGTCTCACGCGTGAACACCTTGCCAGGATGGGCGGCGAGGAACTTCAGCAGCTCGTACTCCATGTAGGTGAGGTCGAGCGGCTCGCCGTCGACGGCCGCCTGGTAGGTCTCGAGGTTCAGGGCCAGAGGCCCGTACTCGACGAGTTCGGGTCGTGTGCCGCGACCGGTCCGGTAGAAGAGGTGTTCGATCCGTGCCTGGAGTTCGGCTGGCTTGATCGGCGTCAGGCAGAAGTCGTCGAAAAGGTCGTCCCGCAGCTCCAGGTCGGGCAACTGCCCGCCGCTCACCAACAGGAGCAGGGGCTGGAGCGGCATCTCGACCTTCCTGAGTCGACGGCAGAGGGCGAACGCGCCCTCTGGATCGGTATCGGCCACGACGATGGCGCCGGACCAGCCCTCGCCGGGTTCCTCGGACATGGCGGCGTCCAGGTCGGCGACCGACTTCCAGGCCCAGCCGTCCAGATCCAGGCACTGGGCCAGTTCAGGCGGGGGTGGGTTTGGGTAGACGAGGAGTGGGTCCATGGTGTGGGCGGGGTCTCCGCCCGCCCAGTCTGCCCGGCCATATCGGCTCATGCCCCCGTCGGGCGTACGGCCCCCTCCATGTCGGCCACTGGCCGCCTACCAGTTGGGTAGGTAGGTCTCGAGCTCGAACGGCGTCACCTGCCGCTGGTATTGGCTCCACTCGGCCCTCTTGTTGCGGAGGAACCATTCGAAGATGTGGTCGCCGAGGGCGTCTCGTACCAGCGACGACTCCTCCATCTCGTCCAGGGCCTCGCTCAGGTTCGTCGGCAGCCCGGCGACGCCCAGGTCCCGCTGTTCGCTCCGGCTCAGGTCGTACAGGTTCACCCGTGCCTCCGCCGGGAGATCCATGCCTTCCTCCACGCCACGCAGGCCGGCCGCCAGGAGCACGGAGAAGGCCAGGTACGGGTTGCAGGCCGGGTCGACGGCCCGGTATTCGATCCGGGTGGAGTCGACCTTGCCGGGCTTGGGTAGAGGCACCCGGACCAGCGCCGACCGGTTGTTGTGTGCCCACGACACGTAGCGCGGCGCCTCGTATCCCTCGTTGATCCGCTTGTACGAGTTGACGAGCTGGTTGGTTACAGCGGTGATCTCCCTGGCGTGGTGGAGTAGCCCGGCAATGAACCCCCGGGCGGTCTGGGACAGGCCGTCCTCGGCGTCAGGGTCGTGGAAGGCGTTGGCGCCGTTACTGAAGAGCGACAGGTGGGTGTGCATTCCCGAACCCTGCACGCCGTTCAGGGGCTTTGGCATGAACGTGGCGTACACGCCGCGGTCCATGGCGATCTTCTTGACCGCCAGCCGGAGGGTCATGATCGAGTCGGCCATGGCCAGGGCGTCGGTGTACTGCAGGTCGATCTCGTGCTGGCTGGGGCTGTCCTCGTGGAACGAATACTCGACCGGAATGGACAACGCCTCGAGCATGTGGAGTGTCTGCTTGCGAAGGTCGGAGGCGACGTCGGCCGTGGTGAGATCGAAGTAGGAGGCCTGGTCCAGGGGAACCGGCGGCGACGTCGTATCGGAGTCGGCGAAGTAGAAGAACTCCACCTCGGGGGCGCAGAACATCTCGAACCCGGCGGCGCGGGCCCGCGCCACGTTGCGGCGCAGCACCTGGCGTGGGTCGCCGGCGAAGGGCGTTCCATCCAGGTTGGTGATGTCGCAGAAGATGGTGCCGGAGGGCTCATCGGGGTCGGCCCACGGCAGCAGCTCGAAGGTGGCCGCGTCGGGTCTTGCGAGGACGTCGCTCTCCTGGATGCGGCTGAAGCCGTCGATGGCCGAGCCGTCGAACTGGAGCCCCTCCTCGAGCACGGTCTCAAGTTCGGCAGGTGAGATGGCCACCGACTTGTGCCTACCCAGCACGTCGGTGAACCAGAGGCGGATGAGCCTGACGCCGCGTTCCTCCACGGTCCGCAGTACATAGTCCCTCTGGTCGCGCAGTCGGTCCTCGCTCGTCTTCTCCATTTCACAAGCATGTGGCGAACGGGTCCGGATCACCAGCCATCGGGCCGTCGTTCACATTGCGTTCACAGTCAGAAAACATCCATGAAACGGCTACGGCCCTAGGTTGGTCATCGACCGGCCTAGCCGGTGATCGTTGACGTAACCACGCCGGGCCGACCGGCCGACCGGGAGAGACACACGATGGCCATCAGGGCTGAGTACATCTGGATTGACGGCACGGAACCTCTTTCGTACGTCCGGTCCAAAACCAAGATCCTCGACGATGCCGAGCACCTCCCCATCTGGGGCTTCGACGGTTCGAGCACCAACCAGGCTCCGGGCGACAACTCCGACTGCGTGCTGAGGCCGGTCTTCTCGTGTCCCGACCCGATCCGCGGTGGCGACGACATCCTCGTGTTGTGCGATGTGTGCCTGCCCGACGGGGAGATGACACCGCACCCGACCAATACCCGCGCCATGTGCGTCGAGACGTACGAGAAGTACGCCGACCAGGAGCCGATCTTCGGCATCGAGCAGGAGTACACGTTCTTCAAGGAGGGACGCCCGCTGGGTTGGCCGGTCGAGGGCTATCCGGCCCCTCAGGGCCCCTACTACTGCGGCGTGGGATCCATCGAGATCGCCGGTCGCGACGTCGTCGAGGCCCACACGAAGGCCTGCATGGATGCCGGCCTGGCGATATCGGGTACCAACGCCGAGGTGATGCTCGGCCAGTGGGAGTTCCAGATCGGGCCGGTGGACACGGTGGCCGTGAGCGACCAGATCTGGATGGCGCGCTACCTGCTGTACCGGGTTGCCGAGGACTTCGGGGTGGACGCCTCGGTGGCGGCCAAGCCCATCAAGGGCGACTGGAACGGTGCCGGCGCACACACCAACTTCTCGACCCGGTCAATGCGCGAGGGCTACGACGCCATCATCACGGCGTGTGAGTCGTTGGGAGCCGAGGGCAAGGTCAAGGAGCACATGGCCGGTTACGGAATCGGCTCCGAGGAGCGACTGACCGGTGCCCACGAGACCCAGCGGTTCGACCAGTACAACTACGGCGTCTCGGACCGCGGCGCCTCGGTCCGCATCCCGTGGCAGGTCCACCTGGACCAGAAGGGCTACATCGAGGATCGTCGCCCAAACGCCAACATGGATCCGTACGTCGTCACCCGTCTGATCACCAACACATGCTGTGAGGCCCTCGCCGGCTGACGGAGCACGTAGACGTCGTGTTGTGCCCCGGGCCGCAGCCCGGGGCACCTCCGATTTTCGCCCGTCTTTGCAGACGCAGACCTCACCTGGACCTCATCGAGCCCTAACGCTGCGCATGGATCGTGGTCATTGCTCCACAGGAGCATGAACCAGTAGACGAACCCGGCCCGCATTGGTGGCCCGGAGCGAGGGGTGATCACGATGGATGAGTACACGGAGACGGATGCATCGGGCAGGACCAGAAAATGGATCCTGCAGGGAGGGACAGCGGGTGGTCTGATCCTGGTGGGCTCGATCCTGCTGGCGTCCTTCTCGCCGATCGGTGCGATGGGTTCCATGGGTGAGGGCCATGAGATGGGCGATGGCCATGACATGGGTGGGATGGGTCCCATGGGTGAGGGCCACGACATGAGGGGCATGCGTGGTGGCTTCGACATGGGGGACATGCGCGGCGAGCGGGAAGGTTCTGCGCCCAGCAGGAGCGGGGACTCGGGCGGACGTGATTTCGGCGGACAGGTTGCAGAGACCCTGGGGATGGATCGTGCCGAGTTGCGTGAGGCCGTCCGCGGCAGTGGCAGCCTCGCGGAGCTGGCAGGTGATCGCTCCGACGAGCTGGTGGCGGACCTGGTAGGGCTGGTCAGGGAGAAGGTCGCGCAGGCGGTCGCCGAGGGAAGGCTGACTCCTGAGAGGGCCGACAAGATTCTGGCTGATGTCGAGGAGAGGGTGATGGCTCGGGTCAACGGCGAGCGCCCCGAGCGTCAGGGCCAGCGCGGCCGTCAGGGCCTCAGGGGCGGTCAGCGGGGTCTGGGTAGCTGATCGCCTGCGGGGTCGTAGGACAGCCTGACCTCCGGCACGGGTCGTCTTCAGGTCCGTCGGTACGCTGGATCCATGAACCGGATCCGCTTGGCGCTGGTGCAGGTCAACACCGTCGTGGGTGACCTGTCGGGCAACGTGGAACGGATCAGGAACCGGTTGGACGAGATAGCCGGCTGCGACCTGGCGCTCTTCCCGGAGATGACGGTGACCGGCTATCCGCTGGAGGACCTGGTGCACAAGCCCGGGTTCGTGGCCGACAGTCAGGCCGCCCTTGCCGAGGTGGCCGAGATGAGCGGCAGCTGTGCGCTGGTGGTCGGGTTCGCCGATCCAGGACCCGGTGGGGTGGTCCACAACGCCGTGGCCGTCTGTCACGGTGGCCGGATCGTCGGCACGTACCACAAGGAGTGCCTGCCCACCTACGACGTGTTCGACGAGGGCCGGGACTATGAACCCGGCTCAGGCCCCCTCCAGTTGTTCCGGGTGGGTGGCGTCCGGGTGGCTGTGACCATCTGTGAGGACCTCTGGGTGGCCGGCGGGCCGGTCGGGCGTTTCCTCGATGGTGGTGCCGAGATGATCGTCACGGTGAACGGTTCGCCGTACCACCAGGGGAAGCAGGCGGCACGGGAATCGGTGGTGACAGCCACGGCCGCCGCCTCGGGTCGTCCCGTGGCCTACCTGAACCTGGTCGGCGGCCAGGACCAGTTGGTGTTTGACGGTGGGTCGGTGGTGGCCGATTCGATGGGGTCGATCGTGGGGCGTGGCCCACGATTCCGCGAGGCCGTGGTCATCCTCGACGTGGACGTTCCGACGCTGGAGTCGGGTGACGGAGACCTTCCGGTGGTGGAGGTGTCAGATGCGGTGCAACGCGGGGACTACCTCGTGGCACCGGCCGTGGAGCCTCTCGGCGAGGTGGCCGAGCTCTATGGGGCACTGGTGACCGCTACGCGCGACTACGTACGCAAGAGTGGCTTCAGCGACGTCTGCATCGGCCTCTCGGGCGGTGTGGACTCGGCACTGGTGGCCACGATCGCCGCTGATGCGCTCGGGCCGCAGCACGTACACGCCGTGCTGATGCCATCCCGGTATTCGAGCGACCACTCGATCGCAGATGCCATGGCCCTCGTTTCCGCCCAGGGCCTGGACGCTGTCACGCTGCCGATCGAGGACGTGCACCAGGCATTCGCTGCAACGTTGACGACGACGCCTGAGGGCGGACCGGTCGGCCTCACCGACGAGAACCTGCAGTCCCGCATCCGCGGCGTGCTGCTCATGGCCCGGGCGAATGCCAACGGCTGGATGGTGCTCACCACAGGCAACAAGAGCGAGTCGGCGGTCGGCTACACGACCCTCTACGGGGATACTGCCGGAGCCTTCTCCGTGATCAGGGACGTCTACAAGACCAGGGTCTACGAGCTCTGCCGTTGGCGCAATGCCGGAGAGCCCGGGAGCGACGGTCGTCCCGTCATCTCGGAGGGGATCATCTCGAAGCCCCCGTCGGCGGAACTCCGGCCGGACCAACGCGATGATCAGAGCCTGCCGCCCTACGACGTCCTGGATCCGCTGCTGGAGGCATACGTGGAGGGCGATCGGACCAGGACCGGGCTCGTGGAGGACGGTCACGACCCCGACCTGGTGGACCGGGTCGTGAGGTTGGTGGACGCCGCGGAGTTCAAGCGCCGGCAGACGCCGCTGGGGCCGAAGGTGACCATCAAGGGGTTCGGGCGTGATCGCCGTGTACCCATTGTCAACCACTACCGGGGCTGAGGCGACGGGATGGACATGGACATGGGAGCTGGGTCTGACCCACTCACGATCGCCGAAGGCGTGGCCGAGTTCGTCGTCCTGGCCGAGCTCTCGACGGCGTTGTCCGAACGACTGGTCGGATGGTCTACCGACGGCGCCGATCCGGATTCGTCCGCGGTCATGGCGTCGCTGGGTGCCCGGCTGGCGGAGCACTCCACCTGGTGGACGGAGCGGATTGCCGAGTCCGTGCTCCTGGATGGAGAGCGGACTACGGCATCGGGATCGGGTCGCCTGGCCGAGGTGCTCGGCCTGCTCGACGTTGAAGGGTCGGATCGCACGGCGGCCGTGGTCCCGGTGCTGGAGCGCCTGATGGCCTATCTGGGAGCCCTGACCGAACGCCTGTCGCCGGTCGGAGATGCCCCTGCACGTAGGACCATCCGACTGGTGCTGGCTGATCTCGAGGATCGTCCCCGCTGATCCGTGTGCCCGGCGGTCTCCGTACCCGGGATGCGCTGAGCCACCCGGGAAGGTCCGCGGTGTTTCGTGACGAAGGTCACGTCTGGGCGTTGTGGTCCAAAGGGCCGTCGATAGGGTGACCGTCGATCGGGGGATTGGGCTGCACCTGTCAGGTGGGTCGGTTCGCCCGGTCAGATGATCGGACAGGGCGAACGATTCGGTGAGTACCAGCAAGATCGGTGCTCCCCCGGCTGGAGGAGATCAAGGGTGGCCAAGGAGCGTGTCGAACGGGACGAGGAAGACCTCGTCAGGCTGTATCTCACCGATATCGGGCAGTACCCGCTGTTGACCAAGGAGGGCGAGGTCCGACTCGCCCAACAGATTGAAGCCGGGGTCGAGGCCCGAACGGCGCTCGCAGCGAAGGACGACTCTCTCGCTCCGGCCCGCAAGCGTGAGCTGAAGCGGAACCTCAAGCGGGGCGATGACGCACAGCGCACCTTCGTCCAGTCGAACCTCCGCCTGGTCGTCTCGATCGCCAAGAAGTACCAGGCCTCCGGTCTGCCTCTCCTGGACCTCATCCAGGAGGGCAACCTCGGCCTCATGCACGCCGTCGAGAAGTTCGACTGGCGCAAGGGCTTCAAGTTCTCCACCTATGCGACCTGGTGGATTCGGCAGGCGATCACCCGTGGCATCGCCAACACCGGTCGGACCATCCGTCTTCCGGTCCACGCCGGCGACACGCTGGCCCGCCTGCAGAAGGCCAGGTCACGCCTGGAACTGAAGTTTGGTCGGCAGGCCACCCTCTCAGAGCTCGCCGCCGAGGTGGAGATGTCGGAGGAGAAGGTGACCGAGGCACTCAGGTTCGCAGCCGAGCCCCTCTCCCTGAGCGAGCCGCTGAGGGAGGACGGCGACGCAGAGCTGGGTGACGTGGTCGAGGACCGGTCGGCCGATTCGCCCTTCGAGATGGCAGCCACCTCGCTCCTTCCCGAGGAGATCAGCCGCCTCCTGGCGCCGCTGGATACCCGCGAGCGCGAGATTCTGAAGTTGCGCTTCGGCCTGGACCGCGGTGAGCCCCGGACCCTCGAAGAGGTCGGGGAGCACTTCAACCTGACACGGGAACGCATCCGCCAGATCGAGGCCCGTGCCATGTCGAAGCTCCGGCATCCGAGCAGCGACACCGGCGCCCGGGACCTCCTGGCCGTCTAGCCCGGACCCGGCATCCGACCGGCTACGGCCGGCCACTCACCTGGCCTCCGCAGTGGTGGCCTGGTGACCAGAACGGTGGTCCTGGCACTGGTCCGCAGCGTCGGATGATCGACTGGCGGAGGTGGACGGGAATCGAACCCGCCGGACGGGGATCGCCCGTCCCACCCGCTTTGAAGGCGGGGGAGCCCACCAGGTACTCAGACACCTCCACTCGTGACGGTACGGGCCGACGCCCTCGGAAACCACTCCATGCAGGCCGCCAGGCGCCGGCGTGGCCATTGCGGACGTAGCATTCCGGCCATGAGGAAGATCTTGATGCTCGGTGCCCTAGCTGCACTCGTGGCCGTGGCGGTCCGGAAGGTCCGCTCGATCTAGCCGTGTGGTGTCCGGCGACGAAGTCGTCGGATGCCGGCTACCGCACCGAGGACGATGACCGCTGTCAGGGCGCTGGCGGCGATCCAGTTCCGGTCGATGGGAACACGGTCCCCCAGGGGAACCGGATTGTCGAATTCCAGGATCAGCCAGCCCCGTTTCTCGGCCTCGCGGCGAAGGTCCCGATCGGGGTTCACGGCCACGGGGTCGCCCACCAGTTCCAGCATCGGCAGGTCGGTGACCGAGTCGGTGTAGGCCCATGACCCGCTGAGGTCCAGGCCCAGGTCATGGGCGAGACGGAGGATGGCTGCCGCCTTCTCCGGTCCCTGTGCGTAGAACTCGACCTCTCCGGTGTAGCGGCCCTCCGAGTCGATCATCGGCGTGGTGGCAATGAACTCGTCGACCCCCAGGTGGTCGGCCAGCGGTGCCACGATCTCGACAGGCGATGCAGAGACGAGGACGAGGAGGCGGCCCTCTGCGCGATGGTGGGCGAACAGGTCGAGTGCCTCGTCGTAGACGATCGGTTCGATCACCTCCGCCAGGTGCTCACGTGCGAAGCGCTGCAGGCTCTCCTGCTCCCACCCGGCGGCGAGGCGAAGGGCGGTGCGGCGGGCACGGTCCATCGTCGCCTCGTCGGCGCCGAAGAAGCGGAAGAGCAGCTGACCCCAGGCTGCCCGGAGCACCATTGCAGCATTCAGGTATCCGGCTCGACGCAGGGCCGGCCCGTAGGCCGCCATCGAAGCCCGGGCTATGACCGTCTTGTCGAGGTCAAAGAAGGCTGCCTCCACACGACCGAGCCTAGGGCCGATGCACCGGGCGACCGAGACGTGTCGGTCGCCCGGTGCATCGGTATGGTTCGAGCCGTTGCCCACCGGCGACACCAACTCCCCTCTATGAGACCCGAACGCTCGGGAGTTGTGATGGTGGTTGTCTGCTGGTCGGTGAAGGGTGGCGTCGGGACCACGGTGGTCGCCGCTGCGCTGGCCCTTGCTGCGACACGTCGGGGTAAGACGGTCCTGCTCGTGGATCTGGCTGGAGACCTGGCGTCGGTCCTGGGTGTCGACGGGTCCGGAATCGGCGTGTCGGACTGGTGCTGCGCCTCCGGGGGAGCCGGCGTCGAGGCGCTGGATCGACTGACAGTCGAGGTGGCAGGGGGAACTCGGCTACTGGTGCGTGGTGGTTCCAGTTGGTCTGAAGCGGTTCCCGAACGGCTCGTCGGTCTCGTTGACGACCTGGCAGCGCGGCCGGGCGTGGTGGTCGTCGATGCCGGTGACCTCTGGACAGCAGCACCGCCGGTCGGACCACCCGCTGGCCTGGTCGACCCGCTCCTGGGGGTGGCCGAGCGATCGCTCCTGGTGACCCGTGCCTGCTATCTCGGACTGCGGCGGCTCTCTCGACAGGAACGTCGGCCGACCGAGGTGGTCCTGGTGGTGGAACCGGGGCGGGCATTGGATCGCCATGACGTGGAGGCGGTGGTGGGTGCGCCGGTGACCATCAGGATCCCTATGGACCCTGCCGTGGCCCGGTCCGTCGACGCCGGACTGCTCGCCCGCCGGATTCCACGGTCGCTGATCCGGGCCGTGGAATCGTCGTGAGCGGGACCATGCAGGGCCACGAGGTGGTTGCCGCGGTACACGCCGAGGTACTCGACCTTCTCGACGGCGGTGCTGGAGCGGCCTCGGCCGTGGAGGCGGCCGTGGCGCGCCGGGAACCTCTCCTGGGTCCGGCCGCACGCTCCTCGCTCGTCCAGGCGGTCCTCTCCAGAATCTCCGGCATGGGGTCGCTCGAGGCTCTGTTCGCCGACGGCGGCGTGACAGAGGTGATGGTCAACGGACCGGGCATCGTGTTCGTGGAGAGGTATGGACGCCTCGAGGAGACCGACGTCCGAGTTGACGCCGAGGAACTGGACCGTCTCGTCGAACGCATGGTCGCACCCACCGGGCGGCGGGTGGACCGGTCCAGCCCGTGGGCCGATGGACGCCTGCCGGATGGTTCCCGGGTGAACGTGGTGGTGCAACCGATTGCCCTGGACGGCCCGTACATCACGGTCCGCCGGTTCGGTGAGCGCCGGTTCACCATCGAGGACCTCTCAGAACCTCCCGTGGGGGTGGTCCTCCACCGTGCCGTCAGGGACAGGTGCAACGTGGTCGTCACCGGAGCGACCGGTTCCGGCAAGACCACCCTGCTGGGGGCGATGGCCTCGGCGGTCGGGTCGCACGAGCGACTCGTGACCGTGGAGGACGCCGCTGAGTTGAACATCGACAGGGTCCACGTGGTGCGGATGGAAGCCCGACCACCCAACTGCGAGGGGGTCGGGGAGGTCACCGTGCGGGACCTGGTCCGCAATGCGCTGCGTATGCGACCTGATCGGATCGTGGTCGGCGAGGTCCGTGGCGCCGAGGCGTTCGACATGTTGCAGGCCCTCAACACCGGACATGACGGCTCCCTGTCGACCTGTCATGCGAATGGTTCCGGAGACGCCCTGAGGAGGTTGGCGACCATGGTCCTGATGGCCTCTCCCGGGTTGTCGGTGGAGGTAGCCGATTCGCTCGTGGCCGGGAGCGTGGACGTCATCGTGCACATGGTCCGTGCCGGCGCCGAGCGTCGGGTGTCGGAGGTACTGGAGGTCCGTCCTCCCGGATCGGATCCTCCGGTACAGGCCCTCGTGGTCGGGGGCCGGGTTCTCCCGGCTGCTGCCAGCGGCGCAGATGGGACGGACCGGTCGCGGTGGGGTAGGTGATCGCCGCCGTGTTGTCGGTTGCGACCGTTGGTTCGGTGGCTCTGGCCATCGTGGCGCCATCGGGCTCCGGCAGGCTGCCGGCGTCGGGCGTACGCAGCCCCGTGTCGAAGCGACTGGCTGAGCGTCTCGGTCGGACCCCCCGACGGATCGATGCCGCCCTGCCCGGCCTCGTGGACGAGCTGGTCCGGTCACTCCAGTCGGGAGCCACCCTGTCGGGTGCCCTGGTGGAGGCCGCCTCGGTCCTTGGCCCGTTGTCCGAGGACCTCTCCTCGGTGGCCGACGATCTGGATTCCGGCGCCCAGGTCGGGGTGGCGCTGGGCCGCTGGGAGGAGCGTCGTCCCGGAACGCGGGTGGGCCAGCTCGTGGCCGCCGTGGGCCTGGCGCTCACCACCGGCGGCGAGCCGGCACGCCTCCTGGGGCTCGTCGCCGAGTCGATCCGCGACGAACTGGAGGTGGCCGAGGAGGCCAGGGCGCTGGCTACCCAGGCGAGGGCATCGGCTGGCGTGGTGGCGCTCGCACCCGTCGGATTCGCGGTGTTCGTGGCACCCGTGCGCGCTGGAGGATTCCTGGGTTCTGGCGCCGGCATAGCGGTCGTGGTGGTCGGCCTGCTGCTCGACGCCGTAGGTCTCTGGTGGATGTGGCGGCTGACCGGACCCTCGAGGTGAGGGCGGTCCCGTGGGCCTGGGGCCTGGTTGTCCTGATCGGTGCCGCCCGGGTGGCCAGCGCCACCCTCCGACCCACCCGGGACCCGGTCCGTCGACGCCGCACACCGGGGCCGGTGGATCGCCTTGGTCGGGTGGTCCGCCGGAAGCTGGGACGCGCATCGGATGCCGACGGTGACCGTAGGGCCGGATGGGCGGTTCTGGTCGGCCCGGCACTGCTGCTGGTCCATCCGATCGCCGCCCTCCTCGTGGTGGGCGTACTGCTGGGCGTCCCGGCATGGCGTCGGTGGTCGTCGGAACGTCTGGCCCGCGAGGAACTCGTCGCCGAACTTCCATGGCTGGCTGGGCTGGTACGCCTGGGGGTCGGGGCCGGTCTGCCGGTCGGCCAGGCCCTCCACGAGGCGGCTTCGCGGACCAGCGGGCCGGCCTCGGAGGCGTTGGCCGATGCACTGGCGCGCACCCGGAGAGGGGCATCGCTGGCTGACGCGATCGAAGGCCTACGTCCGGTGCTGGGCGAGGAGGGCCGTCCCCTCGTGGCGGCGTTGGTCGCATCGGTCCGACATGGGGCACCGGTCGGTCCGGCACTCGAGGCGGCGGCTGTGGACCTGCGCACCCGTGCCCGGCGGAGGGCGGAGATCCGTGCCCGCAAGGTGCCGGTCCGGATGCTCTTCCCGCTGGTCACCTGCATCCTCCCGGCGTTCATCCTCCTCTCGGTCGTTCCGATGGTTGGGGGCGCCCTCCAGCAGCTCGGTCCCGGGCTCTGAGAACCGTCCGGGACACCTGATATCGGTCGCCGGCTCGGCACTGCGTCAACATCCCCCTCAGCTCCTCCCCTTCATCTCCTCCAGGAGGCTCCACATGCGAAGAATCCACATCCGACTGTTCGTGTTCGCCCAGGTTCGACTCGCCACCCTCGACGACCGCGGTCAGACAACGGCTGAGTACGTGCTCCTGATCCTGGGGGCGGCCACGATCGCCATCCTGGTGACCAGCTGGGCCTCGGGTACCGACAAGGTCGGGCGTCTGTTCGACCGGGTCCTGAACTCCCTGATCACCAAGGTCGGGTGACCGCGCATGGGCGAAGGGCGGGTCGGCGCGACGACAGGGGCCAGGCCACCGTCGAGGTGGCCCTGATGCTTCCCGTGCTCGTCATCCTGGCAATGGCCCTTGTGCAGGTGGGCCTCGTTGCGCGCACCACGGTGCTGGTCCACCACGCTGCCCGGGAGGGGGCGCGGGCCGCCGCTGTGGGTGGATCGATGCGGGAGGTGGAGGATGCGGTTATCGGATCCAGCGGCCTGCTCCTGCCGGATACGGAGGTGGAGCGGGTCGTGGCGGGTGATCGTGTCACCGTGACGGTGCGGCACCTGGCGAGGACGGATGCTCCACTCATCGGTCCGATCCTGCCGGACGTGGTCCTGTCCGCCACGGTTTCGATGCGGCGCGAGCGTCGGGTCGGCCGACGATGTCGGGTCCAGCCGACGGTCGTCTACCGTTGGGGTCGTCCGGGGGTATACGGAGGGTGCGGGAGACAAGGTGCAACTCGACGTCCACCGCTATCCACGTGACACCTGTGTCGTCCTGGCCGTGCTCGGTGACCTGGACCTGGCTGGTGCCCCCCGGTTGCGACAGGCGGTGGTCTCCGAGACCGCCACCGGCATCCGCCACCTGGTGCTCGACCTGACGGCGGTCGATTTCATCGACTCCACCGGGCTGGGTGTAGTGGTTGGTGCCCTCAGGCGATTGAGGGCGCATGACGCCGAACTCTCGCTCGTCTGCCCGGAGCCGAGGATCCGTCGTGTCTTCGAGATATGCGATCTGGACCGGGTCTTCACACTTCACGCCACGCTGGACGATGCGGTGCCGGCAGGTGGGTCGCAGTGAGCAGCGCTTCACGACCGGTGGGTTCCGTTGAGATTGCCGTGCCTCCCACGCCTGAGTACCTACAGGTGGTGCGGGCGATCGTGGGGGCCACCGCCGCCCTGGATGACCGGCTCCAGCCGGGCCGGGTGGCTGACGTCCGCCTGGTGGTGTCAGAGGCCGTGACCAATGCGATCAGGGCCCAGGCCACGGCCGGGGTCGCCGCCGCGATCGACGTGCGCTGTGACCTGGCGGGCGACAGGATCATCGTGGAGGTGGCAGATCATGGCCCGGGATTCGATCCGTCCGCCGTGCCCGACCTGCCGGAGGTGGAGACGCCGGAGCGCCTTCGCCACGAGTCGGGTTTGGGCGTCTCGCTGATGCACCAGTTGGCCGATTCAGCCCAGGTCGAAAGCGGGCC
>Ga0209402_10001726_pt1 | contig 23187 bp, 16 predicted proteins | sample ArcticOcean_MG_C_3_FD_187437 | JGI IMG/M metagenome (GOLD analysis project Ga0209402, IMG submission 187437) | Marine microbial communities from western Arctic Ocean - ArcticOcean_MG_CB8_126 (SPAdes) (version 2) | ecosystem: Environmental > Aquatic > Marine > Oceanic | place: Arctic Ocean... | reverse complement strand
AAGAGAAGGCTTGGAATGAAGGAGATATTGACACTTTTATGCAAGGGTATTTAAAATCAGAAGATTTGATTTTTAATGGATCTAGCGGACCCTTTTATGGATGGGACTCTGTAAGAGATAGATATTTAAAGTCTTACCCAACAAAGGAAAAAATGGGCAAATTAAATTTTAAAATTCTAAATATTTCATCTGTATCAGGCAATGTAGCCCAATTATTAGGGCAGTTTTTTTTATATTACCCTGACAAAGAATTAAGCGGATATTTTTCTTTAATCTGGTTAAAAACTAATAATGGTTGGTTAATTTTGAGCGATCATACTTCAAGCAGTAATTAATTATGTTTACAAAACAACGTTTAGGACTTTTATTAGGGCCATTATCTTTTATTTTAATACAGTTTATTCCCTTAAGTGATTTAAGTGATTCTGGTAAATATGTTTTAGGTACAGCTGCTTGGATGGCTCTTTGGTGGATTTTAGAGTCTGTTAATATTGCTATTACAGCATTATTGCCAATAGTTTTATTTCCTTTAACTGGAGCTCTTTCAATAGCAGATACTACTTCTCAATATGGACATAATTTAGTTTTTCTTTATCTAGGAGGATTTATAATTGCAATTGCTATAGAAAGATGGAATCTACACAGGAGAATAGCTTTGAATATTATTTCAGCTATGGGAACTACAATCAATCTAATTATTTTAGGTTTCATGTTGTCTACAGCTCTACTCTCTATGTTTATATCAAATACTGCTACAACAGTAATGATGCTTCCAATAGCTTTAGCAATTATAAAACAATTAGAGGATAATCCTTCCACTTTGGTTGATGAAAATAAAGAATTTGGAAAAGCACTTCTTTTATCTATTGCCTATGCTGCTTCTATTGGAGGTATTGCTACTCTTTTCGGAACTCCTCCTAACATAGTTCTTAGGGGAGTTGTTGAGTCAAATTTTGGATATACAATTACATTTTTTGATTGGTTTATTATAGGTTTTCCAACATCAATTCTTCTTCTTTTTATATGTTGGATTTACATGACAAGAAAAGCATATAATTTTGTAGGTAAAAATTTCGCCATAGGTAAAGCTGAAATAGCTAGTTTAAAATCAGATTTAGGAAAAATATCTACTGAAGAAAAAAGAGTTGGTATAGTTTTTATTTTGACTGCCATGTGTTGGATGGGAAGATCAAAATTAGAAATTATTTTACCTGGTATAGACGATACAGTTATTGCAATTACTTTTGCAATTTTATTATTTATTATTCCAACAAAAGATAAAAAAAGGGCTCTTATTAAATGGAGTGAGGCTGTTACTCTTCCATGGGGTGTTATAATTTTATTTGGTGGGGGAATGGCTTTAGCTAAAGGTTTTGTCGAGTCTGGTTTATCTATTTGGTTTGGAAACAACTTAACTTATCTACAAGTATTACCATTAGTTTTATTGATTTTATGTTTAGTTACAGCTGTAAATTTTCTTACTGAAATGACCTCAAATTTAGCAACTACTGCTATGTTGCTACCTGTGTTAGCTGCTTTGGGCTTGCAAATGAATATTGATCCATTGATCTTAATGATAAGTGCAACAATGGCAGCTTCATGTGCTTTTATGCTTCCGGCTGCTACCCCTCCAAATGCAATTGTTTTTGGCGCAGGCTATCTCCGAATTCCTGACATGGTAAGTAAGGGGTTTTGGTTAAATATAATTTCTATAATATTAATAACATTAATGGTATACTTTATAGTGCCGATTTTATGGGATTTCTCAATAGTTGAATTTTCAAAATAATTTATTTAGAAAACAATTCGACCTGGGTTAAGTATATTCTTTGGATCAAACATAGTTTTTAATTTTTCCATTAATTTAATTTCCTCTTCAGATCTGCTAGTTTGCAGATATTCCTTTTTATGTAATCCAATGCCATGCTCAGCTGATAATGATCCTTTATATTTTTTTAAAGGAGAGTAAACAACTGAATTAATAAGATCAATAATTTCAGGACAATTTGTGTCTCTTCCGATAATGAAATGAATATTACCATCTGCTACATGTCCAAAGGGAAAAATTGTTTTGACTTGATTGATAAGTTCAAGCTCTTTGATTATTAAGTTTATGATTTCTCCAATTTGAGAAATTGGTATACTGATATCAAAATGTTGATCATATTTCGCTTTAGATGCTAATATTGCAACATCTTCTCGAATCTGCCATATTTGTTGTAGTTCTTTTTCTGTTTTTGCCATTACTGCATCTTCAATTATTTCTTTTTCTAATGCTTTTTCAATATGATGTTCTAACAATTCATAATCTTCTTTTGGTTGACTACCAAGGCTTTCAACAAACACATAATATTCATAATTATCTGCTAGAGGTTTTATTAATTCTGAGGATTCTGTCATTGCCTTATATGTCCTATTCCAAATTAATTCAAAACCGCTTAGGCCACCGCTCAGCTCTGCTTCTAGATATTTTAAGAGTTTAACTACTTTTTTATATGACTTAACACCAACAAAAGCAGATGAACGACTTTTTGGGGCTTCTTGAAGTCTAAGAACAACTCTAGTTACGATTCCTAATGTTCCCTCGCTTCCTATAAAAAGCTGTTTTAAATCATATCCTGAATTATCCTTAATTATCTTTTTTAATGAAGAGATAATTGTACCATCAGGCAATACAACCTCTATTCCTAAAACCATTTGCCTAGTCATTCCGAAACGAAAGACCCTTAATCCTCCAGCATTTGAAGAAACTGCACCTCCTATTTGAGCAGAACCCTTAGCGCCAAAATTTAATGGTAATAATAAGTCTTTTTCAGCAGCAGCATCAATTAGATTTTCTACAATAACTCCAGCTTGTGTAGTTATAGTTTTACTTTGAGAGTCAATTTCTTCTATGCAATTCATTTTTTCTAATGAAATAACTAATTGATTCTTCCGTGTTTCTGTTCCTCCTACTAAATTGGTTAATCCACCATGTACAATGATTTGTTGATTATACTTACTACACAATTTAACTATTTCACTAACTTCTTTTGTTGTTTTAGGAAGAGTCACCGCTATAGCTTGAAGCGGTTCATCAGTTTTCCATATATGAGAGAATCTCATTAGGATATCATCCTTAAGAAGTAATTGGTTTTCTTTTAAAATTGACTTTAATCCTATAATTAAAATGTCATTATCCATCTTTAATTAAGTCTATATTTAATACTGACTAATATAATTTTTTTTTTACATTTGTGTAGTAAATGATATAATTGAAAAAAAAATCTTTTATTAGAGTAATTATATCTTTGATACTATTAGTAATTTTTATTATTCCTACTGGTATTGAATTGTTAAAATCTGTTAATAAACATAAACATAATTCTTGTACTGAAACTTCAACTCATATTCATCAAGAATATGATTCTTGCCTATTATGTGACTTCAATTTTTCAAATTATCAATTAAACTTAGATTCAAAATCCAATCTAAAACCTTATGTTTATTTGGATAAAGATCAATTAAATTATTTTATTTCTTTTTCTTCAAATATAGCTGAAGATAATTATTTAAGAGGCCCTCCAGTAATTGTTTAGTTAATTATCAAAGTTGAAATTTAGAAAATTTCAACTTTGGTGTTCTGAGACCATTATTAATTTATAACTAAATAATTAAATGAAAACAAACATTTTTTATGTACTAATTTTTTATTCTTTGATTTTATCATCGCAAGAAAATCAAAAAATAAATTTACAAGAGAAAGATTCAATAAACAATATTGAGCGAGTAATAGAAATGGATGAAATTATAATTTCCGTTCCATTTCATAAACTCCAAAGTGAAAACGTAATGAAAGTTGAGAAATTGAACCTTAGTGATTTTAAAAGGGAAGGATCAGTAACGCTTTCAGATGGAATTTCTAATTTTGAGGGTGTTCAACAAATGACAACTGGTCTAGGAATAGGAAAACCAGTTATAAGAGGTTTAACTGGTAATAGGGTTTTAATGTACGCCCAAGGTGTTAGACTTGAGAATCAGCAATTTGGGTCTGAACATGGTTTAGGATTGAGTGATTCTGGAATTGAAAGTGTTGAATTAATTAAAGGTCCCGCTTCTTTATTATATGGAAGTGATGCCATGGGTGGAATTTTATATTTTAATCTTGAAAAATTTGCTGAGGTTAATAATTCTCAAACATCAATTAATTCTCGATTTTTTTCAAATACTATTGGATTTTCAAATTCTTTTGGAAGTAAATTCTCAAAGGATAAATTTAAATTTCTTATTCGAGGATTTAAAGCCTCGCATGCGGATTATAAAACACAAAAATATAGAATTACAAACACTAGGTTTGAGGAAGAGGATTTTAAGTTCGGAGTTGGTTATCAGAATGAAAGTGTTAATGCTGAGTTTAGATATAATTATAATAATTTTGTTATAGGAATTCCTGAGGAAATATTAGGTCAGACAAAAACTAAAGTGCCAGTAAATCCTTATCAATCTATTTCTAATCAAATTATATCAATTAAGTCAACTTTTATTTTTGATAATAGTAGCCTAGATCTTACTATTGGTAATAGTTCTAATAACCGTAGGGAATTTGAGGGGCATGATGAAGAAGAACATGAAGAAGACAAAGAGGGCACTGCATTGAATATGAAACTTGAAACAATCACCTATGATATTAAGTATCATTTTCCAGAATCAGGAAAATTTGAAACAATATTAGGATCTCAGGGTATGAGTCAAAAAAACTCAAATTTTGGTGACGAAATTCTTGTACCCGATGCAATCAAAAAAGATTTTGGAATCTTTACTGTTTCAGATGTACATTTTAATGATTTTGATCTCCAGTTTGGAATTAGGTTCGATAATAGAAAAATTGAGATTAAAGACTTTAGTGATAGAAATTTTTCAAGTTTTAATATGTCGTTTGGTTTAAAAAAATTAATTTTTCAGCAGACTATTTTTAGAATAAATTTAGCTACGGGGTTTAGAGCTCCTAATTTGGCTGAATTAACCTCAAATGGTATTCATCATGGAGCCTTTCGTTTTGAAATAGGGAACATAAATTTAAACAAAGAACACAATTTTCAATCTGATGTTTCAATTGAATTCAAGACTACACATATTGATTTTAGTATAAATGGGTTTCAAAATAGCATAAATAATTATATTTATTTATCTCCTACAGGTGAGAATATTTATAATTTTTCAGTTTTTGAATATCTTCAAAATAATGCAAATTTATATGGTGGAGAAATGAGCTTAGACATCCATCCTCATCCTTTAGATTGGCTTCATTTAGAAACTAGCTTTGAAAGTGTTACAGGTAAACTAAATGATGGTAAAAATTTACCTCTTATACCCGCAAATTCTTTGAAGCAGACTATTAGGGTTGATTTTGGTAATTCGTTTTTAAAAAATCAGTATTTACAGATTAAATATCAATTTGTATTTACTCAAAATAGAGTAAGTTTTTTTGAAAGTAAGAGTGACAACTATAATTTATTAAGTTCTGGTTTTGGAGGAGAAATTATTCTCTTTGAAAACCCTCTACAAATTAATATATCAGGAACTAATTTGACTAATGAGAAATATATTGATCATTTATCTCGACTTAAAAATAATAGTCTATCAAATATTGGTAGAAATATAATTTTTGGTCTTAACTACACATTTTAAGTTATATAACTCATCATTTACTTGTGTTTCACAATTTAAGTATGTCTGATAAAGTTTTTTCAATATTATATTTTGGGGTCCAACCCCAAAGTGAATTAGCTAATTTATCATCTACTGTTTGCGGCCAAGCATCTGCTATTAGCTGACGATAATCGGGCTTGTAATCAACTTCTAGTTTATATCCTTTATTTATTATTGCATCAGCCCAAATTTCAGGAGTCAAACTATACCCCATAACATTGTAAGAATAAATTCTTTCATTTTTTTTAAAATTAGTTCTCATCAGAATTTTTATTGCATTAATAGCATCTTCTATATATATCATTGGAAGTCTAGTATTCGGCAGTAAATAGCAAGTATATTTATTTTTATTAATTGCAGATGTTAGCATGTCAACTACATAGTCAGTTGTTCCACCACCAGCAGGGTTAATAGAAATTACACCAGGTAATCTAATAGACCTAATATCTAATCCATATTTTAATTTATAATAATTCATTAATTTTTCACCTGCCAGTTTAGTTATTCCATATATTGTTTCTGGATTCATGTCTGTTTGTTGTGGAGCAAGAATTGGATTTATATCCTTTCCATAGACTGCAATAGAGCTTGGCCAAAAAATACGTTTTATTTTATATTCTTTTCCTAAACAAACTATGTTTTGAAAAGATTGGATATTTAAATTCCACGTACCAAAAGGATCATGCTCTCCATTTGCTGACAAAATAGAGACTAAATGGTAAATAGTATTGATTTTATATTCAATAATAAGCTTAACCAAAAATTTATAATCTAGAACATCGCCTTGAACAAAATCATATTGATGTTTTTTTATTGGTTTACGAATATCTGTAGCCAAGACAAAATTGTCTGGATCATGACTCAAAGATTGACTTAGAAGTGTTCCAATCTGACCTAAAGCTCCTGTTACTAGAATTCTATTCATAAGATTTTAATTATTAAATTTATTGTGTTAACTAAAATATTTAACTAATGTATGAATTTGTTAAAAATAGATTAGAAAAAGAACTTCTATCAATTGAAGATGAAGGTCGTTTGAAATCTGAAAGAATTATCATTTCACCCCAATCATCAACTATTAATATCAATTCCAACAAAAATATTTTGAATTTTTGTGCAAACAATTATTTAGGATTAGCTAATGATACAAGATTGTTAAATGCTGCAAAAAAGTATACGGATAGTCATGGACTTGGACTTGCATCAGTAAGGTTTATTTGTGGAACTCAGGATATTCATAGAGAATTAGAGCAAAAAATCGCTTCTTTTTTAGGAACAGAAGATGCAATTCTATATGCTGCCGCATTTGATGCAAATGGCGGATTCTTTGAACCTATTTTTGGTTCTGAAGATATAATAATAAGCGATGAACTTAATCACGCTTCAATTATAGATGGAGTTAGACTGTGCAAGGCTCAAAGACTTCGTTATAAACATAACGATATGGATGATTTGGAACATCAATTAAAAAAAACAATTAATTGTCGTTCAAAAATTATAGTTACTGATGGAGTATTTTCTATGGATGGAACTGTAGCTCAACTAGATATTATTTGCACTCTTGCTGAAAAATATGGAGCTATGGTAATGTCTGATGAATGTCATGCAACAGGAGTGATTGGAGAGACGGGCAGAGGAACACACGAAGCAAAGGGAGTAATGGAGCGAGTAGATATATTAACAGGAACTTTTGGTAAAGCTTTAGGCGGAGCATCGGGTGGTTTTACATGTGGACCTAGAGCAGTGATTGAAATATTGCGACAAAAATCTAGACCTTACCTTTTCTCAAATTCCTTAGCTCCTGGATTAGTTGGAGCAAGCATTAAGTCTATTAGTATATTAGAAAAAGATATAACTCTTTTGAAAAATCTTGCTAAAAATACTCAATATTTTCGATCAAAAATGTCCAAATCTGGCTTTAAAATTAAAAAAGGTTATCATCCAATTGTGCCAATTATGCTTTATGATGATCACCTAGCAAAGGTAATGTCTGAAAAGCTATTACATGAGGGAGTATATGTTGTTGGATTTTCATACCCTGTAGTGCCTAAAGAAAAGGCACGCATTAGAGTTCAAATTTCAGCTAATCACACAAAAAAACAATTAGATGTTGCTATTCAATCATTTATTAAGATTGGAAAAGAGCTAAAGATAATATCATGATTTTTTAATTAAACACAAAATTATAAGTCAAAGATATAATAGTGCTGTTTATTATTGACAATTCATAGGCACCGAAAGGACTGCTTCTAAAAAGATAGGCATTATCTGAAGTTCCATCTCTTGGAGTATAGTATATGTTGAATGGGTTTTTTCTTCCATATAAATTATAGAGTGTAAATATCCAATCTCCTTTTATGCGTGTATCTTTAACTTTACTGTATGATATTTTCCATGAAAAGTCTAATCGATGATAAGTAGGGAAAGTAGCATTATTTCTTTCTAAATATATTGGCACCTTCAAATCTCCTAATTCAAAAACTCCATTAGCTAAAGTGTATGGTCTTCCAGACTGTGCTGTAAAGTTGAAACTATACTCATTATAAAGATCGCTTTCAAATGAAAGTGTGGCATTAAAAGTATGAGGTCTATCAAACTCTGAAGGATACCATTTATTATTATTAATTTTATTTTTTGTTTGTTGTTCCTCTGTTTTTAATAAGCTTCTAGCCCATGTGTAATTTAAAAGTCCATTGAATTTTCCAGATCGTTTTTTTAAGGTTATTTCAAGTCCATAGGCACGACCCTTCCCCTGAATCACATCTCTTTCTATAAATTCTGCAAGAAAAAAATCTGCACCTGGTTTATAAGTAAGAGTGTTCTGTGTGTTTCTATAATAACTTTCTGCAGAAAATTCAAGACCTAATGAATTAAAGTTTTGAAAAAAACCAAAACCAAAAGTGTCACTTAATTGAGGTTTTATGTGAAAATCTGAAGTTTTCCACCTCGAGGTTGGCAAGGGTGTTGACGTATTATATACGTTTTGAATGTATTGATTTATTCTAGCATAACTTGCCTTTAGAGAACTATTTTCTCCAATTTTAATACTAGCTCCTAGTCTAGGTTCAAAATTATTGTATGAGATTACAGGTTTATTCTTATCATAGGAAGTAATACTTGTTTGATCCCCACTATCATTATATTGAGCTAAATCATAGGGGCCTAAAAAATTAAAAACAGTATGTCTTAAACCCGCAGAAATAGAAACGTTTTCCTGAGGGTTCCAATTTAAATTAAAATAAGTTGAAAAGTCTATACTAACCTCTTCGTATAGAGTAATTGGTGTAATAGAATTTCCTTTGCCAGGAAATAATGAGCCTGGTTCAATAATGTAGTTTTTGGTTTGAATTCCTATAGAGTAATCTAGTTTTTCATTTCTACTGTCTACAAACTCAGTCTGAGCACTTATGTGTTTTACCTCAGACTTAAAAGTAATTACATTGTCCGAATCATTTTCAGGAAACAAATTCATAGATGTGTAAACGCTATGAATAATTACTGATTTCAAGCTAGTATTATTTTTAAAATTATGTATCCAATTTATTGTATGGTTTGAGGTTCCAAAATCATATTGGTTTGATTTTGCATTAATATTTTCTATAGTGGTGATTAAATCCAACTGATAAAAATCATCAGACTTGAAAAAAGTATAAGAGAACTGATTGTCTTCATTTAAAAGATAAAGTAGTTTTACTGTTCCGTCAGAAAAATTAGCTTTTGTATTCTCTAATCTTTCAACAAAGATTGGAAAAAGAAAATCTGTAAAGCCAACTCTAGCTCCTGCTAATAAAAATAGTTTATCCTTTATTAATGGTGTGATTAAATTTAACCTACTTGATAATAAACCTATACCACCATTAATTTTTAATTTATTTACATAAGGGTTTATAACTTTAATATCCATTACAGAGGAAATTCTTCCTCCATATTTTGAGGGAATATTTGCCTGATACATACTTACATTTGAGATTACATCTGGAGTGAATACAGAAAGTAACCCAAAAAGATGAGTTGGATTAAAAATAGGTGCAGAGTCATATAACATAAGGTTTTGATCCAAAGAACCTCCTCTGACAGATATTCCATTACTTACATCTCCTGCATTATTTACCCCTGCCATCAATGTCATGCTTTTAAGTACATCAAATTCTCCAAAGGCAGAAGGAATTTTCACCAGCTCTTTAGCTGTAAGATTAAAAACTCCCATTTGCGGTGTTTCAACATTTTGATTCATTTTTTTTGCTAGGACTACAACCTCAGATAATTCTTCTTTAAAAACATTCATTTTAACTGAAACTGATGTGTCTTTATTTAAATCAATTATTAGTTGCTTAATCCTATATCCTGTATACTCTAATGATAATGTATACTCTTTTGCTGGAAGAGAAATTGAGAAAATTCCTTTTGAATTTGTAATACCTCCACCACCCAAAGAATTGATTAATACTGTTAAACTACTTAAAGGTTCTCCAGTTTCAAAATCTGTCACAGAAAGTGTAAGGTCATATTCTTGAGCCATTAAAGAAGAGGATAGCATTAAAATATAAACAAAAAAATGATTAAATGTTTCTTTCATTCATTTTAATTTACAATCCTGCTATCCGGTCCTGATTCCCAGCCTTCTGGTTTTATTGCTGTTCTGTAAGGCCCTTCTTCACAGGGTGCATAAATCGGATAACAAGTCGCACATAAAGGCTGAGGAACATTGTCTCCAGGTTGCTCAAACATATTTATTTCATAATCTAAAATAGCATTATCTTGCAGATTTCTTCTAGGAATATATATTGATTTACTAGACCCTGAAGCAACTGTAAACCTTCCCAAAACAATTTCATCTGTATCGTTTGGATTGTATAAATTACCGATTAATACTGATGGAAGTGGAGCATTAAGTCCGCTATTATTACCAATTGCATCTTTTAAAGATTTCAAATATTTGTATGCTTCAAAAGACACATTATACTGCTGAATTTGAACTAAAATATTTCTTTTTGAATATAATGGTACTTCTCCAGCCAATAGATTGTTTACGGATTTTCCATTAGTAAATTCATCACTGAAAATTGAAACACCTTCATTTAATCTAATATTCCAACAAGTTGAAAAACATGGATAAGTATAATATCTATGTGTCCATCGATAACCACTTGAACTTATACAAATACCATCTCTTAAAACACCATTATAACAAATATGACAATAAGGTATATCCTCATAAGTTCGATATTCGTAGTAATAAAAATTTTCTTTTTCGGGAGGATCATCAAATGAAATCAAAATCTTATGGCCTGGAATATAACGATTGGATTTACCATCATAAGATAATTGTAAATCATATTCCGCTTTAATATCTGTGATTAAAACATCATTGGCCATAGTTTCTGGATAAGATTTATATTCAGTCCCATCAGGTAATATAATTTTTAACTCCCATGATTCGCCTTTTAATGCTTTAAAATCTATAGGAGCATAATATCTATCAAAACCCTCCATTAATTTTATAGCCTTATTACCACTAATTAACTCGACTGAACAGTCAGAAAGAAAATCTATTTTATAATAATTGTATTCATTTGATGAACCTTTTCCAATTTTAACATAAGATGCCCCTTCAATTGAAGATGCCATCCCTTCAATAAATAATAAATCTTCTAAAAAATCAAATTCAGGAGCTGCCGGATCAATACACGTAGTAAATGAAAAAGAAAAAATTATAATTAATAAACGTTTAATCAAATTAGAAATTTTTAAATATAAATACCTGTAAATATATGTGTTTTAAAGCTAAGTGAAAATCTTAATTCATAAATAGATTATTGCTAATTCTTCTAATTGGTAGTCTTTGGAGGGGATTATTGGAACATATGATTAATTTGCAAAATAATTACAATCCTTTTATGATTAAACCTTTTAATTTGTTATATGTTTATAATTAATAGGTAAACTAAAAATATATAACACCAATCACACAAAATGAAAACACTAAAAATAGTTTCCAAATTAGTTAGTTTTATTCTGTTTATTTTCTTTACGAGCTGTAATCCAAAATTTACTGAGGAAAATAATATAGATTACAATATTATAAAAAATAAAGGTGGAAGTACTTTAGGTTATAATCCAAGTTCTGGTGTAAAAATTTTAATTGTTGATCGTTTTGCATTTAAAGATCTTAACAAGAATGGAATCAGGGATGCTTATGAAGATTGGAGATTGTCCTCAGAAGAAAGAGCAAAAGATTTGGCTTCAAAACTAAGCTTGGAAGATATTGGAGGGCTCATGTTGTACAGTTCACATCAATCCATTCCTGGAAGTAGCCGTGGTTTTGGCTTTTCAAACTACAATGGGAAACCTTTTCTAGGAAGTGATGCTAAGGCAAGCGACTTATCTGATGAGCAAAAAAATTTTTTGAACGATGACCATTTGAGACATGTGCTAATTACTAGAGTAAATAGCCCGGCCGATGCTGCTCAATGGAATAATAACGCACAAGCTTATGTGGAGGGTATCGGATTTGGAATACCTGTGAACACTAGTTCAGATCCTAGGCATGGTAGTCATTCTTATGCAGAATTTAATGCTGGGGACGGTGGATCCATCTCTATGTGGCCAAGTACATTAGGTATTGCAGCATCATTTGATCCTGCGTTAATGAAGAAATTTGGAGAAATCGCATCAAAAGAATACCGTGCTTTGGGTATTGCTACTGCACTTTCACCTCAAATCGATCTCGCTACCGAACCCAGATGGAGTCGATTTGGCGGAACTATGGGAGAAGATCCAGACCTTGCGACTGATTTGGCACGTGCCTATGTTGATGGATTTCAGTCTACTAATGTTAAGGGATGGGGTATGGAAAGTGTAAATGCTATGGTAAAACATTGGCCGGGAGGTGGTCCAGAAGAAGGAGGTCGTGATGGTCATTTTGGTTACGGGTCTTATGCGGTATATCCTGGGAAAAACTTAAAAGACCATATTCAACCTTTTATACAAGGTGCTTTTAAATTGGAAGGCGCTACAAAGATGGCCTCAGCTGTTATGCCATATTACACTATTTCGTCAGGTGAAGGAGAAGCTGTTGGAAACGGTTTCAATAAGTATTTGATTACTGACGTTTTAAGAGGAGAGTATAGGTATGATGGTGTACTTTGTACGGATTGGGGAATTACTAGAGACGTTACTTCTATTGATAAATTTGAAGGTAAAAGCTGGGGAGTTGAAATGATATCAGAAGCAGAACGTCATTATAAGGCTATTGACGCTGGAATGGACCAATTTGGCGGGAATAATTCCATTCAACCCATACTTGATGCATACAAAATCGGAATTGATGAGCAGGGTGAAAAGTATATGCGGGAACGTTTTGAAACCTCTGCAGTTCGCTTATTGAAAAATATTTTTAGAGTTGGATTGTTTGAGAATCCTTATTTAGACGTTACTAAATCTAAAAAAATAGTGGGTAGACCAGAATTTATGAAAGCAGGTTATGAGACGCAACTAAAGTCTATTGTGCTACTTAAAAATCATCAAAATGTATTGCCTTTAAAAGAAAACAAGAAAGTATTTGTTCCACAGCGCTATATTGCTCCAAGTTCAAATTGGCGGGGTATGGTAACCCTAGAAAAAACAGAATACCCCTTTAATATGGAATTGATTGGAAAATATTTCGAGCTAGTAGATACTCCTGAAGAGGCTGATTTTGCAATTGTTGGGATCAAAAGTCCAGATGGAGGAGTGGGGTACAACCGCAAAGATTTAGAAAAAGGAGGCAATGGTTATGTGCCTATTAGTCTTCAATACAACAGCTATAAAGCAATCAATGCTCGTGAAGTTAGTTTGGCTGGTGGAAGTCCGCTTGAAGACTTTACCAATCGAACATACAAGGATAAAATAGTAACCGCTAATAATATAACAGATATGAAATTGGTGAATGATACAAAGCTAAAAATGCGGGATAAACCTGTAATTGTTATTGTTCATGTTTCAAAACCTATGATATTTTCAGAAATTGAAAAAAATGCAGCTGCTATATTGGTTCATATGGGCGTGCAGGATCAAGCTTTGATGGAAATGATATCAGGTAAAACAGAACCTTCTGCTTTATTACCATTTCAAATGCCTGCAGATATGAAAACGGTGGAAACACAATTTGAAGATGTTCCTAGAGACATGAATCCCTACGTTGATTCTGAAGGTAATGTTTATGATTTTTCCTTTGGGTTAAATTGGAAAGGAAAGATAGAAGATGAAAGGGTGAGAAAATATCAATAAGATTTAACACTTTTATTTTTTTGTTATTTTTCTATTTTAACCCCAATGCCTTGAGTTGTAGGTCTTCCATCTGACTATGCATTTGTTTTATAAGATATTGATAGGATGGATCATGGATCAAATTATTTTTTTCAAATGGGTCATTAGTAAGATTGTATATTTGTTTACACTTAGTATTTCATTATCATTTAAAATCATTAAAAAATAAGCTTGATTTACAATCTACTGCAAACTTGTTTATTCTTTCCTTTATTTACTGATTGTTCATTAAAAAGCACACCTTCTGTGCACCTTGATAGGCTTTAATTTTTGATTAAGTATTGTAAACATTAACCTTACAGATTATCAACCATATTCTTGTCGAATTATAATTCTTCTCTTGTATTTATATTTTGGTATAACGAAAAATTTCTTTGAGTGATATTTTAAAAATGTGAATATTATACTTAAAAATTTTTTATAAAAAATAATTGTTTAAATTAGATTAATACAAAAACATAAATAACAAAAAATCACAATTATGCCTATTTATAATTTATCTATTAATGGAAGTAATCAAGTTATAGATTCTGATTCTAACACCCCTTTATTATGGATTTTAAGAGATAATCTTAATTTGAATGGTACTAAATATGGTTGTGGAATTGCACAATGTGGCGCTTGTACAGTTCACTTAAACGGAGTAGCCGTTCGCTCATGTCAGCTTCCTGTTTCTGCAATTGGTTCAGAGAAAATTACAACTATTGAAGGTTTGTCAGAAAACGGGGATCATCCTGTACAAAAAGCATGGTTAGAGCACGATGTCCCTCAATGTGGCTACTGCCAATCGGGGCAAATCATGAATGCTTCTGCATTATTAGAAGCTAATCCTAATCCTACAGAGGAAGAAATTGAAATAGCAATGCATGGGAATATTTGCCGTTGTGGTACCTATACTAGAATAAAAGCTGCTATTCAATCAGCAGCAAACTCTTAATTTATTTAATATATAAAAACACGTAATGAAAATTGTAAAAACGTCAATAGGTAGAAGATCTTTTATCAAAAGCAGTGCTCTTGCAGGAGGAGGAATGATGTTAGGCTTCAGTTGGCTTGCCTCTTGTGATATGTCATCAAAAAAAATCAAGGCTTTACCTAAACAATGGTATAAAATTAATGGATTTTTAAAAATAGGAGAGAATGGTATGGCAACTATAATGTCTCCAAATCCTGAGATTGGACAAAATATTAAAACTTCTATGCCTATGATAGTTGCTGAAGAACTTGATATTGACTGGGATAATGTGAAGGTCGAACAGGCGCCACTAAATACTACTATATTTAAAAGACAAATAGCAGGGGGTAGTCAGTCTATTAGGCAGGGCTGGGATAGTCTCAGAATGGCTGGAGCTACCGCACGCGCTATGTTAATTCAGGCAGCAGCACAAACATGGAATGTTTCTACAGATAAAATTACAACAAGTAAAGGCTTGTTAATACATCAACCATCTGGAAATAAAGCAGGTTATGGGGAAATGGCTTCGATTGCAGCTCAAATTCAGGTTCCAAATGAAATTGTATTAAAAGATTACAAAGACTTTAAAATTATTGGTACTTCACGAAAAAATGTTGATGGCCCTGATATTGTTTCAGGAAAACCTTTGTTTGGTCTAGATTATAAAACAAATAACATGCTTATTGCAATGATAGTTCATCCACCTGCTTTTGGCATGAGATTAAAGTCTATTGACGATTCAGATGCCCTTAAAATGTCTGGAATTAAAAATATTTTTAAAATTAAAACTCATAATGATGATTATAATTTGGGTTCCTTTGACAACAATGCATTTAATGAATTAGCAGTAATAGTTGGAAATTCAACTTGGGAAGTCATTCAAGCTAAAAAGGTTTTAAAAGTCTCGTGGGAAATAGCTCCTGCTTCAAAAAAAGAAATAAACTCTTGGGGAGGACGTAAAGTAATTGTTGAAACACCAGCTGGTCTTGAAAGCACTGATACACATTATTCAATTTTAGAAAATAGATCTAAAACAACAAAAGCTAAAATAGTTCGAAAAGATGGTAATCCTGAGGCTGTTTTTAAAAATGCCTCAAAAATATTAGAAAGAACTTATACTTGCCCATTTTTAGCACATAATACTATGGAGCCTATGAACTTTTTTGCTGATGTTTCAGAAAATAAAGCTTTATTAGTTGGTCCAATTCAAACACCTGAAGCAATGGAAAAAAGTGTTTCAAAGAGACTTGGAATACCTTTGAAAAATATTGAAATTCAAATGACTCGAATGGGTGGTGGGTTTGGAAGAAGATTATATGGCCATTTCCTTACTGAGGCAGCAGTAATTTCAAAAGAAATGAAGCAGCCTGTTAAGTTAATTTATTCTCGAGAAGATGACATGACACAAGGGACATACCGCCCTTCGTATCATGCTTTATATAGGGCAGCCTTTGATAATGAAAATAATTTAATTGCTTTTCATGTTCGGGCTGGAGGGATACCAGAAAGTCCTTTGGCGGCAAATAGATTTCCTGCTGGAGCTATTGATCACTATTTAGCAGAAGAATGGAGTGAAAACACAAACATAACTGTTGGTGCATTTCGTGCTCCTAGATCAAATTTCATTGCTGGCGCAGAACAATCATTTTTAGATGAAATTTCAGAGTTTATAAAAAAAGACCCAATAGATTTTAGATTAGAGTTATTAGAAAAAGCAGAAAAAAACCCTGTAGGAAAAAAGAATGATTACGAAGCTTCTCGTTATTCAGAGGTTTTAAAATTAGTCAAAGAAAAGTCAAAGTGGTCAGTAAATAATTCAAATATTTATAGAGGAACGGCTGCTTATTTTTGTCATAACTCATATGTAGCCAATGTGCTAGACATTAAATTGATTGATGGTGAACCAGTAATTCAAAAAGTATACTGTGCTATTGATTGTGGTATAGTGGTTAATCCAGATTCTGCGATTAATCTAGCTCAAGGAGGAGTAGTAGATGGAATAGGCCATGCAATGTATAGTGCGATAACTTTCAAAGATGGTTCACCGCAACAAAATAATTTTGACAAATATAGACTGATTCGTCATAAAGAAGCACCTAAAAAGATAGAAGTTCATTTTATAAAAAGTCAAGTAGATCCTACTGGACTTGGAGAACCTCCTTTTCCTCCTATTATAGGAGCATTAGCTAATGCTCTTTATAAAGCAACAGGAATTCGTCATTATAGTCAGCCATTTATTAATGAATTAAAAACAAAGAAGATTTTAGGTTGAATTTAGTTTTTTAATGTATGAAAGTAGTTCCATTGTTACTTCTAGCAGCTGGGCAATCTGCTAGAATGGGAGAGCCTAAGCAACTTTTAAACTGGGGTGAGAATAATTTGATTCAAAAAGCAATGATAGAGGGTTCAAAATTCAATCTCCCTTTATACACAGTCTTAGGAGCGCACTTTGATAAAATCAATAAATCAATAAATTCCAAAAAATATAAAATTATTCATAATAAGAATTGGGAAAAGGGTATTGGAAATTCAATTTCTACAGGGATAAAAAAAATATTAAATGACTACCCTATACTTGAGGGTGTTTTAATTTACTTAGTTGATCAACCTTTAATTGAGTTCAGCCATCTTTTTCGAATATATAACTCATTTAACAATAAAAAAAGATTAGTTGTTTCAAGCTACAAAGATAATAAATTAGGTGTTCCAGCGCTTTTTGGAGTTGAGTATTTAAAATTTCTGATTGATTTGGATTCTGATAATGGGGCAGCATCGATAATTAAAAAAATATATTCTAAAGAAAAGACAGTAATTGTTAATAATGAAAGTTATTTGATTGATCTAGATGATAAGAAGGCTTATGAAAACTTTTATAAGGAATTTGTTAATTAACTATTTATTTAAAATTGCAATTGCTTTTCCTCTTTCTATTGAAGTGTTTGCATTAATAAGTAGCTTTTGATCATTTAATTTAATTAATTTTATTTCACTATTTATTAATACTTTTCTTGCGCAAGAATATCCTAATGACAAGAAGTTTAAAAGAACTGGGTACGCTTTTGGCTCCCAGATTGTTATTAATGGTTCAGGAAACTTTGTTTTAGAATTATAAAAACAAGTTGCTAACTTTGATGGGTCACGGTTTTCTATCAGAAAAGCTACAGTATCCTCATTTAAAAGAGGAATATCACAAGCAATAGTTAACCATGCGGAGTTAGGATTAAATCTAAATGCAGATAGAATTCCTCCGTAGGCTCCTAAATCTTTAAATGAATCTATTATCATATTTGAAAATTTGAAGTTTTGTTCCTCTCTGCACGAAACAAAAACTTCTTTACATTTTGAGCCCATCAATTTAGTCAAATAATGATATTGCGATTCTCCGTGATAATCCATTAAAATTTTATCAGTACCCATTCTTTTACTATGGCCTCCTCCCAAAATCAACCCGTTTAATATTGGAGTTTTACTCTCAAGATATGATTTAACAAAATCAGAGATCCCCTGTTTATTGTTTATTGAAAAAAGTGGCAACTGACTATAACCATGAATTAAAGCTTTTATATAATCAGGTATTATAACACCCTCTAAACCAATTAGGGCTATAACATTATTAAGATTATCTTTTCTTTTAATCAAAGAATTTTTTTTAATAGAGTCAATAATTACAATTTGATTGGATGAACTAAAATGATTTCCGTTAATAACCGTTAGGTGACTATTAATAAAATTTTTATAGGATAAATCTAAATTTTTATGATTATTTAAAGATAATTGAAAGTGAGAAATCTTATCAATAAATTCTTCATGAAAAACTAAAGGTTTTGCTGAACTGTTATCTTCATTTTTGTGATCAGCATCTAAATAGCTTACATTAAAATCATTTTTTAAACTTCTAGAAATAAGTAATGCTATTTTTCTTATGTTTTCGCAATTACTTCCTAATAAACCGATTTCAAATTTAGAAAAAACCCCTTTTTCAGACCTCACTAGATTTGAATGTTTTTGATGATTAGACATTAGTGTAGATTATTATATATTTAAATATAATTTTAATTTTTTAATTATAATAACGAAAATGGATCAACAAATATATTTAGATTATAATTCTACTACACCATGTGATAGCAAAGTTTTAGAAAAAATGATTCCATATTTTAATATGATTTTTGGAAATGCTTCCAGTACAAATCATTCATTCGGATGGAAAGCTTCAGAAGCTATAGAAAATGCAACTAATTCCATAGCAAAATTTTTAAAAGTAAAACCAAGTGAAATTATATATACTTCCGGAGCTACTGAAAGCATTAATTCTATTTTAAGAGGAGTTTGTGATAAGTTCAATTCAAGCCATATAATAACTCTTAAGACTGAACACAAAGCAACTTTGGACGTGTGTTCTTATATGGAGGAAAAAGGTGTTAGATTAACATACTTAGATGTTGATCAAAATGGTATTGTTAATATAAATGATCTTGATGCTGCCATAACAAAGGAAACTAAGTTGGTCTCAATAATGTACGCAAATAATGAAACGGGAGTAATTCAGCCCATCAAGGAAATTTCAAAAGTTTGTAAAAGAAATAATGTACTTTTCTTTTCTGATGCCACTCAAGCGCTTGGAAAAATTGAATTAAAAAAATTCTTTTCCTATGTAGATTACGCATGTTTTTCTGCTCATAAAGTATATGGCCCTAAAGGAATTGGTGTTACCTTTATTAAAAACAGCTCTAAAAAATTTTTGGATAGCTATATTCTAGGTGGAGGACAGCAAAAAAACTTGAGGGGTGGAACCTATAATGTTCCTTCAATTGTTGGTTTTTCTGAAGCAATCGAATTGTTTAATTTTAATTTTTTAAATTATATAAAACGTACTACTAAATTAAGGAACAATCTTCAAAAAGGACTTTTAAAGATTGAAGAAGTAAATGTGAATTGCATTAGTGTAAAGAGACTACCTAATACATTGAATATTAGTTTTAAATTTGTTGATGGAGAAAATCTTTTAAATAGCCTTAGTCGGTATATCGCTGTTTCTAATGGCTCTGCTTGTAATTCTCAGTCAGTAAAACCTTCACATGTTTTAATTGCAATGGGAATACCTGAAAATTTATGTTTTTCCTCTTTAAGGATAAGTATAGGTAAACACACTACAGAAAGTGAAGTAGATAAAGCAATTCAAATTATAACTAAAGAAGTTGCAGTTATTAGATCTAGTAATTTGTTATGGAAAAAAAAATGATTAAAAGCGATCATGTATTGGCCCTTTTTTATTTTTGAGCATGCCGCCCTTTTTATTAGAAAAAACAGCAATTATTTCAGAACAAATACTTGAAGCTATCTCCTCTGGAGTATTTGCACCAATCTCTAAACCACAAGGAGCATATATTCTTGATAAATCATTTTTTGAAAGAAAAATATTTTCAGAATTAAGTTTGTCTAACATTTTAATAAATCTCTTTTTTGGCCCTAAAACACCAATATAAGAAGCTTTAGTTTTAAGAACTATTTTTAAATTATCCAAGTCACTTTTAAAATCATGAGCCATTAATAAAACTGCAGTTCTTTCATCATTATTAGGTCTTTTTGTTTCAGTTTTCTCATAAACATGTCTAATATGATTAACTTTTTCTTTTTTAAACTTATTAATATTCCCAACTAAGCTAATATCCCAATCTAAAGGTTTTAAGATGTTAATCATTGAATAAACATCATAGTTGTCTCCATAAATTGAAACATGGATTTGAGTGGGAATATATTCAATAAAGTATTTTAATTTATTTTCGTCAAGCTCTTTTGTAAAAAAAGTAGACTTTTTATTTTTTTCAACCAGCTTTATATCATTTAAGATTAAAGTCTTTATTCGTTTGTCAACTAATTTAGATAAATTGTAATTTTCTTCATAATAATAAACATTACCTAATGAACATCCTTTAAACTTATTCATATCAGAGAGGATAGTAACTAGAATATGAGATTTTCTAGATGAATTTATTTTTTCTAATTGATTAATTATTTCAGATTCCATTGTTAATGGACTAATTAGCACATCAATAATTCCATTACATCCTAAGCCAACACCTATTTTATTGTCACTTTTAGTTGAAGTGTCATAAGTAACAATAGATGGTTTGTTTTTCATTATTGCGATCAGAGATCTTTTTAGAGTATCACCCTCTAAACAGCCTCCACTAATCCCTCCTTCAAAAACTCCAGATTCGAAAACAAGCATTCTAGCACCTTCTCTTCTATAGGATGATTCCTCAAGACGAACAACTTGAGCTATTGCTGCCTTTTGATTTAAAAAGCTTGGAGTTTTATAAAAAGATAAAATTGATTTAATATCTTTCAATTAATTAGTTTTTTGTATGAATGCCATTAATTATATATAATTTAATCAATAATTTATAAAAAGACAATTAATAAAAAGTAAATAAAAATTATTTTTAATGAAATTTTACTGTTCAACCATCAATCTACAATAAATATAATTTTTGCACATTAAAACAATAAATTGGAAGATAGTTATAATAGAGAGATAGATTACGTTAGAATTGCTGTTACGGATAGATGCAATTTAAGATGTTTTTATTGTATGCCACTTCAAGGAATTGAGTATGAACCTAAAGAAAACATACTGTCCTATGAAGAAATAATAAGGTTATTGATAATTCTTAGTGATATAGGATTCAAAAAAGTTCGATTTACGGGTGGTGAACCTTTTGTAAGAAAAGATTTTATATCATTATTAGAAAAAGTATCTAAATTAAATTTATACGATTCTATCCATATAACCTCAAACGGAACAATGTTATCAAAACATATACCAAAATTAAAAGAATTAGGTGTAAATAAAATTAATCTTAGTCTTGATTCATTGAGCCCAGAGAGATTCGAGAAAATAACAAGAAGAAATGATTTTGAAAAGGTAATTAAAACATTATACCGTTTATTAGATGAGGGATTTACCGTTAAAATTAATGCTGTTGTTATGAACGGAATAAATACGGAAGATATTATTCCTTTGACAGAATTGACAAAAGAGAATAATATAGATTTGAGGTTCATTGAGGAAATGCCTTTTAATGGAGGATCAAAAAAAAATATTAAAATATTTAATGCGAGAGATATAGAAAAAACACTTCGAGAAAATTATTCTATATCTAAAGATGTTATAAGTAATCATGGTGAAACATCCACAAATTATATTATTCCAGGATTTAAAGGAAAGGTTGGAATAATTCCTGCCTTTTCTAGAACTTTCTGTAATACCTGTAATAGACTAAGGATTACTGCTAAAGGTGAAATAAAAACCTGTCTATATGATAACGGTGTATTTAGTATTAGAGAGCTTATTAGGTCTGGTTCTTCTAATAAAGAAATTAAAGCAAAATTTATTGAATTAATTAAATTCAAGCCTGAAAATGGATTTGAAGCTGAAAAAAATATTAAAAATAAATCTTTTCGAAAAGAAAGCATGAGCTCAATAGGGGGTTAGATTAAATGAAAAAAAACTTCATAACTTACGAAGAGGCATTATCTGTTTTAAAAGCAAACACTCTATTTATGAAAAGTGTTAAAATTCCACTAAAAAAATCTGGAGGAATGATTTTAGATGAACACCTAATTGCTGATAGAGATTTTCCACCTTTTAATAGAGTCACAATGGATGGAATAGCTATAAATTACAAATCTTATGCAAGTGGAAATAAAAACTATAGAGTGTCTGGCATTTCTCCCGCCGGATCTCCTCAAAAGACTCTTAAAAATAATAATGAATGCTTAGAGGTAATGACTGGCTCTATTCTTCCGGTTAATTCAGATACGGTAATACCTTATGAAGATATTGTTTTAAAGAATGATAAAGCTTCACTAAAAAAAATAAATATTAATAAAAATCAAAATGTCCATTTTAAAGGAATGGACAGGCAAAGTCAAAGCATTATAGTCAAAAGCGGAACACAAATTTCAAGTGCTGAAATAAATATTGCCGCATCAATTGGAAAAAGTAAAGTTTTTGTTAAAAAAATGCTAAAGGCAATTATACTTTCTAGTGGTGATGAACTTGTTGATATAGATAAGCTCCCACAACCTCATCAAATCAGAAAATCAAATGTTTACGGCATTCAAAATACATTAAAAGCTTGGGGTGTTAAATCAAAATTAGCCCATCTACCTGACAATAAATTAGAAATAAAAAACATCATTTCTAAGTTGCTGAATAAATTTGATTTTTT
>Ga0209402_10001724_pt1 | contig 23194 bp, 22 predicted proteins | sample ArcticOcean_MG_C_3_FD_187437 | JGI IMG/M metagenome (GOLD analysis project Ga0209402, IMG submission 187437) | Marine microbial communities from western Arctic Ocean - ArcticOcean_MG_CB8_126 (SPAdes) (version 2) | ecosystem: Environmental > Aquatic > Marine > Oceanic | place: Arctic Ocean... | reverse complement strand
GTTTCACTTCGGAAGTACGCGATTCCTTTTGAGCGAAGAGCTGCCAGAGCCACCGCCGAACAAAACATGTCGGGGTACTTGAAGGCAAACTTGAGAGAGCCACTCGCCCCCATCGAGAATCCGTGTACGGCACGTCCTTCCCGCCGTGCGATCGTCCGGTACGTTTTTTCGATCCGCGGGGTGAGCTCTCGAATGGTCATCGACTCGACCATGATCTTACCGTCAAAGTGATCCATGTATCCGGATCGGAAGCCGTTCGGGTAGACCAGAATGACGGGGCGAAGTTTCTCGCTGCCGTAGAGTTCAAGCCAGGTTCTGGCCGTAGACAGACTGGACGATTCATTCCCGCCGCCACCATGCAACCAGTACACGACCGGGTACCGCTCCTTGCTCTTTTCATAACCTGGCGGAAGGACCACCGAATAACCAACCGTGGTCTGCATCGCCTTACTCTCGTACGTCACGTGAACGAGGCCGGGAGTCGTCTTAAGGACTCCGTCGGAAGGCGGATTGACCCACTGTGCGTCGACCTCGCCTGCCGGCAGAAGTCCGCAGAGGAAGATCAGACAAGTCAATAGCTGGCGAGTTGGATGCCGCATTTGTCGCCTCGGATAACGCTTGAGTTGGAATCTCACGCTGCACCAGCAGCAAGATAGAAAATGTTTGACGAGCCTGCAGGTTTCTGATTGATCGTGGCTGTATCGGCACTGACCGTCACCGATGAGTGCGGGCACACTTGAACTCACGGAACATCGCGTTCAACCACCTCTCGCGGCAGCAGCAGTTCGGAGGGCCAGCGAGCCAGGTAGGGAGGCACCGTTAGGAGCCGGATTGCCGAGGCGGCACCCTGGAGTTTCCAGAGTTTCCCGTCAGTCCCCTTTGCAACTGGAACGCTGTAATAGCCGGCCGGTTTCCCTTCGAGGTTAAGAAACTCCTCGCCCGCTGGCCCAATGATCCGTCCATGCGAATTCGCGTGAAGTCCGAGGGTGCGAGTTCCTCGTGGCACGTAGAAGTACAACGACCACCGACCGTTCGTATTGATGGGTTGGTCAATGCTCGACTTGAAACAGATTGGCTGGCCGTTCGGCCACACAACGCTGGTCAAGTCACCGCCGTCAGATAGGTCGATCCGGTACAGCCCCGTCTCCTTCACGCTCAACGTGATGGGGTGCGGCTTGCCATCGGGAGGCACAGTCCGGTCGCTTGCGACGAGTGTTTGACGTTCTCCAGTCCGGCTCGCTCCGCCGGTCTTCCACAGCTCAACGCGGATGTTCCCGCGGTCTCGATAGTGAGCAATCAGACCGCCGGTGATCGTCAACGAAACTTGAGCCGGAACCTTCGCCACGAACGCGTAGAACGATCGTCGGCCGCGACCTCGCTGAGCTGAACCTGCTGTTTCGGTTCCCAGCTTCAATGCCGCCGCGGGAACAAGATCGTCCGAAAACGTGACCGGCTCGAAGTCGAGTTCTACCAGTGGGCGATGTTCGATTCCGTCGCGGATGAAACCCATCAACTCGGCCGCCGTAAATGACTGGCTGGACTTCCACGAATTGCGTTCTTCCGGCACAGACCACGTTGCCGCTTTGGGAATCGCGACCTGCTTGTCTCTGGCGACGACATCTCGATACAGCGCCTTGGCATGCACCATCATGGTGTTTCGCATGCGATAGGTGTGACGAATCATCGCCTCAAACGCAGTCTGACGGGCGTCACCTTTTGCGCTGCGATATTGATCGAAGACATCGACAAAGCGGGCGTACAGAATCAAGTCGTTCAGACGAGCATCAATCTGCTGCCGCTGCTCCGGGCTCAACTGTTGATCGGTAGCGATGAGTCGCCTGGCGTCATTGAGCGACCGAAACATGCGGCCAAGTTGGTCGTCAAAAACCAGATGCTGATGCGAACCGTCCAGTTGTCGGTAGAACTCTCGCATGGGTTTCCTGGCCGGGCCGAAGCATCGCGTCAGAAAGTCTTCAGTCAGGTCTTCAATCTGATCGGCCTCTTTCACGTCCCACAACATGCGAGACGCCAGGTAATAGCCGAGCCCGTTTGGCCCCCAGTTGTCGCTGGACTCGGCCGACATGAACTTGGCGCCCCTGGCGTGGAATTCCGGAATCGTGCGTCGCAGATAGTCGATGGTGCCACCGCGGGCTGCGGCCGGCATGTCTCTGTCCCAAACATTCACGCCGTAGTATTCGCGGATACCGAGCGATGCCCCGCGATCGGCCCAACCCGAGATGATCTCGTCCAGCCGCATCCCACCCTTCAAGAACGACGTGGCGACGCTGATGACAACCTGCGGATGGACTCGCGCACTCGGTGGCGGCGAGTGGTAGTTGTAGGCGTACATGCCGACGAGCTTGCCGGGGTGACGCTCGTTGATTGCCACGGCGACCTCGTTGGCCAACGTGACCGCCTGGTCGCTGACGGAGCCCAGCTTGGCGCACTCGTCACACTCACACCAGCCGCCGCCGTCGCTGGGATCCATTGAGACGCTGTCGAGTGAAGGATCATGCTCAAACTTCTTAATGGCGTTTTGGACGAACAGTCTCCGTACGGCAGGATTGCTCAGGCACGGCTTCGGGTTGACGACAGGCTTACGCTCCCCGTTCAGGAGCGGCCAATACTCCAAATGCGATTCAAACTCCCTGCGCGCCGCTTTAACAAGCCCGTCGTACGCGTGCCCCGTGCTGAGTTGGATGCCAGGTACGCAGCGGTTCTTCGCACACCACCGCCGGTAGGGTTCGACGTTGTAGTCCCATGTTCCATAGCCATACCAAATGCGCCGCGCGAGGTAATCGGGGGACTCGAAGGCGTTGATCTCAATCGACAGATCGCGGCGTGTTGGAACAACCTCCCACGCCTCGCCCGGAAAGAAATGCCGGTAGCCAAATCGATGCAACAAGTCCCAGACCGCATGCGTGACAGCCAATTCGGTCGCCCCGACCAACCAAACCCCACGCACATCTGAACGCAACAGGTACTCTTCGCGCCGAGTGATGTCCCTGGAGGCGAAGCGTTTCGCGAAGTCCTGTCTCGAAAAGTCGTCTGGCACACCCAGGTAGATGCCTCGCTCCTGGCGAGTGCTGATCGAGAATTCCGCCTGCGTGATCCGCTGCAGGTATTCAACCAGCGTCTTCGCGGACGCCCACACTCGATCAGACGCATCGTCCGCAATGACGATCGGCAGCTGCGCCTTCCCATTCCTCGCCAGTTCAACTACTTCGGCTGACAGCGGCGTCATAAAGGCAAGAGAACTCATAGTGGCGACGAGCAGTTTCGTCTTCATGGTGTGTCTCCAGCAGTCGGCAGATTCGTCGACTTCAATGGTGTGCAAAATCGTTTTTCCTGCTCGGTGGGCTTCGTGTCGGCTGGCGTCCTCAACCTGACAGCGCCGCCACTAACTCCGGCGTTATACTCCCAATCGACTGGCCGGGTCCGCTCCGACAAGAAGATAGAGGCCAACCTGGCATCAGCGAATTGCCGCTGGGACCATATTTCGATGTCGGACGAGGCTCGACGACTGAACCCAAACTCATTCAAGAGACATCTCAATCATACGAAACACCGTCATCGCGCTGCTTCTCCTTGCGACTCCCTGTCTTGCAGATGTTCGCCTGCCGAAGATTCTTGGATCGCACATGGTGCTGCAACGAGAGTCAGAGGTGATGGTCTGGGGCTGGGCAGAGCCCGGAGAAAACGTCGCCGTGGCGTGCGACTGGCTCGACACTGTGATGTCGGTCAAGACAGCTGAAGACGGCAACTGGCAGGTCACGCTCCGGACGGGAAAAGCCGGCGGCCCGCACACCATCACCATTTCCGCTGGCAACCGCATCACACTCGACGACATCTTGTTCGGCGAAGTGTGGATCGGTTCGGGCCAGTCGAACATGGAAATGCCGCTGGTCAAAGTTTCGGGAGCGTACACGGGAATCAAGGACTCCGAGCAGGAGGTCGCTGCCGCCAACCACCCACAAATCCGGCTGTTTCAAGCTGGCAATTTCAGCAGCAAAGAACCGCTGGAAGACGTCGAACCGGGTATCACGATGTACGGCATCCCTCGGGCGAAGTGTACGTGGTCGGCCTGTACTCCAAAGTCATTTCCGACATTCTCATCGACCGCATATTTCTTCGCTCGGGAACTTCACCGGGAATTGAAAGTGCCAATCGGAATCATCGACTCGTCATGGGGTGGGACACCGGCCGAAGCCTGGACGCCCGCTGCCGGGCTGAAGAAGCTGGAGTATCAAAATGAACTCGACCAGGCAGCGAATCTGCCGCCCAGCAGGAAGCGGTCGATCGCTGACTTACCGCTACTGCCGATCATGATCAGGTCAGCGTGCCATCCGCGAGCGACGTTCAGCAGGTCTTCGCTCACGTCGTCGGCTTCGCGAATCAAGGGCATGACATTCGGATACGCAGCCGCACGCAGATGCTCGGCCGCCTTCTCCACAGCTTCCGTTGTCGCCAACTGTTCGCTGCGCCATGCCTCGGACATGGTCTGCAGGATATCCATACGAAATGTGCGCATCAGCGACATGACAGACACTATCCGTACATCGGCAATCTGACCCAGCGGTAGACGCGTCAAAGTTGCAAGGGCCTCGTCACAGGCCGGCGAGCCGTCCCAGCAGAGCTGAATCCGCAATCGATCTTTCGAAGCATCCAGCAATTCGCCTGACGTGTCTCCTGGACGGCTGAGCAGAACAGAGGATGGAGCATGTTTCAGGACCTTCTGCGACGTGCTGCCTGACAGGAACCGGTCCAGCGCGGACAGACCCCGCGACCCGACCACCACCAGGTCGGCTTTCTCCTGCTCGGCCAGCCGAGTGATCTCGTCGGCCACGTGCCCTTCGCGGATTTCAGTTCGCAGGCAGAAACCGTTGGGGACGAAACCTTCCGCAATTTCATCCAGCAGACGGACGGCTTCCTCTTTGCGTCGCTCATGGAGCTGTTCGTGAACCTGATCGCGGATTTCCGACTCGTAAGCAAAGGCTCTGAAGTCCTCCAGAACATTCAGGAGCACGATCTCGGAATCTGCTGGAACTTTCAGTTGCTTCAGCAGCGCGATCGCGTCATGCGAATGACTCGAACCGTCGGCCGCGATCAGGATCTTCATGTTGGTGACTCCTCTGACGTCTTGCCTGGGCTGGTGGCCTCACGTCGGTAAACACTCCGCACGAGTCGTGCCACAGCGACCACATGTGCGAACGTCACCGAATCAGCGACTGGACGCGGACAGACAGGCTGAGAAGTCACACGATCCCCGGCCACAGCGACACGTTCTCAGCGCAGGTGTGCGAAATGGCGCGCGATTGCACGTTGAACTGCGCCATCAGGCACGCACGCTCACCGGGATGTCAATGAGCGGGCTGTGTGGGAGACACGCTGAGAGAGTCTGTCGAATTGCAAGAAACGGCATTCGAATTGCATTACGAAACTATCTCTGGAATCAACCACAGTGAGGCCATTCGGAGAGTCGCGATGATCCGACTGCAGAAGATTCTTGCACCAGTCGACTTTAGCGAATTCAGTCGCCGGGCCGTGGACTACGCATGTCAACTCGCAAGTCAGTTTCGTGCGGAAGTACATGTACTCCATGTTGTCGAACCGGCCCCCATCGTGTTCGCCGAAGGCGTTGCAGTCCTGCAGGAAAGCGATGCCGAAATCTCCGCGGCGGTTGAGAAACGACTGGCAGGGATTCCTGGCCGGGAATGGCAGGAGCTGAATGTTGTCCGGGCATCTCAGGTGGGCTCGGCATTTGTCGAAATCATCTCGTATGCCCGTGACAACAACATCGACCTGATCGTGCTCGGTACACACGGTCGTGGAGCAGTCGCTCACATGCTGTTGGGAAGTGTGGCTGAAAAAGTCGTGCGGAAAGCGCCCTGTCCCGTTCTCACCGTGCGGGATCCCGATCATGGATTCGTGATGCCCTGAGCGATGCTCAAAGGTTTTCGATTCTCGAAAGGAACCAGTCCCATGCGTCATGTCCGTTTCGCGAAGCTTGCTGTTATTGGAGCCGCCCTTACTGGAGCGCTGATCTGGCTACCGAGCGCCGCACAGGAGACATCCCCCAAACAGCTCGCTGCCAAGCCGAAGGATTCGCCACGGCCCCAGCTTGAGGAGTTCATGCAGAAGAAGCTTGACGCATCAAGCCAGATTCTTGAGGGCCTGCTGGTTGAGGACTTTGAGCAGATCGAGAAGGCAGGGAAGCAGCTCCGCGAGATGAGCAACACGGAAAAGTGGCGAGTCTCAACCGACTTGATGTATCGAAATCACAGCCAGGACTTTCAGCGAAGCGTCGACAAGCTGATCCAGGCCGCGGGGAAAGGTCAGTCAATGGATCGCATCGCTCTGGCGTGGTTCGACACGACGCTGAGCTGCATCGAATGTCATCGCTGGGTCCGGAACGTACTGATCGCCGATTCCGATGCACCGCTGACGCGACCGATCGGGCAATCCGTCGGAAATCACTGACACGCAGCGTTCTTCGTTCAGTCAATCACTGTAAAGGAAGTTTCCATGAAGGTTCTGATACACGACAACGTCAAGACGACCCGTCCGCCGCGAACCGAATACGTGACGAATCTGGTGAATGACCTGCTCGGTCGCTTCGAACATGCCGTACACCAGGTTGAAATCACAATAAACATGGATGGTCACACCGCTGCGGCCGAGACTCACTGTCACGTCACGGCAAGTCTGGGTTCGCTGGGCGTTGTTACAGCAGAGGCTCGTGAGGCGAATGAGCACAGCGCCGTGAAGGGCGCCATCGATCGTCTGACGCGCGGAGTTTCCAAGAGGATTGAGAAACGTCAGTCCCGACAGAAGCACGTCGAATCCGTCGCGGAGTCTGAATTTGAACGCGCGACCGCCAAGGACAAATGATGTTTGCTCCCTGGTTACCACTCACACAACGCCAACCCGATCGGTCATGGTACGACTCAGTGAGCCACGACGTCAGCATCTGCGTGCTTGCTCTGTATGTCCTTGCTATCTGGTCCATATTCGTGTGACTCGCAGGCATTCCCATCAATACCGGGCTGGGAGAATGCTGACGTGTGCAACCGTCATTTGCCGGGTTCCGTTTCCGGATACTCCGAGAGGATGAGTTGCGCAGCCGCGTCCAGCGCCGCTCGCCACTCAGCGTCCAGCACACTGGTCCAGTCGGCACCGTGGTACTCGCCAAGTGCCATGAGCAGCGAATCAATGAATCGTGGAAACAACTCACGACCGATGCCCATCGACACGTGCTTCTTTCCGAGTCCCTTCAGGTAGTTCTCTGAAACCCAGCCTCCCGTCGATGCCTGTCGCTCCGTGGTGATCAGTGCCGTCATCAACTTCGTCCGCTGATCGTGCATGTCGATCTTCTCGAAGAACGGCCGTGTTTCAGGGTGTTTATGAAACAGCGTTTCATAGAAACGGGGTGCGAAGTCCTGTTGATCGATCAGGATGCACTGAGCACTTTCGTGAAGTTTCATGATGGACCTCCGCATGACAGTAACGTAGCGACCCTATTCGTCGGGCTTCTTTGCCGGTTGCTGCCATTCGTGTTCTGGTCGAGCCAGGATCTCTTCGATGACCGCGCTCACGGCGTCCGCCTGTTCGGCTCTACCGTCCTCACGGGCATGCTCCACGATCTCGCGGGCCTGCGGGATAAGCCCCATATAGAACCGCTCGGCCACTTCATACATGCCGTGCCAGTGAGCGTAATCGGGTGCCATCATCGAAGCTCCATGCCGGGCACGGCGTCCTTCATGGTGCCAAAGGTAGAACCACGTCCACTCGATCTCCTCGTCAAACTGAGTCTCCGTAATGAGTTCCTGTTCGCGAAGTGATTTCATGATGGACTCGCCGGGCTTCGCGAACTTCTCATTGAACAGCACGATGAAGTCGTCGTACTGCTTGTAGAACGCGTTCACGTAATCCGGCGTGTGACAGTGGTGGCAGACCTGCTTCATGTTGGAACGTTTTTCCGTGGCCGAAAACGTGACCAGTTCCCGTCGCTTTGCGGGATCGGTTTCGGTCACAAGATTCCCATCGGCGTCGGTGTCCAGCACCTTGCTGACTGGTGGTCGGTTCGTCCACGACAGACGCGTGCCGGCATCGTGAGTGACAACGCCACCGTTCCTGGAGTTGCCGGACATGTGGCACGTCGCGCAGGTCGGCGCCTGTGAGTAGTCCTCGCCCAGGACCCAGTCCTCGGCATCCAGATTCATGTGTTCTTTCAGGTCGCGGAATGCCACGCCATGTTTCGATTCCTCGTAAATCTCTTTCTGGGGGTGGTCTGGACCCAGATGGCACTTGCCACAATTCTCTGGCTGGCGGGCACGGCGGGGTGAAAAATCGTGTCGGCTGTGACACGCGGAACACGAACCCAGAGAACCGTCCAGGTTGAGCCGGCCGATTCCCGTGTTGGGCCACGTTCCAGCATGCAGCTTCGGCCGGCCGTCGTCGTCCTTCGCGATCAGATCGAGGGCTTCCAGATTGGAGGGCTGACCATCAGCGCCAGGTTTCAGATCATCGACCGTGATCGCACTACCGTCCGTTCCGAGCAGCGCGATCTTCGAACCATGACACTGCTGGCAGCCGACAAACGCACTGGCCATCCCGTTGACTTCGGTAATGTCCGGTCGGCCCGGCGTGGGTGAATGCGGGTTGAACGGCACGCGTGAGCCTTCCACGGTCTCGGCGAGGAAATTGTCCAGGGACGCGAGAATGTTCCCCGCCTTCGCATGATGGCTGTGCGCGAACTCGGTCGCCTCTTTCTCATGACAGCGACTGCAGTCTCTGGGTGTCACGATCGTGGCAATGGTCCAACCATGGTGATTGAAGGCATCGGCATCGTTCTTGTCCGCCTTGTGACACTCGACACACCCGACGCCCTTGCGAGCATGCGTGCTGCCCTTCCAGTGATCGACAATGCCCGGTGACTGCTTGCCATGACAGTCGACGCAGCCTTTCGACTTTTCGGGCACGCTGACATGCGCAGAAGTCAGCCCGACTTCCTCACGCTTCCTTGCCACTTCCATAGCCTGCACCAGGACGAGCGAGGCCAGAAAGACCATGCCGAGAAATCCGATGATGTATCGTTTCGTTTCCAGTTTCATGAATGCAGTCCGTTGGAATTTCGTCTGAGTGTTCAATAAAGAGAGGTCATCTGCTCAATGCCGCCCCGCACGACAACGCGCCACGCGGCTTCAATATCGTCGGTGGACTGTTGGTCGTGTTTTCGGATCGTTTCGACCAGAGTGTCGATCCACACGGAGTACAGCTCAGGGCGAACATTCAATCCTGATCGCCCGTGTGTCTTTCCGAGTCGACGCAGTTCCTGTGCCGACTGTTCATTGCCCGTTGCATAGTCAATCAGGTGCTCGACTCCCTGCCGGATCAGTTGATTCTGCTGCTGCATCTCCACGTGAGCGAACAATGTGCCGATACCCGGCGCCCTGGCAGACAGCGTTTCGTAGAAGTCGTCAAAGAACTCGTCCGAGGCGCCCATGCAACGGCAGAAACTGGACCGCACAACGTCCTCAACGAGGCGGAGCAGTTGCTCGCTCGTGACAGCGCGATCCGGCGATGTGGAGTTAAGGTGTGTCATAAGAAAACGATTCAGTGTTCAACGACTGCTTCCCATACAGTCAGACCAACCAGCAGGAAAACGCCCACGATGCCGATCCACACGCTGGCTTCCGCGAATCGTGTGCGTCTGCGGATCCAGTCGTCGATGAACGGCCAGACGAACATGATGAAGACAATGAAGCCGGAACTCAGGACGGCGAACGTGCCGGAAAACAGCTTCAGCCAGCGGAATGAGACGTAGAACCACCACTCGGGCTTGATCACTTCCGGAGTCGTCAGCGGGTCGGCCTTGGGGCCCAGTTCGACTGGCAGCACGGTGGCCAGCACACTGAGCAGAATCATGAGCACCAGCCCGACGATGAGCTCGGTATAGAGATGGTCCGGGAAGAAGTTGAACGTCTGCTGTTCTTTGTCGGCATCGTCTTCGAACTGCAATTCGCTGATGCCCTGCAGTCGCAGAATGCCAATATGAATCGCAATCAGCCCGATCATGACTGCCGGCAGCACAGCCGCATGCAGAATGTAGAAACGAGGCAGTGTCTGCTCGTTGTACGTGTCGCCAGCCAACAGCAACCGTTTGGCGAAGACACCGAAGTAGGGGACGGTGTCGCAAATATTGGCCGCGACGGTCGCACCCCAATAGCTGAGCTGTTCGAAGACCAGACTGTATCCCGTAAACCCGATGGTCAGCGTGCACAACAACAGGCACATACCGACCATCCAGTTCAGTTCGCGGGGTTTCCGGTAGGCGCCCGTGAAATACACGCGCATCTGGTGCAGGATTATGGCCGCGATCATCAACGTCGCCGCCCACTTGTGGACACTGCGAATGTACCAGCCGTAGGAGACTTCGTTGGTAATCGTGTGAATGGACTCGTAGGCCGTTTTTGAACCGGGCTGATAATAAAAGGCCAGCAGAATGCCCGTGACGATCTGTACAACGAACAGATAAGCTGGCGTGCCACCCAGGCAGAACCACCAACGCTTCAGGTGGTTTGGCACGGGCTCATTGGTGAGTTCCGCGAGTTGCACGCCTGAGATAGGCAGGCGTTCGCTGAACCAGTTCTTCACAGAAGCACGCACAGTTGCATCCTTTTCGTGGGACAGGCGTCAGACGAGCGCTTCGTTCGGGACTTCGATGAACAGCAGGCCGCCTTCGATCTTCAGGGGATAGCGAGGCAGCGTCTGGTTGGCGTCCTTCGGTGGTCCGGAGATCGGTTCACCAGTTGCTGCGAACGCTCCGTTATGGCACGGGCAGAAGAAGCGATCTCGATTGCCTTCCCAGTGGACCCGGCAGCCCAGATGCGGACAGACACTCGACAGAGCGATGAAGTCGTCCGGAGTGCCATCATCTGCGAGACGCGTCACGACGACTTTCTGCCCGGCCGGAGCCTCGTACGTCATCGACCGCCCAACGTCGAAACCGGGGAGGTCCGACAGGAGCTGCCACGACTTCGTGTTGCCTCGAAAGGGATACAGGAAGCGGCCAATCAGCGAAGCAAACATGCCGTATCCGAGCGTCATGCCGAAGACCATGACGACGGATGACGCCATGCCAAGGAACGATCGACGCTCAACCGGCTGCCCATCTTCGATGTCTGTGAGTTCCTGGTCATTCTCAGAGTGAGACGTCATCGCAGTTCTTTTCTCGAGATGTTCGGGCAGACCGTGTCGCTGAACGCGTCAGCGATTGTTGGTCTGACCGCATCTCGCGTGCCGGAACGGTGTGCTGGCGTGAAACCTGCGTTCAAGGTCTGTAAATACCCGCCAGTTCCCCTGCGATTTGCAGATTCGAAGACGACGCTCAGGCGCAGACTCGACGTGACGGGAACTCAAGTGTGCGGATAGTCGCGATCTTGACTGGCCGGTGTGCGATTTGTCTCAGCGCGGATCGGTATGTCGTGTTCGCCCCTGTATTTGCCGACTATGGCCTGATCCTGGTCGAGGGAGACTCTCAAACCGCGGCTGCCAGAATCGAGGTCTGGCGACAGGCTGTCACGGAATCGCCGATGGCTGCGGCCGACGAGTCAGTGATCGCGCTCGTCACCGACAACCCCATTGTTATCGAGACACCGGTTTGGCCACGATCCAACATCGCCGTGCTTGCAAGCCGGGTGCTGGATGTTGCTGAGGAGGGTTGTGGCTGAGGAGGGTTGTGGCTGAGGACATGCGCACGTCGGATTGCGTGTGGCTCTGCTCGCCTCGTGTGTGAATCCGGCACGGTGCCGGTGGATATTGCCGGTCGCCGTGCCGACGTTCCCGTTGAATTGAGAAGCGACGAGGATCGATTTGCCCCGGAGTTCGACAGTAACGACTTGACCACAATTCAGGCAGACACCGTGATCTGATTAATCGGCCAGCAGGCAGAGTTGTCGTTCGTTGAAAGTCACGGTGATGCCCGACTGACCCCAGGCCTTCGGCCAAAGCGATGGGATCAATTCAACCTTGATGCTGAACACGGCTGGAAGCCCGCAGGTGAATTGTGAGATGCGTTGGACGGAAATGACCATGGGTTCAAGCGCTTCATTCATCGGGGCAGCGGCTCGGTTCGATGCCGTCGGGAAGAACGGTTATTATGGCGTGCCTTACCCAACGCGAGCCTCCGAGACCGCGGGATGTCCCTCAGCGGTGCGAGGGATACCTCCTCAGAAATCTTTGCTCCCCAACGTAATCGGACGACTGTTCCTCCTAACGGACGAGTTCCACCCAACCCTCTCGAATTCGATGCCCTTATATTAAGTGCAATGATAGCGTGCTGCGCGAACAGGTCGCGTCATCGCGGATCCACGTGACTGTGATAATGAGTTACTAACACGCGCCGGGAGAGACACCATGAGACTTCTGCCCACTACGATTTTCGTTGCGTCGTTCTTTGCCACCAGTCTCTTCAGGACTGATCGCCTCGCACAGGCTGCGGATGTGGCCGCCACTCTCGTGATTCCTCGCGTCGGCGTCTCGCAACGCCAGGACCTCACGGGCAAGCTCATTTCGCCTGGAGCTCCCGTCGTGCTCGTTCGTGCTGACATTGTGGACGCTCGCTGGTGGGTTCAGGAACATGCGGTCGTCGAGCCTGACGGCCGCTTTCGCGTTAGCGCCCGATTTGGAAATAATAAAACAAAACCGGGGACGCGATTCGATGTTGTTGTTCTCGTCGTGCCGAGTTCCGTCGAATTGGAGCAATGGAAACCCGGTGACGTTCTGGAGAATCTGCCATCAACCGTTCCGCGTTCGCAGGAGATGACCGCCGTATACGAGTAGCACCGTAGCGACGTAGAAATCATCGACGACGTTATTACATCGCCTCGTACGGGTACGTCGGTCGATCATCTTCATTCTGTCACTGGCGAGCTGAAGGAACATTTCCCCGTCGTCCTGGTTCGTTCATCAGTTCCGGGAAGTCCGTGGTGGGCCCAGTCGCCCGTCACCTTCGATTTCAAGACCAGGAAGTTTCGAGGTGACATCGTGCTTGGAAACAGCCGAACGGCAGATGGCAGTCGTTTCCGAATCGTCGTCCTGGCTGTGAAGCGGCACGCAGATCTGCAGAATTATCGTGAGGGTACGCGATTCTCACAGCTTCCATCAGCCATTCCTCAATCCGAACAAGTCACAGTGGCACTTCGCGATCCTGACGCAGAGGTCAAGTAGTGTTCACCGCCCGGACGCTGCTGTCGCGAGCTGCTGTTTGATTGCCCGCAGCGCTGACATCATCCCTCAGACAGCGTGAACATGACTCGCAACCTGAGTGGAATACCGCGGAACGACACGAACAGGCGTATTGACCTGTCTTTCGTTGATTGCAGTTTCCCCGTCGAGAATCGATGAGGGGAGTTCTTCCCGAGACTCCAGTCCTGTGAGCGAGGTTCCGGCCGGTGCCTCGCTATGTGGGGCATCCGCGCTCAACTCAGCGTGCCACCGAGTCTCGTTCTCTGGACGCCGCAATGGACATCGACACGGGTGATACCGGTCAGCGGTTTATTGACAATGTCGCGCACGAATTCCGGACTCCATTGGCCGTTGTCAAAAAATACGCGTCGTTGCTGGGCGACGGGTTGCTGGGTGAGCTGAATGAGGAGCAGGTCGAGTTCGTTTCTATTATAGGTGATCGAGCCGATGACCTGAACAATCTCGTCGACGACCTCACCGACTCCGCGCGGGCGGATGTCGGTGACATGTGGCATCACCGTCGCGAAACGTCGATCACCGAAATCATGGAACGGGTCGGCGACCGTCTGTATCGCAAGGCAAGCGTTCGGCAGATTGAACTGACTCATGACTTTTCCGCCACATTGCCGGCGATCTTCTGCGACCCGGAGAAGGCCGCACGCGTGCTGCTTAATCTCGTGATCAACGGGATCAAGTACACAGACGAGGGAGGGCAAATTCGGCTCTGGGCGCGCCACGACGATCGCGATGTTGTGCAGATTTGCGTGAGCGACACTGGTCGTGGGTTCGGAGAAGTGGATGCAACTAACATCGCTGATCGTCTCTCCAACGCGACTGTTCACTCGAACGAGCGCACAAAGGGCTTTGGCCTCGGCCTCAATCTTGCGACCGCGTTCGTAGACATGTGGTACGGCGAAATGAAGTTCCAAAGTCTGCCGTGCGAAGGCAGCACTTTCGCGTTTACTGTGCCGGTCGCTGATTCTGCGTCGATAGCACGGTGCTATCTGGCACGCATGTCGCGTGTCCATGGTGCGTCGTGCCCGATTTCTCTGATCGACGTTCAGACGGAACAGGAAGTGACACCTGAGGACTCTCACTCACTGCGACTTCTTCTTGAGTCGGTCCTGACCACCTGGGAGCTTGTCTGTCAACGTGGGCCGTTCGGCTGGCTGGTGCTTCTGCCATCTAACGACATCGCATCGACCTCCCTGGAGGAGCGACTGTCGGCGGTCGTGGAAGAGGCCAACGCTAGCCGGAACGAGGGTCGGTTGCCGCTTTCTGCTGTGCGGCTCGAGCGAGAATGTCTCTGTAGTGACAGCGAGGTTGTTGGTTACGCATTACAGCCTGCTGACAACAGACGCGATCGTCCTGTCGTGAGGTAAAGATGTGAGTTCAACAAAACAGAAGTCCCAAGGAGATGAAGATATGAACCTTTCCCGTCCGACAATTGTGCTTGCAGACGACGAGCGTCTGATCACAACCGTAGTGGGTCTCCGGCTCCAGCAGATTAACGCATCAGTTCGCCATGCACGTGACGGCTACGAAGCATTGAGGCTCGTCGAGGAGATTAATCCGGATCTCGTCATCCTGGACATCAAGATGCCGCGAATCGATGGACTGGCTGTCTGCAAGGCGCTCCGAACACATCCTGATGTATCCACGACACCGGTTGTCATTCTTACGGGACGTTCCGACGCCCGAACACTGACAGCGATTGCGAATCTGGGAGCGACGTATGTCTGCAAGTCGGTAGATATGTGGGATCGGCTGCAGGAGGTGGCAAGGCCAATCGTCGAAACAGCGACTCGTCACTACGGCTTGCAGTTGGCTGACTAAAAGGCATGTACAACGCGTATTTTGCCTACCCGGTTGTTACGTGCAGCACTACTGGTACGTGATTAGAGGACACTACTATGCAGGAGGTCGCTGTTCCGCCCTCGAAGAGGAGCGAGACCGACACGTTTCCGTTTCGGTACCAGAACGGCAGCTTCTCAGGAAAGTCTGCCGCGAAACCGAGCGATGCCGTCGTTCGCCCCACTCCACTGCGTCGACCATCACGGATGCGGTTTGTCGCGGCCGGAATACTGATGCTGATCACCTTCGTCGTGGGATACGGAATCTGGCATGCGTTCTTTCGGTATCAGGCGTTCGGAATTGTTGTTGGCAATATTGTCGAGGTCTCTTCGGCGTTCACCGCACCGATTCGCTTTCTACATGCTCGGGAGGGAGACGAGATCGAGCAGGGACAGACGCTTGTCACACTGCAGGATCTCGACACCGAACAGCAACTGGAACGCATCTACGATGAGCTGCGAGTCGCGCAGGCGACGCTGCACGCTGATCTGGCCCGCATGCGATGGAACGTCGACGTGCAGAAACTTGAGTCCGATCGCGCTGTCTCGGAGTATTCGCAGACGCTATCGGTACTTGAACGGGAATCGGCCGAACTGCTGCAGCGCAGTGATGCGCTGCAGAGGACGGAAGCCCTTTCCAATATCGACGCGGTCAGTGACGAACAGGTGGGGCAGGTCCAGATTGCACACGAGGGCCAACGGCTGCACGTTGAGGCGTTGAAGAGAGCCGCGGAAGAGTTGAAGCAGCGTTCCGATCGGGCCAGACAACTTGTCCAGCCTGGCGACGAACAGATTAAGCCGGCCGTCGCGAAGATTGATTCCCTGCTGAATGAACTCGACAGGCTGGGCGAACGGCTGGATCGACGTTTCGTGTCGAGTCCGATCAGTGGAACGATTCTCCGCCGGCACCGGTCTGTCGGCGAGCAGACTCGGAGCGGCGAATCGGTCTTCTCGGTTCTGGAATCGGGATCGGTTGAGATTCAACTCTTCGTGCGTCAGTCCGAGTCCAGTGATTTCGCGCCGGGAGACGAGCTTGAACTCAGCGTCGCCCCACATCGAGTCCCATTAGTGTGCAAAGTCATGCGCATTGGAGACGAGATGACCTCACCACCAGAGGCGATTGAGACGATGTATCGAGCACGTGAACGGGTCGTGCCGGTGTTTCTTCGCCCTGTGACTTCGGTCGACGGACAGCCGTCTGTACGTGCTCAGTATTACCCACAAGTTGGGTCATAGTAATTTACGCCTCGGAGGATGAGTTGTAGTTTTTCGAATCCGCGCCAAAGTGTAATACAGCCTGGCTCGCCGTCGCTCTTACGGCCCACAAATCCTCCGAGTTGCGCCAGCGCCCTGTAGAAGTCCCGCACCGTCATGCCGGCGGAATCCTGACGCTTGCCACCATGCCGGACCCCGTTGATCACTTGAACCCACTGCTCTGGAACGATCTCGATGGCCGGACGCTCGGGAGTCAGTCGCGCGTGGGCTCGCAACTGCAGGAGACGAACAGCAACCACACACTGCACCGCGGTCACACGCTCCAGACGGGCTGAGGTGCGGTACTGCCGATCTTCCATCCGACAGCCGGTCTTCGCCGCTTTGTGCAATTCTTCCACTACCGGACGTTTCTCATAATCCTCAATGACTCGACGGGCCTGCGACGGACTCTTCACCGGGTCTGAATTCAGCAGGATCCAGTTCAGCGCCTGGCATCCTTTGGGTGGGTCAGGTTCCAGCAACTGCACCGCCGACATGGCGATCTGCGACGCGCCGTTCTCCTTCACCCAGGGTGAGACGTTTCGCGGACGCGGCATGACAATACGCACGTAGCGCATCTCCATCTTTGCACTCCGTGCGGATTGATTCGGTTGTGCTTTGACCTGGACAGTCCGTGTCCCACGGACGTCCTGTTCGGCCAGGAGTTCACTCAATTGCAACCGGCGCCCATCCCGCGTTTCCACGACGCGATGAGTCTGAGCCGCCCGCACCACCCACTCACACTCCTGATGAACCAGGTGGCAGAAGACTTCATAGTTGTCCGCACCCCGGTCAAACACATGACGATAAACCGTTCCTTCCGGTGCGCTGCCCACGCTGTCGACCACACGCCCCCACACTTCGGACTCCCTCGCACGTGTCAGACGTTGCGTCGGCGTTTCCTTCGCGGGGGCCTTCTTTCGATGGAACAGTTCCTGCGCGACCATCCCCAGCGCCTGTCCCGTCCCGCGGTCGACGGCCAGCGAGGTGTGTAGAAAGAAGCCACGTCCGCTGCCGTTTCCAGTGGGACTCAGGCCGGTCGCTTCACGCTTATGGCCAAAGTCCACTTCTGTGGTGTCGCTGACCAGCAGGACTGTCCCTCCCTGCGTTGCCATCAAGTCGCAGGTCCAGGCGAAATGGGGCTTCAGGATCGCCTGATGCGACACGTTCGTATTATCAAAGAAGCGATAGGTGGCCTTGAGGTCGGCCCAGTTCTCGGTCTGGTCCGGAGTACTTCCATCGGGGCGTTGTGCGAATTGCGCAGCCATTGTGACCAGCCTCTTTGTTCTTCTGGAGTCTCCCAGTCGACAGTTTCCAAACTGCTGCTCCGCCCACTGATCCACATCAAGAGTGACACTAAACATGACGTTCTTCCGTGATCGGTCGTCTGCCTCTCGCGGCTGCCACTGTGGCACCCCTGGTCTCGTTAAGGCATTTCAGGGGTGGACCTGCGCAACTTTCGTGCCAATGGTGTGGAATAAATGTAATTGTCTATGGCTTTTGAGGTTACATTGATCGTGCCGTCCTGCCAGGCGCTGCCAACCTGGCACTTCTATGGGTAATACTGAGGTCAGCAGGTGGGCGCGCCGTTCCGCCAGATTCGGACCCGATCCCCCCCCGGTCGTGGGTCGAGGGGCGGTAGTTAGCCTCCGCGCCCACGTTCCGAATTTCCACTTCCGTTTTCCTTGCGCATCGTCGCAAAGGTGCGTATCCGTCGGGGGTTCTCTTCAAGGCGGAACGGATGGATATGAACATCCATCCGATCCTGTCCCCCGAATTCCCGTCAGAATGGGGCAAATGTGGCAACTTTACCGCCGCCACCATTCGGACAATCTGAGTATTCCGAATAACCCTCACACTTTCTGAGTGGCGTGACCGATTGCGTACAGATGTCGGTTGCGCACATCTGCGTTGAGGGTCATTCCAATGGGTCGGTCGGTCTGGGCTGTCGTCTTGCTGCTCTGCTCAACCGCAGTTCTCCCTGCGCAGGAGTCCAATGTTGAGCGGTTCCTGTTTGAAGAGTTCGGGAGCGACGAGGACCAAATCGACGAATTCTTTCGCAGCTTCGACCCCGCGACTGACCCCCTTTACGAAGCGAATCGATACGCAATCAGATTCGGGGCCGGGCACTCGATTGGCGATGGAGTGGGCAACCCCTCTGGCTACACGACATTCGACGCGTTCATGCCGCTCTGGGAAGAAGCTGGGGCCGGGTTGGTCTTTGGCAATACACAGGTCCATGTGGACAACTTCGGCAATCCTGCGCTCAACACGGGCCTCGCTGTGAGAATGCTCACCGGCACCGATGAACTAGCTGTCTTCGGTGTTTCGACCTGGTATGACTACCGGACCAGTCCGGTCGGTGAACATGACTTCCATCAGCTCTCGTTCGGTTTGGAGTACCTCAGCACCTGGTTCGATTTCCGCAGCAACGTCTACATCCCGGACGTCACCGAAGATCGCAAGCCTCTCCAGAACCGGTTCGTCGGCAATCGGCTGAACATCGATCGCGCCGAGATCGCCATGGCCGGTGTCGACGTGGAGATCGGCACCGTCTTGCCAGCCGTTGCAGGCGTGCAAGGGCGACTCATCGGCGGCTTCTACCACTTTGAAGATTCAGACGTCCGCAGCGTCACTGGTTGGCGGTATGGTGGCGAACTGGCCGCCCACGAGAACCTCACAGCGAACGTTACCGTTTCGGACGATGATGTGTTCGGGACGACCGTTGTTTTCGGGCTGATGGTCCACAGCCTTACCGAATTGGCGAAACCCGTTGGTTCCGGCCGTTATCCACCGATCCATTCATTCCGACGCGGGCCAGAGTCGCATCTCAGCATGGGTCCTGCGGACCGACTGGCGGAACCCGTACGACGGATGCGTTTCATCGTGACGGGCGTTGACGACGGTGTTGCCGCGATCGACCCGGCGACGATGTCGCCGTACACGTTCCTGCACGCCGAGCCCGGCGCCGGGGGCGATGGCACATTCGAGAACCGATATGGGTCACTGACTGCGGCAATGGCCGATTCCCGCGCCGGGGACTCAATCGTCTACACACCATTAGGTGGGACGTTCACTGAAGATGTCACTTTGGCCGACGGGACCCGCTTGCTGTCGAACGCAGTGAGCCACACCCTTGAAACGCAGTTCTCCCCCGTCGTGCTGCCATTCTCGGGAGTTGGCCAGGACTCTTCACGAGCGGCGCGGATCGTGGGCGATGTCACTGTCGCCAATAACTCGGAACTGGACGGCTTCGACATCACTGGCGAAGTCTTCGGTGATGCTGTCTCAAATGTACTCATCCAGCGGAATCGAATTACGAACCTCGGAGGACCGGGTGTTTCCCTCACCAGCATCGCAAACTCGACGCCGACGTCACTTACCATCCGTGACAATGAGATCACCGACGGAGCGACGGAAGGAATCGCCTTGTCTGGAGCAGACGTCTTTGCAGACGTATCTGGAAACACTGCAAACGGCACAACTATGGCAGGGCTGGCTGTTGTTGCTGCGAACTTCACCGGTACTATCGAGTCGAACAACTTCCGCTCTGGTGCGGGACGCGGTATCAACATCGAATTAACGGGCGAGTTTCAGGGCGACCTGTTGACGAATAACATCTCCAACAACGCTGCTGAAGGAATCCGGATCAATGCATCGGCGTTCAGTGGACAGGGTAGTCAGGCGAACGCACGAATCGAGGGCAATGTAGCGTCGGAAAGTGATATAGGAATCCGGTTGCTCACGACTGGGTTGATGGCTGCAGATATTACGGACAACGTTGCCAACGGAACGGACTCGTTTGGCCTGTTCCTAAACGCCAATAGCTTCCCTGGTAATATCTCAGAGAATGAGTTCAGTGACGGAAGCGGTCGAGGCGTCGACGTAGCCACCACCACCGGCGTCGACTTCTCAGGTTCGCTGTCCGGAAACACCGCAAACGGCAATGCAGGCGATGGAATCCACGTCGAGACGCTGAGCGATTTTTCCGGGGCGTTGACGAATAACACTACAAGCGGAAATGGGGGCAATGGAATTCATGTCGAGACGGCAAGTGGCTTCACTGGCGACTTCATTGGTACGCTGACCAACAACACTGCGAACGAGAATGGAGGGACTGGAATCGCCATCACTCCGAGTGGTAATATCGGAGAACTTGTTTCAAATGCGACAGTGATATCGAACAATATGGCTTCGATGAACGGCGAGCACGGCATTGACATCCGCGGTGCGCAGTTCTTTGGGGCACTTGAGAGCAATACCGCTTCTGAGAACTCGACAAGCGGCATTCGAATTACAACTGACGAGTTCTTCAGCAACATTGGCATGAACACCGTGACAGACAATGACGGAATCGGAGTTGATATCCTCTCGGCTGTATTCGGGGGAGCGCTGATCGAGAATACGGTGACCGGGAACTCAGACACAGGCGTGAACATTATCTTGACGGACACGATCGCCTCGAATTCACTCATTGATGCGATTCGCAACACCGTTTCAAACAACAACGTGAACCCAACGACGATGGCATCCGGATCGCAGTTCATTCTCGACAACACTGGCGCCGGTAACGTGGTCGTCCAACTTCAGGACAACATTTCGACCGACGTGGTTGTGCCACCAGCCTTCAACTTTCGGTTCCGCGACTCTGAAATTGGATTCGGGGCTGGCGTGATTAACCCACCGGTCGTCGTGATCCCACCGAGCACAAACACGGGTACCGTCGGACTCAACGGTGTACAGGTTTTCCCGTAATGTCAGCCATTTAGATCGCAGTGCTGCGTCTGGCGTTTGATTGTGCAGCGGTTGCAAAGTCCGCACACGATGTGGTGGATGTCGGTGCCGAGGATCGTGTCTCGACCACCCATGTCGTTGATGCTGTCGTTGCCGTCACCAGCGTCGATGATGTCGCCTCCATTGCTGCCCAGGACGGTGTCGTTTCCGTCGCCTGTATCGATCGTGTCAGCGCCGCCATGCCCGTTGCCTGCGCGCCGCCCGAAGGCTCTCAAATCGCCGCCGAGAACTGTTAGGCGATGATGCCGAACTGGTACCCCGTTCGACCAGGTGTTCACTGTGTGATAGTGAAAAGTCGTGGCGTCGGGGCCGGGTTCCGCAGCGAGTGACAGCTAGAATGGACGTCGGAGTACAAATCTACATAGCGGGACTAACTGGACCTCCAGCAACCGGCTGAATTCAAACGGGCTTATCGCGCGTACGCGCGACGACGAATGAGTTAAAGAACTAAAGAACTAGGACAGGCATTGTTATACGGGGACACGGAAAAGACTGTGCGGCTTGACGTGATCTGGAGCGAGGGCCGTTTCAGAGCGTTGATGGGAAACATCGCGGACGAAAGCAACCTGCCCGGCCGGACGACGGCGAGTCGTCTACGCGTCACATAGCGAGTCAGAGGCACAGAGGCGGGCGGGTGGCACGTCCCTGACGTCAGGAAGGGCGTGGCTGCGTCAGGCTGGCGTTCGAAGTGTTGCGACATTCTCCACGCCCTTCGCCTGGGGCTCAGGGCGTGCCACCCACCGAGAACTCCACGTCCTTCGCCCGGGCTCTGGGCGTGGTGGCAATCTTCGAACCGCGCAGGCACCAGCGTCGGTCAGGTTATTCAATGAGCATCGGCAAGGTCCGATCCATCTGGATCCGCACTGGCAACATTTCCGCGTACCAGCGTGCGCTGGACCATTCCCAGTCGGTGGCTCGATCAACCAGTCCACGTCGAACCGGGTTGTTGTGGATGTATTCGATCATGGCGTGAATGGTGGCCAGTTCCGTGGCATTTCGATCGTACCCGCGCCCAGGTTGCCAGAATCGGCGTCGTGTGCGTTTCCCTTCCTGAATGGTGATTCGAGGCAGCCATTCGGGCGCATGATTTGTCAGCCAGGCAATCGCCTGACGCGCGACCGGCTCCTTGATCTTCGCACGAATTCTCCCGATCGAGGCCTCGCTGACTCGTGGATAGACCAGAAGATGGACGTGTTCGGGCATGATCACCCAGGCCCACAGGTCAAACGCCAGTGCTGTGCGGGCTTCCTCAAGCGACTCAATAAGCCACTCGCGAGTTCGGTCGCGGTTGAGAAACTGAAACCGACGGTAACAGGAAAACGTCAATTCGAACGCGACTCCAGGTTCACTGGAGTCGCGACGAAGCTTGCGGATGAAAGTTTCCCCGGTGAGAGGATCACGGTACTTCATCAAAACCTCACAAGCTGGTTCATCCGGAAAATGTGAGTTGGGTGGCACGTCCCTGACGTCAGGAAGGGCGTGGCTGCGTCAGGCTGGCGTTCGAAGTGTGCCGCATTCTCCACGCCCTTCGCTCGGGCTCAGGGCGTGCCACCCGCGGCAGAAGAAATCAACAAACCCAGAGTGCCGATTGCCGCTGATTACACGATACCGCCTGAACGCAGAACTCCGACAGCCACGGAACGACGGCTCAACTCTCGTCTGCCTCCTTCGCGACCTCGCTCCAGAACGAGCGGAACGAAAAGGGAGCGCGACTCATTTCTTTTCGGGGTCTTCCTCGTAGTCGAGTTGGAGACGTGCTGCAGACTGGGTGACGAATCGACCACTCCCGTACGGAGTCCCCTTCCTGACTGAGTTGCGGAGTGCGGTCAATTCCGCGTTGGACTGCGGCCAATTAACTTGGCCGGAATAATCACCGAAGCACGAACTGGCCGTTGAACTGGTGCTGTGGTGTCTTACAACAGTCCGCAAGCTGAAGAGTGACACTTCGGCTTCCGGTGGCGGCGGACGGTCCATATGCGGGGCGTCCGTTTTCGTTTCCGTCAGGAGCGCGCTTTACATAATCGGATCGTCACCTCTGCGGCTTC
>Ga0209402_10001721_pt1 | contig 23218 bp, 20 predicted proteins | sample ArcticOcean_MG_C_3_FD_187437 | JGI IMG/M metagenome (GOLD analysis project Ga0209402, IMG submission 187437) | Marine microbial communities from western Arctic Ocean - ArcticOcean_MG_CB8_126 (SPAdes) (version 2) | ecosystem: Environmental > Aquatic > Marine > Oceanic | place: Arctic Ocean... | reverse complement strand
TTTCTGAACCACACCCCCACCCTGGTCTGATGAAATGGATTTCCGGGTAGGAAGTAGATTGTCAATCAGGCTGCTTTCGCAGATTCGGTGTAGGCGGCGTTGCGTTTGGCGGCGAGGGTGGTTTTCAGGTTGGTGCGGACCCAGGTTCGCATGGCCGAGACAGGGACGCGGGTGAAGTTCTCGCGAATCGAGTCGGCGGTCGCCGGTTTGAGTAAGGCGCCAAATGATGCCAGCAGACTCGTGAACCCGCCCTTGCTGTGCTGGCCTTCCAATTGTTTGAACAGGCCGAACGACGATTCCAGGATTTCCGTGCTCAGCGGAAGACGTTCGCCGGGGGCCAGTTGCTCTTCGGCGGTGCGGACGAATTCGACCAGACGGTCGGCAACGTGGCCGGCCGAATCGCACGTTCGCAGCGGATGCAACACGGCCGCGAGGGCATCGGCCGCGCCGCGGAACACGGCCTGTTCGTTGATGAACGTCAGCGACGCCGACACCACACTCTGGCATGCAAGCCAGCGTTCGATGTCGTCGCGATACTTTCGCAGCCAGCCGAGCTTCTCGTTCATCCGCGCGGTGGTCATCTCGCGGCGGGCATTCGAATGCGGATGGCTCAGATGCCACAACACCATGGTCGCCCACTTCAGTGTCGCCGCCAGGTTCATGAAACGCGCTTTGGGCTTCTTACCGGGCGGCGTCAGGTGAGCGAGTTCCGTTTGTTGAATCGCCGATCGCGTGCGGCCGATGTGCGACAGGACGTCCGCGAAACGCTCGTCGCCGCCGACGATCTTCTTCAGCACGTTGGCCGCATGGTGCTTGAAGTCGCGCAGCACGATGCTGTCTGTTCGCTGCGTTTTCAGGACGTCCGCGCCTTCACGCAGTTCGACGGCTCCGTCCACCAGCACGGCGCGCGGTACGCCGACGCGTGCGGCAAGCTGCTCGTACGCGTCGGCCATGTCTTCCCGTTTCCAGTTCGTCCCGGGTTGAACCAGCAGCGTGCGGACGTTCGCATGCGTGAGCGGCGTGCCCGGCGGCGGCATCTGCGAGGCGCGGAGCCCCAGCACAACCAGTGCTTTCTCCGGACCGATCTGATTGGAATGATCGGCCATCCAGATCCAGTCGTCGGCCTGTTCCACCGGTTCTTCGATGGCGGCCACGCCGACACGCATCAACCAGGTCCTCACCGTGGTCCAGTCGGGGATCCTGCAGTTCACGCCAAGCCACTCGAACACGATCTTCAGGCATCGCACGCATGGCCGCAGCCCAATGGTTCGAGCCAGGTTGACGCACAACGCGATCATCTTCGCACCGAATTCGTGATGGGGAAGTCGCGGGTCATCGGGCAGCACCGGCGGCTGTTGTCGCAACCGACTGTTCTCGACGTCGAGTTGTCTCGCCTGAAGCCGGGCATCGGCAAGGTCCTGTTCGAGACGCGCGATCTCCCGCTGTTGTTGTTCGTTGATCCGTCTGCGCCGGGCGATTTCTTCTGTCTTTTCTCTGGCCCGCTGCGACTGAGTCTCCCGGCTGCGCAGCAAAACTGCCGCCACAACTCGCACCGGCGACTTGAACCGACGCACCTGAGTAAACCATGATCCAGCCACTGTTGCGTTCCTTCGCTCGAGTGAGAACTCGTGTTACTACACACGAGGGAGCGCAACAGTTTTTCGATTTCCCCGCAAACCCAATCCCTCCAACTTCCGCTCATTGCATCAGGCCAGTCACGACCTGCCGGTTGACCTTGAAGAGTTCGAGTTGCTGCGTACAGTCCGTGTTCGACATGAGAGCCTCCTGTGCTGCAGTAAGTTGTAATCCGTACAACGACTTACCGCCGCGGGAGGCTTTCTGTTCGGCTCGTACCGTGCGCAATCCGGGCTAACGAAGGGGCGATGTTCTCGCTCACTTTGGGCACGATCACTGAGCCGGGCGACGACACGGTGACTGCTTACTCAGTCGCCTGGGGTGACGGCGCAGTGGAAGACTTCACGGTGGCAGCCGACGGAGTGCCGACCGGACGAGTCCTCACGTACTCCTACGCGGATGGTCCCTCAGCGCCGTTGATCGAGGTGACGCTGACCGACGAAGACGGCAGCTTCGATGCCGCTTCAACAACTGTGACGGTCAACAACGTGGCTCCGGTGATCGTGAGCGTGACTGCTGCGGTGATCGACGAAAACGGCACGGCCACAATCAGCGTTCGCTTTACCGACATGGGATCGCTGGATACGCACACCGTGCAGCTCACCTGGGGCGACAGCAGCAGTTCGGCGGCGACCGTCAATGCGATGACGCGAACATTTACGGCCAGCCATCAGTATCTCGACGACAATCCGACGAACACAGCCGTGGATGTGTACAACATCGGCGTGACAGTCACGGACGATGACACTGACAGCGATATCACATCCATGACGGTGACGGTTAACAACGTGGCTCCGGTCGTCACGGCGCTGGATACTGACGCTTCGACACCGCTGGTGAGGGCGACCGACGGGACTGTCGCGCTGAACGGCTCCTTCTTCGATGCTGGTACGCTGGACACGCACACGGCCGTCGTGGACTGGGGCGATGGCAGCGGTCTGGTCGCAATTGCCGTTGATGCGATCACCCGTACCTTTGATGCAACACACACGTACCTCACTGGCGGAATCTTTGCGATTACGGTGACGGTCACCGATGACGACGGCGAGTCTTCCGTTGCTCAAACAAGTGCCGTGGTCGAAGGAGCCAGCGTCGTCAACGGAACGCTGTACATCATCGGCACCAACGGTCGTGATCACGTCAAGCTGAAACACGACCAGAAGAAGGACCGGCTCAAGCTGGATGTCAAGCTGAACCAGGGAGGCAGCGATGGTGGTTCTGATGGTGGCAGCGACGGTGGTGGTGATGCGATTCCCCAAATCGTCTTTGGAGGCAACGGCAAGGATCACATTTCCGGCGGCGGTGGAAACGATGCTCTGTTTGGTGGCGCTGGTAAGGATCACGTTAAGGGTGGCAACGGAATTGACATCCTCATCGGCGGCGATGGCAGGGATAAGCTCAAGGGCGGTCGAGGAAACGACCTGCTGATCGGCGGAATTCTGGACAACGACTTCAACGACCTGTCCATCATCAACGACATAGACGCTGCGATGGGCGACTGGGTTGTCGGGAATCTGGCCGGCACACTCCTCTCGCTCGGCAGCGTTATTGACGACAAGGACTATCTGAAAGGCGGAAAAGGGTGTGATTATCTGGAGCCAGGCGTCGGAGACAAGTTGAAGCAATAGCGACAACGAGCGTCACAAAAACAGTCCCGCCCTCGCGGCAACATGTCTCGCACGGAATTCGCATCCCCGCGCGAGAGTCTTTCGATGTGTCGATTTCTGCCGTTCACGATTTCACTGCCTTGAATAAACTATGGTCATGGAAAAGGTGAGCAAGCAGGTTTATCTGATGCGCGGCTTACCAGCCTGCGGCAAGAGCCACATGGCTCGTCGACTGGCAGGCACATCAGGACTCGTCCTGGAGACAGACCAGTACTTCTATACGCAAGTGGGCTGCGATCCGGCCAGGTACGACTACAGTGACGACTACAGTGACGATCTGTTACCGGACGCCCGTGCCTGGAACCTCGAAAGATTTCAGCAAGCCGTTGCGCAAGAGTTGTCACCCATCGTTGTTGACCGCGGCAACGGCTTGAACGCAGAGACACGCGCATATGCGGTCTACGCAATCCAACGCGGTTATCGAGTCGATCTTGCCGAGCCCGACTCTGTCTGGTGGCAGGAACTGAAAGTCCTGCTGAAATACAAACAGCACGTCAACGACGAGGTGTTCAGCATCTGGGCCAGAAAGCTCGCCGATTCAACTCGCGACACTCATCGAGTTCCTGCCCGCACTATTCGCAGTTGGATGAACAGTTGGAGGCACGACCTGACCATCGACGACATAGTCAACGACGGTTAGATGAGGTCGTCCAGCGTCGGCCCGGCATCTCCCTGCGCGACGTCCGGTTCAATGGGTGTTCCGTCGTCGTTCACGGACACTTCGCCGGATGCATCCAGGTAGATTTTGTCCTGCATGATCTCAGCCACGACGACTTCCATGTGATTCTTGGTCGGAAGTTCGATCAGCGGACGCGCGCCACGATTCAGAGCGACCAGTCGCTTCTGAATCAGCGATGACAGCTTGAACCGGCCACCGACCTTGTTGACGATTTCTTCTTCTTTGAATTCTTCGAGCATGGCACTCAGTCTCCGGTTTGTACGCTGGCGTCGCACGCCTGGATTCTCTGTCCCGTCCCTTTGTCGCCGCATTCGCCAGAATGCAGCTCTTCCTGGAATTCCGTGCTCCGCGAACACGGTGACGGGTCTCTTATTCTTCTACAGTTTTCTGAACGGAACTCGCCTTCAGGATCTCGATAATTTCCGTCACTGCGCGATCCAAGTCATCGTTGCAGACCTGATGGCTGTACCGATCAGCGAATCTCAGTTCTTCCCGAGCCGTCTGCAATCGACGTTGTATGACCTCTTCCGATTCTGTTCCTCGCGACCGTAATCGTTGTTCGAATACTTCTTCCGACGGCGTCTTCAGAAAAACCGTCACGGCGCTGGGGTATTGCTCCATCACCTGCAGGGCACCCTTAACGTCAATCTCCAGAAACGCCCAGCCGCCCGCGTCATGAGCTCGCCGCAATTCCGACCGCAGGGTTCCATACCAGTAACCTGATGAATGCACCTCTTCGCATTCCACAAATTCACCCGCGGCCCGTTTCCGAGAGAATTCGTCGTTCGACAGAAAGTGGTAATCGTCCCCGTCCGTCTCTTTAGGTCGAATTGGGCGGGTTGTTGCCGAGATCATCTTGATCAGACGCAAAGATGGTTCCGCGCAAAGACGATTGACGATGGTTGATTTTCCGCTGCCGCTGGGGCCTGACAAAACCAGAACCCTCAGCGATTCGATATCCGTTTCAGCTCCGTCGGCCATCAGTCCGCCCCTCGCAGTCGCGCTTACTCTACGTTCTGCAGAATCTCACGCATTTTCTCGACAGCCGCCTTCATGTCCACCACGTTGTGTGCAATCCCGACGTCATTTGCCTTTGATCCAATCGTATTCACTTCCCGAAACATCTCCTGGCTCAGGAAATCCAGCTTGCGACCCTGAGACGTGGCCTGATCCATGACCTGTTCGAACTGCTCGATGTGACAACGCAGCCGTGTGATTTCCTCATTGATGTCACAGCGGTCGGAAAAGATGGACACTTCGCGGATCAGATCGTCTGGACTGACTGTCGCCGAAACGGTCTTCAGCAGTTCCTGAACTCGATCGAGAATCTTGTCCCGGTAACTACTGACGACCAGCGGGGCTCTCTCCGAGATCGTTGCCAGTCTTGCAGCAATGATTTCGCCGTTCTCGGTCAGGTCGCGTCGCATCGACTCGCCTTCCAGACGGCGGAAGGACTGCAGGTTCTCCAGCGACTCCCCCAGCGCCTGTTCCAACAGCGGCCATTCCTGTTTGCAGTCGACCGATGCACTGAGCTGATCGGCGACAACACCCGGCAGTGCCAGCAGAGCGTCGGCTGTTTGCGGCGAGGGAACAGTCTGCTCCTGCAATTGCTGCCAGTACGATTCCAGGACCTCGGGAACAATGTGATAACGGCTGGCCTGACCAAGTGGCGTCAGACGAACATTGACCGAGACCGTTCCACGAGCGACTGCTGCACGTACGACGCGCTCAAAATCCGGCTCAAGCGGTGCAAGAACGTCCGGCAACCGCACGGAAATCTTCAAATAGCGATTATTCACCGCCTTGACTTCCAGCGCAGCACTGAACCGGTCGTTCTGACCGGTTGCGTTTCCAAACCCCGTCATGCTCAACAGCACAAAGCCACTCCGTCTAAGTTTGAGGACGTCGGCGAGACCGTAAAAGTCGATCCGACGTCACTCGGATTCGGGTGGTGAGGACGGCCGCGGCGGCGCACTGGCGTCCGCCTCTGGCTTGCTCGAATCGGCAGGAGCGTCGTCGGCAGGTTTCTCCGACGGCGCGGACGTTGGGGTGTCAGCGTCAGCCGCGCCCTTGTCAGTCGCTGAGTCGGAGTCACTCAAGGCGGGTGGGTCGTCGGTTGAGGTCGCGCCGTCGGTCGACGCTGGTTTGACGTCCTTTTCCTCGGATGGTTGCGTGTCCGTATCTGGCTTGTCCTCGGGAACCGTCCCGACGGCCCCCATTGAAGTGCCTGTGTCGGAATCACTACCGCCCGCGCTGCCAATCGGAATTGCAGGTGCATCCAGACCGCCTTTGGGGTCGTCGGCAGAAACGTCAGCGGCCGGGTTGTCGAAGACATTGCTGTATCGTCGTGCCAGAACACCACTCACTCCCGCAAGCAGCACCCAAACGGTGACCAGCCCAATGGTGATCTTCGTGAAGACGTCACCAGCTTTTGTACCGAAGGCGCTTTGACCGCCCATTCCACCAAATGCTCCAGCCAACCCGCCACCACGACCTCGCTGTAACAGCACGACGAGGATTAGCAGCAGGCTGACGATCATCAGCAGGATCATGAGTAGGTCAGCAAACATGTCTCATTCTCCTCAGAGAAAACCGACAGCGGCCGGATCAAAGTACCATCGAAACAGCAGTGGAAGCTTCACGCGACAGACGCGATTCCCGCCTGGATGATTGGGATAAACAACTCAGCCTTCAGACTTGCCCCACCGACCAGTGCACCATCGACATTGGGCTGCCCCAGTAACCCGACTGCATTATCGGGCTTCACACTGCCGCCATACAGAATACGAACGGATGCCGAAACGTCTGTATCAAACCGTGTTCCGAGCCACGACCTAAGGAAAGCATGGGCAGACTCAGCCTGATCGTCCGTGGCAACTTTGCCTGTCCCGATCGCCCATACGGGCTCGTAAGCAACAACGACATTGGCCATTGCGGCCGACTCGACTCCCGCTAATCCACCTGTCATCTGCCGTTCCAGAACAGCTTCCGTCTGGTCGGCCTCACGATGTTCAAGCAGCTCGCCGACACACAGGATCACCTTGAGCCCGCTGGCAAGAGCCTTCTGCACCTTGGTGTTGATCAGTTCGTCCGTTTCGCCGTTGATCTGTCGACGTTCGCTGTGGCCCAGAACGACCCACTGGCAACCGACATCCAGCAGCATTTCGCAGGAAACTTCACCAGTGTAAGCGCCCGACGCCTCCGCCCAGGCGTTTTGACCACCGACTTCGACTCCCGAATCACTCGCCAGTTCCGCGACCTGTTTCAGGTATGTGAACGGCGGGCAAACCACGACGTCTACGTCATCGCGAGGTGTCGGCACCTCGGCTCGCAGCGAGGTCACCAGAGAGCCGGCAGACTCCCGACAGGTGTTCATTTTCCAGTTGCCGGCAATTACAGGACGTCGCATCGAAGCACAACCTCAGCATCTAGACCACGCAGGAATGAGAAAAAACGCTACCGTTCAATGCAATGACACCGGCTGACGGAACAATCCGGGACATTGAAGATCTGCGAGATCCAATTGTGACCCGGTACTTCTCACACTGCGAGCGGCGGAATGTATCAACAATGGACAGCGTTCCCAAGGAATCCCGCTGCAGGAAACGGCGGACCACACTGCCGCTAGTGGTTTCGCAGTTCAGTCATTCACTGGAGTGCGTCAGAGCGAGGAAACGACCCGAGCACTTCCATCCGGACGGCCGCCTTCTGAAGCTGGTCAAGCGTGCGTTTGACCTTCGCCTCATTCTGATGGCCCTCAAAATCCAGGAAAAACAGATACCCGGTTTCCGGACCTCGTAGTGGGAATGACTCAATCCAGCTCAGGTTGACCTTCTGCTTTTTGAACGCCGCAAGCGCATCTGAAAGCGCTCCCGGGCGGTGCGGAATCTGCAGTAGCAAAGCAGTCCGATCCTGTCCTGTTGGTGGCGGAGTGAAGTCACCAATCACAGCAAATCGCGTGACGTTGTTCTTGTTGTCCTGAACGTCCTCAGCCACGACCTGCAGACCGTATTCAATAGCCGCCCGTGAACTCGCAATCGCTGCCGCGCCGGGTTTGTCTCGTGCCAACTGGGCGGCAGTTGAGGTGCTCGTCACGTCATGAAGTCGCGCGTGCGGCATGTGTCGGTTCAGCCAGTTTCGACATTGCGACAACGCCTGCGGCTTGCTGTAAATCTCGGTGATCGCACTGCGGTCGCACTTTGCCATCAGGTTGAGATGAACACTAAGCTGCACTTCACCGCAGATCTTCAGAGGCAGCCTGGTGAACATATCCAGAGTGTCGACGATCCGGCCATCCGTACTGTTTTCGATCGGTACCATTCCGAACTCGACATGACCTCTGTTAACTTCTTCGAAAACAGACGCGATCGTGCTCACCGGGACCAGGTCGCCCGACTCCCCAAACCGCTCAATCGCAGCCTGATGCGAGTAACTGTAAGCCGGTCCGAGATAGGCAACACGGTGGAGCCGCACTTTCCGGCGGGCGCCGCTGATCACACTCTTGAACACGCCAGCCACGGCCTCGTTCGACAACGGGCCGTCGTTCTTCTCAAGAACTGCGGCGATCGGATTCGCCTCAACATCCTGTGAGAAAAGGACTTTCCGCGGATTCTCGTGGGCCTCAAGCCAGTCGATTGTGAGCTGGGCTCGGGTGTTGACGAGCTTAAGAAGCTCGCGGTCAACTTTGGCGGCCGCGGCCTGAATCTGTTGTGGCGTGCGTTTCCGAGCTGAGGACCGCGGCTTGGCAGTTTTGCTGGACGACGGCGCAGGGCGGCGAGTGGCTTTCTTCCTGACGACCTTCTTCTTAGCCATGGGTCCCTTTCCGACTGAATTCAATCTGCCAGACTCAGCCGGTTCACAAGTCCGGGCACAAGCTTTGTGGCAGCAATCAGTTGCGTCGATAGTTCAAGCAATGCGATCGACAGGAAATCGACATTTCCAGCACGAATCAAACGCGCTGGAGTCGCACACGCGGGCTTTCCGTCGTTCACACGTCTCGCGTGGTGGTCGACCTGCCGACACCGCGCGGGAGTTGTACTCAGGGGGATCCTGAGTGTCAAGCAGGCGCAAGTCCCCACAGTGCATGAAGATGCCGCGACATAGCGGCCCCTGGAAGTGGCTCTCGCCATGGTAGAATCATGCGCAACTTACTGGTGTGTCGCGGGTTGCTGCGGTGATCAACTGCCCGCGATCGGCGACCGATGGCTCGCCACTTCCTGCATGAATCCCAGCATTCGCTCAGACGCTTCGTGGGCATCCGGCACGACGCCTTCCATGAGTTGGGCATTTGTAAACATTTGCGAACCACAACTGCGCACGAATTCGTCGTGATCCGAATTGGCGGACAGGGCGGCCAGTCTGACAACCAGCGAGTGTGACGGGTTGACCTCAAAGATCCGCTTGGACGCCCGAAACTCCTCTGACCCCTGGCTCAGGACCTTCTGCAATTGGGCGCTCAACGCACCTTCCGGGCTGACAAGACAGCACGCGCTATCCGTCAGACGATCAGACTTGCGAACGTCTTCCACACTGCCGCCGAGTGTCTCCTTGAACAGCGTCAGCACTCGCTCGAAACCGGCAGGTGTCTCATCTTCGCCTTTGTCGTCGGACTGAGCGGCGCTTTCGTCTTCGCCTGAAGTGCCTTTCGCGGCGCCCGGTAGTTCGACGCTGTCCGCGTCGATGGAAACGAGCGGCTTCTCCTCAAATGTCTGCAGATGATTCAGGACGAATTCGTCGACAGGATCGGTCAGATAGAGCACCTCGAGTCCCCGTGACCGAAACGCTTCCAGATTCGGGCTGCGTTCAATTGTGGACACTTCCGGACCGCCGGCGTAGTAAATCTGCGTCTGATCGTCCGCCATTCGACCGACGTAATCGGCCAGTGAGGTGAGCGCATCCCGATCGTCGCCGTGCGAGGATTTGAATCGCAGCAGCTTCGCGATCGCGTCCCGATTGCCAAAATCGCTGGACACGCCCTCGCGCAGGATGGCTCCGTACTGGAGGTAGAACTTGTTGTACACGTCGGAGTCTTCGCTGGTGAGGTCCGCCAGCCGACTCAGGACTTTCTTCACCAGCACGTTGCGAATCTTGCGGAAGACGGAATCGTCCTGCAAAGCCTGTCGGGAAACGTTCAGCGGCAAATCGGCCGAGTCGACGAGGCCGTACAGAAACCGCAGGTACTCCGGCAGCAGCTCGCGACAGTTGTTCTGGACGAGGATCCGCTTTGCACACAGATGCAGACCGTGTTCATTCCGGCCAAAGCCCATCAGCTCAAAATTCGACGGTGAGCAGAACAGCACGGCGTGAAACTGAAACGGCGAATCCGCGGTCAAATGAATGTGCCACAGCGGCTCTTCGTCGGTGCGCTTCGACAGGTATCCGTAAAAGTTTTTGTACTGCTCGTCGGTGACCTGTGACTTCGGCTCGACCCAGATGGGTGGCTGGTCATTGACGTGTTCGTCATCGACGCGAATCGGGTGAGGCACGAACGTTGAATACTCAGTCAGTACGTGCTTAAGACGAAACGGCTCGGCCAGGTCCTTCACGTCCTCTTTGAGATGCAGACGAATCTGCGTACCGCGTTCCAAGTCCGCGAGAGGCTCGATCGAGAAGCTGCCCGAACCGTCGCTCTCCCAGCGCCAACCTGATTCTTCCTGGTAGCTGCGGCTCAGGACTTCAACTCGGTCGGCGATCATGAACGATGAATAAAAACCGACCCCAAACTGCCCGATCAGCGACACATTGTCCGCCGGCTGATCACCCAGCTTCTTGAGGAATTCCAGAGATCCGCTGTGGGCGATCGTGCCCAGGTTGCGAACCAGTTCCTCCTGCGTCATGCCAATGCCGTTATCCCGAATGACGAGCAGGCTGTTTTCGCTGTCGGGCTCGACGGTGATGGCCAGTTCCTGATTGTCTTCATGCTGCTTTTCAGTGAGCGTAATGTGCCGGAAGCGGTCCAGTGCATCCGACGCGTTCGAGATCAGCTCGCGGATCGCAATATCACGATTCTGATACAGCGAGTGGGACAACAGTTGCAGAAGCTGAGAAATCTCAGCCTGAAAGGTGTACTCCTGAGGGGCCGTTTCGACGGACACGTTGAACTCCTGTAACACCTGGCTTCGAATCAAACCTCACCGAATTACGAGTCAGCGAGGACAATTTCGACGGTCATTTGCGTGGATGTTATCCCTGTTCGATTCGACAGTTCAACGGTCACGAACAGCAGATGACCCCAGAGTGAGGCATCAACCAGTGTCTTTCCCAAATGCATCCCTATGAGGTGAGGGCTCGACGACAAGAATGTTTCATTCGTGACCACAGGGGCTGATCGACATATCATCGCTGCACACGCCGGAACTGGTCGGGTTTCGTGAATACCTATCGCAGGGACCGGTCTCTGACCCACGCGGAGTCTCAAGTCATGCTGCCGGAGAAGTCGCCCGAGTTCCAACTGATTGAGCGATTCCGTCAGACTGTCGGGGCTCGGCTGGACGTGCCGGTGGGGATTGGTGACGACGCGGCCGTTGTGCGACGTCTTCCGGAAACCGGTCTGCTGGCGACGGACCTGTTGCTCGAAGGAGTTCACTTTGAGATCCCGCCAGCGACGCCGCGTCAAGTTGGATGTAAGGCCATGGCGGTCAATCTGAGCGACATTGCCGCAATGGCCGGCAAGCCCAGATTTGCCGTTGTCAGTCTTGCGCTGCCGCAGCAACGGCATGACGTTGCGGGTTCGCTCGCCGACGAGCTGTTTGCCGGCCTGAACTCGACCGCCGAACGATTCGGGGTGACCATCGTCGGCGGAGACACCACCTCATGGAACGGGCCACTCGTGATCAATGTCTCAATCATGGGGGATGTCCATCCGCGCGGACCGGTCACTCGCAGCGGTGCGCGGCCTGGTGACTGGGTGTTCGTGACCGGGAGACTCGGTGGAAGCCTCGCTGGGCACCATCTGACGTTTGAACCTCGTGTCGAAGAAGCCCGCCGACTGCATGAATCGGTCGACCTGCACGCCATGCTGGACGTCAGCGACGGACTCGTTGCGGACATTTATCACATTCTGGAAGAGAGCGGCGTCGGGGTGATCCTGAATTCTGACCACATCCCGATCAGTCAGGTGGCGTCACAATGTGATGATCAGCGTTCACCACTCCAGCACGCATTAGGCGACGGCGAAGATTTTGAGCTGCTGTTCACTGTTTCGCCCGAGGACGGCGAGCGTCTCTTGCTTCATTCGCCGGTGGATGTCGAGCTCTCTCGGATCGGCACGATCACTCGCGAATGTCGCTGTCTGCTGAGTGATCCTGTTCGTGGTGGTGTTGAATTGCCCCGAATTGGCTGGGTTCACGCGATCGGATAACTCCGCGTCGCTACCACGACGCAGGCGTCAGAATCCGTAGAATCGGTATCTTTTGACAGGGCCCCTCAGAATCGGAACAAGTTCCCCAGGCGGTACAACCGATACGATTGAAAGTCCATGTGCTGACAGCGCGCGGGCTCGGCATGTTCATGTACCCCATTGGCGGGCCGCGATTCTCTCGTCCTGCCGCAGGAACCCGATTATGACCGGCCGATTCGCATCAATGGCCACTCTGCTGCTGACGAGTCTGGCTCCGCTGAGTGCCGATGCTCAGATGCCGGGTGCGGACACGTGGTGCCCGACCTGTCCACCAGGAGCCCACAGCCGCGGCCTGCACGGATCCAACGGCTATTCCGTGGCAAACGCCTGGAGTGGGAAGCAACCGGTCACGCGACCCTATCAACCGGGGGCTGCACGCTGGGGGCATGACAACCTCGGCGGACGTGAGGGGCCGTTCTATGGCGAATCTCCGTTCGACGAATTTCTGCGCGACGTCGCTCGCGATTCCTATTTCCGGATGGAGTTTCTGAGTTGGAATTATCGCAAGCCAGGCAACGTGCTGCTCGGGTCACCACTCCTCGTCACGGACGATCCGGCTGTGCCTTTCTCGACAACACTGATCAACCAGCTCGCCGGTACGGCGCGGGTTGAAACACTCGGGCTCGTCAAGCTGGAGGATATTCAGGGCGGGAAAATGACGTTCGGAGTCCCGTTTACATTCGGAACAATCGAGACCAGCATCTTCTCATTTGAGAACGCCGAAGAGTTTACTCTGGACGACGAGCTGGGACTCCCCGACCCGCTTAACATCACCGAACTGCCGACCTTCGTTGCGACAAGTACTCTCTTCAACGGTCAGGTCAGCAACAACATCTTCATCTACGACGAGTTCTTCGCCACAAAGACTTCAGCAGACCTGTGGGGAGCCGACGTCGTGCTGCTGCTCAATTCGTACCTGCCGAAACCCTCGCTGCAGGTCCGGCCGCTCATCGGGTTCCGCTACCTGGACTACGGCGAGCAACTGGTTCAGACCGGCTCCTTCAATCAGGTCGGGAACCTCCCGACGTCGCTGGTCAGCACGATTTCGTCCACGTCGGACAATCAGTCCTACGTCCCGCAAATCGGCGTCCGCGTTGAAATGCCGTCGCGTTGGGTGACCGTCGGAATCGAGCCACGAATCGGCGTGGGCGTGAACACGTTCGGCAATTCTGTGTTCACTCAAAGCCTTCGTTCGGAGGGTGATCCAAGGGTCGACACTGGAGATGCGGGCGAGAAAATTGCGGTGGCAGGTGAATTCTCGATCTACGGACGAATTCACCTGCACCCCAGCACCACGCTGCACGTTGGCTATACGTTCATGGGCGTCACCAATATCAGCCGCGCTTCCAGAAACATTCGATACAACGACAACGGCCCCCAGGAACTGGCCGACATCACCGTGCAGTCGAGTTTCGAACGCATGTACTTTCATGGCTTAAATGTGGGCGGCGAGATTCGATTCTAGAGAAGCCCACACACGACTGTACGGCCTGATGCTGAATCACTGCAGTCGACGTGCGGAGCCTTTGCCAATTGAGCCGGCTGCCGCGAGAATCCTGCTATCACACGTATGAACAGCAGCAGGAATCGCCGCCCATGTCCTCGTCGTTCGAAGAGTTGCTCGCTGCCACCGAGCCGGATTTCCCGTCCCGTCCGCGTCGCAATCGTAAGTCGGCTGCCATTCGCTCGATGTGCCGCGAGACATGGCTCCATCCGGGACAGCTCATCTACCCGATGTTTCTGCATGCAGACGCCGACAATGTTCCGCTGGACTCGATGCCCGGACAGACACGCTGGTCGTTGTCGGGACTGGTCGGAGAAGTACGGCGCGTGGCAGGGCTGGGGATCGATAAGGTCGTGGTCTTTCCGAAGGTGGACGACAGCCTGAAGACCCCGACCGGCGATGAAGCCGGAAACGACGCTGGCCTGATTCCCGAAGCGATCCGTCGCATCAAGGACGCCTGCCCTGATACGTGTGTCGTCACCGACGTCGCCCTCGATCCCTACAACAGCGACGGCCATGACGGCATCGTCTCCGACGACGGCATCATCCTGAACGACGACACCGTCCGCGTTCTGTGCGATCAGGCGATCTGTCAGGCGCGAGCAGGAGCCGACATCGTTGCTCCCAGCGACATGATGGACGGTCGCGTAGGAGCCATCCGGCAGGCGCTCGACGAAGAAGGTTTCAGCGACGTCTCGATCATGGCCTACACCGCCAAGTATGCATCCGCGTTCTACGGCCCATTTCGCGGAGCCCTCGATTCCGCTCCCAAAGCCAGCGGCGGCAAACCGATCCCCGCCGACAAGGTGACGTACCAGATGGACCCGGCCAACGTACGCGAGGCGCTCCGCGAACTGGAACTGGACGAAGGCGAAGGTGCGGACATCGTCATGGTCAAACCTGCCGGCCCGTACCTCGACGTCATCCGCGCGCTGCGTGAGGAGACAGCGTTGCCCGTCGCGGCTTATCAGGTCAGCGGTGAGTACCTGATGATCAAATCAGCCTCCGCGGCCGGCTGGCTCGACGAGAAGGCTGTCACGCTGGAAACATTGACCGGAATCCGCAGAGCCGGAGCGGACATCATCCTGACATACTTCGCGCCACAGGTCGCCGAGTGGCTGGGGTAGTCCCGTTCGCGCTTTCAGTCGGTCCCGCGCAAGCGTTTCAGCTCTTCCCGCAATCGAATGACCTCTGCATCGGCAGCCTCGCGGGCGGCACGTTCCTTCCTGGCTGTGGCACGTTCCGCCTCGGCTGTGGCACGTTCCTTCCTGGCTGTGGCCCGTTCCGCCTCGGCTGTGGCCCGTTCCGCCTCAGCGTCTGCACGATGTGCTTCGGCCGCTGTCGGCAGGATGAGGCCGGTCGTGCGGTCGTGAATCGCCAGATCGACGCCATTCAATGAGATGTGTAGATCCAGTTCTTCGCAGTCCAGATCGCCGGAAGCGTTCGGCTCGATCCGCGCATAATCACCATTGTCCAGTCGGTATCCCTGCAATCGCGTCTTCAAGTAGTCGCCAGTTGGGTCGTACAGAAACAACTCACGAATCCCGATACGAGCGTACGTCTTTGGTTTGGTCACTTCATCGTTGGCACGTGTGGCTCGCGAAGTGACTTCGAAGACGACGTTGGGAACCCGGCCCTCGTCCCAGATACGAAAAGTCCGACGCATTCCCGGGTCAGAATCCTTCACGACAAACACGTCGGGCACCACAAAACTCTGGGGATGGCCTTCGACGTAATACAGCAGCAAGTCGCTGGCGATGTAGACCGACTGACCCTCATAGCGGTAGCGAAGCAGCTCATACAGACGCATCATCCAGTTGCGATGCAGATCAGTTTCCCCCATCGGTTCTCCGTCCGATTCTGGATACTCGATGTCGGTTGGCGTCTGAATCAGGCTCATGGTCTCAACTGGTCAACTGAAGAGCGTGGATTGGGAGTCGAAACATTGTAACCGGGTCTGCCGCAAATGATCTTCGCTCATTCCGCATTTTCGGGTCGCAGCAGCGGGAAGAAGATGACGTCACGGATGCTGCGGCTGTTGGTGAGCAGCATGATCAGGCGATCGATTCCGATGCCCAGACCTCCCGCCGGTGGCATTCCGACCTTCAAGGCCTGGACGAATTCGGTGTCCATCTTTGCCATTGAGTCTTCTTCGTCCTGCCCTTCGAGCTGCGTGCGAAATAGTTCTTCCTGCAGACGTGGATCGTTCAGCTCGGTGTAGGCGTTCGCCAGTTCCATGCCCCGAATGAACAGTTCGAACCGCTCGGCGATGTCCGGGTTGTCCCGCTTGCGTTTGGTGAGCGGACAGATCGAGGCCGGGTAGTCGATGACGAACACCGGTCCGGCTAGAGCGTCTTCGACTTTCGCCTCGAAGACCCCGTTAACGATGACATCGGGGTGGACACCATCGGTTTCGATGCCCAGCGTGCGAGCGAGTTCCGTGACAGCCCCGGAATCGCTCATCTCGAGGCCAGAGTATTGCGCGAACAGGTCGGCGTATTTGAGACGCGGCCATGGTGGCGTGAAGTCAATCGTCTCATCGCCCCACGGCAGAACCATCGAGTCGCCCAGGGCCCGCACTCCGTTGCAGATGATGGATTCTGTCAGGTCCATCATCGTCTCGTAGTTTCCATACGCCTGGTAAATCTCGATCATCGTGAATTCCGGATTGTGAGTGGCGTCAATGCCCTCGTTCCGGAAAACGCGACCGATTTCGTACACGCGCTCGATGCCACCGACCATCAGCCGTTTCAGGTGCAGCTCCAATGCAATCCGCAGATACAGTTCGATGTCCAGCGCGTTGTGATGCGTGATGAATGGCCGAGCCGCCGCTCCACCGGCGATCGCATGCAGCACCGGAGTCTCAACCTCAACGAATCCATGATCACGCAAGGTCTGTCGAATCGACGCGATAATCTCGGTCCGCTGCAGCATGCGATCCAGCACACCGTCGTTGTAAATCAGATCGATGTAGCGCTGCCGCAGCAGCATTTCGGTGTCCTGCGCTCCGTGAAATTTCTCTGGTGGTGGAGCGAGCGACTTACACAGGATCTGAAAGCCGCGCACCATGACGGATGTTTCGCCTGATTGCGTCCGCAGCATGACGCCATCGATCCCGATCAGATCGCCGAGGTCGAGCGTCGACATGAGTGTCCACAACTCGTCCGGCAGATCCCCCCGACTGAACAGCAACTGGATTTTCCCAGACCAGTCCTTGATATCGTAAAACCGAAGCTTGCCGGCTTTTCGACGCAGCATGATGCGTCCAGCAATACGGACCGACTCGCCCTCGACGCCGGGTTCGTCCGGGCATTTTTCTCGGGCGTCTCGAATGGCAATGTGGCCATCGAACCGTTGTCCCCACGGGTCGTGCCCGAGTTCTTCGATCTGGGCGAGCTTCTTCAGTCTCGCGGCTTCCAGCGGTGACACCTTTTGTTTTGACATGTTCTGTTCTGATTTCGAGCGGGGTCCAACGGTCCACGAAGGAACAAGCTGGTATGCCTGGGAGCGGTTTATGCGTGCGACATTTCAACGCCGCGTTGCCTTTGAGACCGACTGAAAAAGCAAACGGGTTCGCGCGACAGGTCAATAATCGCTGACATGTCACTGCTTTTCCGTGCGTGCAGGTCCGTCGAGGGCGTCGCATCCTGGAGCCTGCCCGACAGAGCGTCAACGACCTGAGAAACGGTTTTGGTGGACTTCGGTTCGAGCAACGGACGATTGCTTGTCCCCGCTGAGGCCACCGGTTGACGCGAATCAAACTCCGGGCAATTCCCGGGTTTGTGTTTGATGATCAACCAACTTTGATACGATATTGCCCTCGCCCCGATACCCGCCGCTGCTCCCCCTGTTGTTGTCCTCTCCTCTTCCGACACTCCTCAGATGGGCACGCCTCTCATGCCGATGTGCAAGTCCACAGTTCTGGTCCTGTTCGTCACTGTGAATCTCGGCTCGATGGTCGCGACTGCGGGAGAGCCTCTCCGCAATTCCATTGATGCCCACATTGAATCCGCATGGCAAGCCAACAAGGTCAAGCCGGCTGAGCCTGCATCGGATGCGGAGTTTCTCAGACGTGTCTACCTCGACCTGCTGGGTGTTATTCCGTCTCACGAAGAAGCCGCCGCGTTTCTGGATGATGACAGCTCGGACAAGCGGTCGAAGCTGATCGACTCATTGCTGGAACATCCCCGCTTCGCTGTCCATCAGGCAGACATCTGGGACCTGATGTATTTCACGCGGAATCCGCCGGGGTACAACACGAGCAAACGCAAAGGATTCCAGGACTGGCTTCGCGAGCAGTTCGCGAACAACGTGCCCTACAACGAGTGGGTGCAGGCGCTCCTCACAGCCGAAGGCAACACCGTCAAAGACGGGGCTCCGATGTTCTACGTGATGTACAAGTCTCGTCCCGAAGATGCGACCGAAGCCATCACCCAGAAGTTTCTCGGTATTCAACTTCAATGTGCCCGTTGCCATGACCATCCGTTCGAGGAATGGAAACAGACAGACTTCTACGGGATCGCCGCGTTCGTTGCTCGGTTGCGCGTCGTCGACATCGGGAACGTCGACAAAGAGAAGGCCTACGCGATCGGAGAGATGAACGCGGGAGACGTGCTCTTCACCGGACCGGCATCGGAGCAGATGCCTGGCCAGAAGGGTGAACCGGTCAAGCCGAAGTTCCTGGGCGGCGATCCACTGGCTGAGCCGGAATTGCCTGACGGTGTCGAAGACCCGCGCAATTTCCCGTCCGGTAAAGCACCGCCCGCACCGCATTTCTCACGCAAGAACGCGCTCGCCGACTGGATCACCAGCCCGAACAATCCGTATTTCGCCCGTGCTGTCGCCAACCGAGTGTGGGGGCAGATCATGGGTAAGGGAGTCGTTCATCCGGTCGATAACCTCAGCCCCGCAAATCCGCCGAGCCACCCGGAACTACTCGACGAACTGACTGCGCAACTCGTTGAGCACAAGTTCGACCTGAAGTGGTACATGCGCGAAATCCTCAACAGTCGCGCGTATCAGCTTTCGTCCATCGGGGAATCACCGGAAGCCTTGCCGACGTGGTTCGAACGAGCCCGCTATCGGCCGCTGTCTGCTGAAGAGCTGTTCGAATCCTGGCTGCAGGCGGGCGGATACAACGACGCTCTGAAAGCCAGCGGTAAAGAACTGGAAGGCCGCTTCAAGGTCCGCGGATTTACGTGGGATTACATGCGTCGTTTCTTCGGCCGTCCGAACGACGGAATGGGGAACTTCCAGGGCGGGATGCAGGAGCACCTGTATCTCAACAACGGTCAGGTCCACTCACTGGTCTCGAAGGAAAAAGGCAGCCTGTACGATCATGTGTCGACAAGCGAGGACCCGTGGGAAGCGCGCGTCGAACGAATGTTTCTGCAGGTCCTGTCACGTCGACCGGTCGATGAAGAAACACAGAAGTTCGTGGCCCACATGTCAGCCGAAGACGATCAACGTAACCGCATCCACGAAGCCATCTGGACGCTGATGTCCTGCAGTGAGTTTCGATTCAACCATTAGTTGGACAGCGCCACTTCGTAGGGTGTGACAAGCGGGCTGATTGGCGGTTCGTGGTGTGCCGGCGCGGAGATTTTCCGAGAAATATTGAGATTCAGGCGATTCGAGACCGCCCGCGCCGGCACACCGGAGGAACCGTTCGCTCCGCTTGTCACACCCTACATCAGACCGCATTCGCCAAAGTGGCGCTGTCAAATTAATTACCGACGACTCAAGGAGCCAGACAGTGAATCCTCTCTGCCCGCGCAACGAGCACCTCAACCGCCGCTCACTCCTGAAGAGCAGCCTGGTAACGGCGTCTGGTGCGCCGCTCATGAACTGGGGCGGCCTGTTCAATTCGGATGCGAACGCGGCTTCAGCCGGCAAGCGTCACAAGCATTGCATCCTCATCTGGCTCAACGGTGGCTGCAGCCAGTTTGAGACATTCGATATGAAAATCGGACGACCGACCGGTGGCTTGTTTCGAGACATCTCGACGAACGTCGCCGGCACGCGCGTGTGCGAGCTGATGCCGAACATCGCTCAGCGGATGGACAAACTGGCCGTCATCCGGTCGATGAGGACGTCGCAGATCGACCACTCGGGCGGCATTTACCTGATGCACACCGGTTATCAGCAGAACACGCCCGTGCGATTTCCGGAGATCGGTGCCATCGTCGCGAAGTACTGCGGCGCGCAGGAATCCGACCTGCCCAATTTCGTAAAGATTTCGTCGAACGGGAACGCGGGATCGGGCATTCTCGGACCCAGGTACTCTCCGTTCGGCCTCGACAAAGACGGGCGTCTTCCGACGTTTTCCGAATCAAGGCTGGACACACCCATCGAGAATCGAAGGCACAGCCTGCGGGACTTCATGGAACAGAGTTTTGCGGGATCGCATCAGGCCGACCCGGTTCGGATGCACCGCGAGTCCTATGACCGGGCTCGCCGACTGCAGAATGTCCGACAGGCATTCGCCGTGGACGCGGAATGGGACAAGTACCGTGACCGCTACGGTGACACGAAACTCGGACGCCGACTGTTGACAGCGCGCTGCCTGGTGGAAGCGGGGGTGTCGTTCGTTGAAGTTGGCCAGAGTGGCTACGACACACACGCGGACAATTTCAAGGGCCACAAGGCCAAAGTGCCGACCTGCGACCAGGGTTGGGCCGCACTGCTGGACGACCTTGAAGAGCGCGGTCTGCTGCAGGACACCCTGGTCGTGTGGATGGGAGAAATCGGTCGCACGCCACGGATCAACAATCGCAGCGGGCGCGACCATTACGTGCGGTCCTGGTCAACCGCTCTGGCTGGCGGTGGTATTAAAGGCGGGCTCGTCTACGGGGAATCAGACAAAGACGGGCTGGATGTCAAAGACAGTCCCGTGACCGAAGGCGATTTCTTCGCGACCGTTTACACGTCCCTGGGCATCGATCCGCTGACTGAGAATTTCGCCGGGCTCCGTCCGATCCCGCTGGCTCCATTCGGGCACAACGTGGTTCAGGACCTGCTGGCGTAGTGGAATTCTGGCGAACCCCACTACCCGATAACTCAGCTTTGACCAACTGACAGCAGGTCCGATCATGGAAATCAGCAAGCCCGTCCACGAGTGGCAGCTTTCATTCGACGGTGGCGATTGGCCAACGTCGGTTACGTTTCTGGGTTCGAGTCGCAAACTCGCCGCTGGAAATCGTACGGGCCAGGTTTTCGTATGGGACCTGCCCGAGACGCCGCCGGACAGTCAGGAAAAAGACACGCCGCCGGACTTCGCTCCGGTTCGTCGACTCGAAGGTCACACCAATGCCATTACTGGCCTGATCTCAACAAACGACGGGCAGACGCTGATTTCGTCGAGTCTCGATCGCACGATTCGTATTTGGGATGCAAATGGCGAAACCAGTGGCATTGATGAAGTTGTCCTGGACTCGAAAGCGCGAGAACGACGGGCTCGCCGCAAACCGGCTGCCGAGAAGAAGGCCATTCTTGAAGCTCCGGGTGCGACCGTCGAAGTGCTCGAATGCCAGCATACGCTGGAGGGACACACTGAGTGGATCAATGCACTTGGTATCAGTGCGGATGAGAAAAGGCTGATCAGCGGCGACGATGCCTGCCAGTCGATCGTGTGGAATCTGGAAACTCGCGAGCAGATATCAAGCTGGCACGGCCATGACCGTGTGTGGGTTTCCTCGGCGGCTCTGACACCGGATGGCAGTAAGGCATTTGTCGCTGAGTATGCCGGGCGGCGCAGCAGTTTTGATGTGCCAGCCGCGCAGGCACGACTCTGGAATGTCGAGGGCGGCGACATGCAGCTCGACCTGTTGAAAGCCTGGACTCCGGAAGTAAAGGACGAGGACCGCGTTGATTCGTATGGTTATGGCCGGACCTGGGGCAAGCTGATGAAACGCGGCTTGGTGTGCGCCACGTTTTCTCCGGATGGCAAACTGCTGGCAGTTGGCCAGGGCGGAGAAACGGACAAAGGACAGGTCCACCTGATCAACGTCGAAACCGGCAAGATCGAACGCACGGTCTCTGGTCATAAGAGTGGAGCGTGCGACGTGAAATTCTCGGCGGATGGCAAACTCGTGCTGTCGACCGGCCGGGACACCGTAGTGCGTGTGTGCCAGGTCGAAGACGGCAAGGAAGTTGCGACGCTTGGCAAAGAGCGCGGTGGCCAGTTCAAAGACTGGTTTCACTCGGTCGCGATTTCGCCCGACCAGCAGTATGTCTCAGCAGCCGACATTGCCGGGATCGTGCACGTGTGGAAGCTGCGGTCGTAGTTGAGCGATGCACGCGGCCATCCGATTGCGTCTCCGTTGTGTCGAATGCGCGGACGGTCCGTTGTCATTCGTAATCGTGGCACTCAATTGAATGCCAGATCGATCAATGTGCGAGACTCATGCGATCTGCCGGTACCGGGACGTTCGCGGGTGCCTGCCAGATCGCAATGACCGACTTGCCGAGACGATAGGCAAATACTGGATCGGCCAGGCGTGAGAGCGGGACGAAGCAGCGGTCCCACAACCGGATCTGACGCTCACTTGGCATGCTCGCCCGTAACAGTGTCCTGTTTGCCAGACTCGCGAGCAGGCCCACGCTGTCCAGGTAGAAGACTCGGACGACGTCGGTGTCGGCTGGTGTCAGGGCCATCAGTGACGTGCGGCTGTATCGCCGGTAGTGGCCAACTGACTCATCGAACGGACTGAACAGCTTCTGGTGCGCCGGGGCAAGGACGATCAGGTGGCCTCCCGGTTTCAGATACCGTGTAGCCTGTTCCAATTCACCGCGGTCGTTTTCGATGTGTTCCAGCACGTCGATGTACAGAATCGTGTCGAATTGACGTTCACTCGGCAGGCTATCAAGCGTTCCCTGGACAATTTCGAAATTCACGGGCAACGCATCACTGGCGTAGTTCGCTCGCAGTTGTTCCAGCAGACGCCGGTCTGGCTCCAGGGACGTCCAGCTATCGGCCTGACTGGAACAGAGGATCCGTGTCGTCCCACCAATTCCGGCACCGACCTCCAGCACATCCCCGTGAATGTAGGGCGCCAATTGGCCGCGGTAGTAGTTTTTCCAACGAATGGCGTTGGCGAACAGTTCCAGCTCACCGCCAACGTAGTGGTAATCTTCAGCCATTGACTGGTGTCCTTCAGAGTACGCTTACGCGACCTTCTTCTGCACAGGGACTGTATGGCCCATCGAAACCGTACTCGCCGCTTCCTCAACGGGGAACAGCAGTTCCCGGGCTGCTGGAATTCGCGGGAAAACGAGCGATTCTGCGGATCGTGTTCGTAGATGAAGACCTGCTTGTGGGCAGACGTTTCTGGCGT
>Ga0209402_10001720_pt1 | contig 23234 bp, 3 predicted proteins | sample ArcticOcean_MG_C_3_FD_187437 | JGI IMG/M metagenome (GOLD analysis project Ga0209402, IMG submission 187437) | Marine microbial communities from western Arctic Ocean - ArcticOcean_MG_CB8_126 (SPAdes) (version 2) | ecosystem: Environmental > Aquatic > Marine > Oceanic | place: Arctic Ocean... | reverse complement strand
CGCCTTCGCCTTCGCCTTCGCCCTCGCCCTCGCCATCCGCACTGGCATTGATATTCAATTCCGTGATCACGCGGTTGATATCACCGGGAACCACCTGATTATCACCGTTTGTATCGTAAAATGGCGGTGGAGCGTTTCCGGCCGTTGGAGGAGCGATCGGACCGGAACCGAATTCATTCAGGTAGGTAATGATGATCAGGGCGTCGATCGGCGAGACAGATCCATCCGCGTTCACATCGAACGGATTGACCTTGTTCTGCCAGGGCGAAGTATCCTCGGTGATATTGATGGTCACCTCGGCACTACTTGATATGGCACCATCAGTATCCGCGATCGTGTACCGGAAGGTGTCGATGACCACCCTGCCATCTCCGCTATCGACCGCATTCTCGGCAAAGTAAGCCGGATCTGGCGTGTAAGTTACCTCTCCGGTAACTTCATCAAGGGTCAGGATACCCTTGTCACTGTCATTCGGTTGCACGATCGTCACTGTCGACCGATCAAGACCGTCTTCCGTGTCGGTATCGTTGAGCACGATATCGAAGGGAAGTGTCGGCGTATTCTGCACGTCGACGACCGCAGTAAACTCGTCGTCAGCGGCAACTGGCGGATCGTTGACCAGCACGGTGACAGTTGCTGGCAGGGAAACGAGCGCCGGATCGCTATTGTCATTCACGGTGTAGGTGAACGTAAACAGACCACTGGTATCGTCTGGCGGAGTAAAGGTGATGGTGCCGTCCAGATTGACGATCGCCGTGGCACCATTAGCCGGATCGTCAACAACCTCCAGCGTCGTCCCATCCACTGTTCCATCCACGTCGGTATCATTGTCGGTCACGGGAATGTCAATAACATCACCCCGCGGTGTGGTGGCCAGATCGTCAAACGCACGGGGTGCGTCATTAACACCGGTCACGGTGACAAACACGTCGGCCGTAGCAAGCCCACCCTGCCCGTCACTGATCGTGTAGGTGAATTTGTCGAGCACCTGTTCGCCAGCATTGAGTTCCTGCAGAGCCTGGTTTACGACCTGGTCAGGATCCTCGTTCGGCTTGTACTGGACGATTCCATCTGCACCGACGATCACCACCGCACCAAGGTCACTCTGGCCAACCAGCGTGTTCGTTCCTTGCAGCTGGACCACCTCCAGGACGAGAGGGTTGTCAAACGTGCAGTCGGTGATCGGATCATCCACATCGCTATCGAGGCCCGGGCCATAGATCAGACCTACAGGACAGTCAACCAGCAGGTTGTCATCCTCGCTGACGGTATAATTGTCGTCGACGGCCACCGGAGGCTTGTTGACTCCGTCAACCGTGATCGTCACCTGGGCCGTGTCGCTGAGCCCGTTCACATCAATGACGATGTACTCAAAAGTGTCATCGTCCGATGTCCCGCGGGCCAGGTCGTTAAGAGGCGAAATGGCTGGATCGTCTGAGGGGGTCGGGTCATAGCTAAAATCGCCAAGGAAGTCACCATTGGCGTCCTGCAGCAACGTCACCACACCACCTAAGTCCGTGGTCAACGTCGCAGCTGTTGATCCGTCACCTTGGATCAGGCCCAGAACCCGCAATGAGTCGCCCACATCCGGGTCGGTATCTTCGCCGATATCGTCCAGTCCCTGACCGTCAATCAAACCCTCATCGATTGAGACATTGAGTAGATCAAACTGGTCGACCTGGTAGCCATCATCCGCGGCAAGCGGGGGATTATTCACTCCGTTGACCGTGATCTCAACTGTTGTCGAGGCGGTCACACCCTGGCCATCAATGATCGTGTAAGTAAAGGTCTCTGTCTCCGAGGAGCCACTTGCCAGTGTCTCAAGCAGGCCCGGGCCTGTCGGGTCGTAGTCGAAAGTTCCATCCGCAAAGAGCGTGATCTCGGCACCCAGCGGAGTGTCGAGCACGGTCGTCCCCGCCGCTGCCTGGGGGAGATTGGCGAAATTGTAGTGGTCGACAACCGGGTCGTCGCCATTATCGATATCACTGTCATTGAACAACACACCTGCCACTTCGCCTGCCGCCGGCGGACCGACGACAGTAATTAAACTCTGGTCCTGGTCCACGATGTAGAAGTCGTCGATCACGGCAAGCGGAGAGTCATTCTCACCGCTGACCGTGAATGTCACCGTGGCCGGATCGCTCGCCAAGGTATGGATGTCTGTCGCCGTGTAGGTAAAGCTTACCTGGGTCTGGCAATCGGCCAGATTGGCGATCGTGCCGTCAATAGGATCAGGATCGTCGCAGGCAGCCAGTTCCTGGAAGTCGACGTCGATGTTTGGATCAAACGTGAACGTGCCATCAAGAGTGAATGTGCCATCGCCGTTGTCAATACTGCTCTTGGTAACCGATCCACTGGCAAGCAAAGAACCAGCACCCAGATCGCGGAAGAGGTTATAGGTATTGGATGTCCCCACCTGGACCACGGTGGCACTGGTGACAATATCGTAAAGCAGGTTTGTGGCATCATTATCGGCATCAGGATCGTCACCGACGAAGCTGCCAGCGACCGTGCTTCCATCCTCAACTGCATCCAGATCGAGCGGAGTGGCGGTCGGTTGATCATTAAGACCGGTGACGGTCAGGGAGACGGTTGCCGAGGTCTGGGAAGTGAAGTTATGCGCAGATGTTTCAACCAGGTCATAAGTGAACGTGTCGGTGGCAATCTGGCCGACGACGAGGGCCTTCAGGCTGTCTGAATTGCTGGGATCCCAGCTGAACGTTCCGGTATCCGCCGCGATGTCCGTACTGAGATTGGTATTAATGACAACGACTGCACCAAGCGCGCTGACGGTGTTACTGACTCCGTCGGTCGGGTCTCCGTCTACATCGATGACCCGGAAGGGATCGCCATCGGCATCCACATCATTGAACAGCAGGTTTCCAGCGTCATTACCAGCGGCCACCAGGTCCAGGCTATTAAACAAGTCATTCTGATTGACATTAAACTGGGCCGGTGGCGTGGGATCATTCTTGGCCTCGGGCGGTCTGCCGGGCACGATCTCGACCTCGTAATCTTCCACTTCACCATCGGTCGCCAGTCCCGTGGGACTCAATCCACCGCTGCTGCTGATACGGAAGCGGGCGTAGGTCAGTCCGGCCTTGGAGGCGGGTTCCAGCGGTGCCTGGACCGTCAGTGAGTTGACACCCTGTTGCAGTTGCTGGCTGGAAAAGACCTGCTCGCCTGCATCGTCCCAATCGCCATCGCGATTGAAGTCGACCCAGCCATCCAGCAGTCCGAATTCCGAAGCGGTAACCTGTAGATTTGTTGTCACGAAGGCATTGAAGAAGCCGATCGGGCCAATCGTTCCGGTCTCGTCGACTCCCTGCACACCGTCCTCGTCGTCACCATCCAGCTCAATCACCCCATCGATCACATGGATCGGATTGAGGTTCAGATCCAGGCCGGCGGTCTGCACAGCCTGGTTCATCGCATTAACAATTGCTGTGGAGACTTCGCTGAGCGTATCCGTGATACCAAAATCGATAACGATATTGCCAAATGTGACGCCGTCAGCAATGCCGCGATCCTCGAACTCAAACGTCGCTTGCGCGGACCCATCACTGATCGTAAACGTCTCGCCATCCAACAGGTCGGCACCGCCGTTTGCAGGCACATTCAACTGGGCTGGTGTGGTACCGGAGCTGGAGGTGAGCGCGGTGCCACTGACGTCGATCGTATAATTGTCACCATCCAGGTCATCGCCAAGCGCCAGCAGGCCGCTGGTGGCAATACCCGTGGTGGCAGCTGACAGGTCCACTTCCGCGTTGCTGCCCAGCAGCAAGCTCGCGTTGCCGATCTCCTGGGGCGTGACTCCCAGTCCTTCGGCGATGATAGCCGTGCGGATCGTGGCGGCCACATCGGCCGCGCTGTCCGTACCGCTGACAGTGATCTCAATCGAGTCGGTTGTGACTCCGTCACCCGCCAGGTCGAATTCAAAGATCTCCGTACGATTGCCGACCGTGATTGAGAATTGTTCGGCCTCGACAACCAGCGGCGCGCCGCTAACATCCGCGGTCACGGTAAAGCCAACCGATTGTCCCTCGGCATCCCGGTCGATCCGCGTACCGAGCGCCAGTCGCGTGTCGGTAATCATGTGAATCGCCGGATCATGGTTCGTCAACGTCGGATAGGCCGCCTGGGGTGGCTGGCTGACCCCATCCGGGGCGTCACCAAGGTCAAAGGAGACATCGCCAAGCAGAACAGTGAACTTGGTTTCACGCGACAGCTGGTTGGCCTTCAGTGGGTTGGTGGCCAAATCCTCGATTTCATCAATGAATCGCGGTGTGCTGACGTCGAAAGCGTCCGGCAGGAAGACCTGGTTGTTATTCTCAGCAACTCGGTTGGCACCGGTGATCACGACCGCTGCTCCGCCAGCAGCTTTGGCTGCGATGCCGACAATATCCACAGCAGTGTTGATCTTCTCAATAATCTCGACTGCCACCTGGGTACCATCAAAGTGGTCCAGCGGGAGGACATCGAGCTGAATAGCTGCCGCCGTTCCAGCCGATCCGAGCTGGACGAGGCTGGTATTGCTGAAATCCAATGCGTAGGCCGCTGTCGAGTCTTCACCGAGAGTGACAATTCCCGTGCCCACCACATAGACGGGGTCCATGTTCAATCCAGCACCCTGGATGGCCACGACAATATTGCCAGCCAGTTGACTGACGGAACTGGAATCGGTGTAATCAATCCGCACATTCTCAAGAGTCACGGCGGGATCGACGTCCAGATTATTCAGCTCAAACGTGACTGGTGGGCTAGTACCGATCTGAATTGTGAATGTCTCGGCGTCATTCAGACTCGACGGCTGCCCGGCAATCGTGGGGATCTGTAGGCTCAAAGCCGGTCGCACACCCGGGTTACCGGTCTGGCTAAGTAATGTCTGGTCCGTGTTAAGGAATTGACGCAGCTCACCTCCCACGTAGATTTCGCCACCACCGAGGTGGACCGGCGATAAACCGAGGCTCTCGGCATTGATCGCGGCCACGACCAGATCGGCAATTTCTTCGTGCGTATTGGCGTGCGTGAAGTGCACCAGCACGTCGGCCGCCAGCAGGCCACCACTGCCATCATCAACATCGTCATCCTCGAACTCGAAGATCACCAGCCGGCTACTGTCATCGATGGTAAAGCTGCCGGTATCGGCCACACCACCGGCTACACCGGTCTGGTCCAGCCGGGTCAGGCTGGTATCCAGCGTGTGGACGAGCTTGCTACCCAAGTGCACTCGTCCGTCAGGCAGGAGGACAGGATTCAGCCCCAGGTTCAAGAGGCTGTTATCAAATGCGTCCCGGATGTCCGAGGCAATCTGCTCAGCAGAGCTGGTAACCGAAAACTGAATGATTTCCCGTTGCTGGCCAAAAACGGCATCCGAGTCAAATTCGAAAGTGACCGGCGGGTTCGTACCCTGACGAACGGTAAAGACCTCACCGTCGGTGATGCCTCCCAGGCCGCCACCCTCGACGGGCACCTGGAGCTCCAGCGTCTGTGGCACCTGAATGGTAAAGCCGCGATCAAACTCAAAGTCCGACTGCGTCGCCGGCAATGCCTGGTCGAGGATATGGAAGGACGTGCCATCTGCAATATCGTGGCCGTGGGGAGCGACCAACGACCACTGGTCGGTGTTGATCAAGCTGATCGTGTAGATCCGATCCTGCGTCCAGATTCCAGACAGGGGTGTCAGCTGGATGGTGTCGTTGGTGGAGTTATAGCTGAACGAGTAGTCAATATTGTCATGCAGCAGCTGGCCATTGCTGGTGACAATCACCTTCTCGGTGGCAATCGTGCTGTCGGCGATTCCAATGCCCTCGTTGGGATCGGCTGGCTCGATACCATCGTTCAGTCGGATCTCGAAGCTCGACACGACGGCGTTGGAGGACAGTCGAATCGTTGTCAGTCCCAGGTTGAGATCATTGCCATTGGCATCGTTGTCGCGTGGCTTGACAATCTGCGCCACCGGCCCGGAGAAGTCACTGCGATCCAGCGCACCACGATCGATAAAGACATTGCTACCGAGACCGGAACTCGGTTCGGTCGCCGGATCGTCGACTCGCAGCTGGCCGGTCACATCCCGGTCTGGCGCGATGATCGGAGAGGGCGGGATACCAATTGGGGCCTTGATAAGATTGAAGCGGAAACGATCCTCAAGTGACGAAATCGAACTGTCAATAGCGCGATTCGGATCGGTCGGTGAACCGGGCGCCAGGTAGTAATTCGGTTCGGTCGCCGAGGTCGGCTCAACAAACAGCGGATCAACGTTCTGCAACACAATGGCGAAATCTTCCGTGGTGCCAACGAGATTCTGCAGGTTACCCTGGTAGAGCATGCCACCCACAATCGTGGAACTCGAATTGGACTCCACCCTCACCCCGATGGTATGGTTTGCCACCACGTTGTTAAGCAATGTCGGGCTGACCGTGTTCTCAATCGTAATCCCGACGTCGTTAATGGCATTGCCCGGCATCAGGTCGCCGCCCAGCCCCACGATCGTGTTGTTGTAGATCCGCCCGTACGATACCGGCGACGGTGGCCCAGCCTGGTTCTGACCGCTAAAGCGAATGCCACCAGCCAGGTTGCGAGTGATCAGGTTGTTTGCCACCACAACGCCTGGCAAGAGACGGTCTGCATGAATCTCCTCGAGGTGACGCACGGGGCCCGGATGCGGCGATTCGCCGTCGAGCTCGGTGCGATTGCCACCATCGACATCGATTCCATACTGCAAGGAATATGAAATGCGATTCGAGTGGATCAGGATCTGGCCCTGGTCACGGAAGAGATTCTGGTCGCCCAGCTGATCATGCGCGTCGAAGTCCGTATTGGTGGGTACAACACCAAAGGTCATCGTGATCTCGTAAAAGCCAGTGCTGCCAACAATCGTGTTTGTGCCGGCAAAGGCGTCGTAGGTGACGGCATTAGCGCCACTCACACCGACATAGAAAGTACTGCCTGCTGGCGGCGTGAAGGTAATTTGCGGATCACCCGCCGCATCAAACGTACTGACAACTCCGTCCGCCAATCCCAATTCCGTGCCCGCCGTATCAAACACCCGCAGACGTGCATCCAGCGGGGAACCGAGGCTCTGGGCATCCACGTCGATTGTAAGTTCGTCGCCGCCATTGAGCTGGAACTGGAAGATGTCGACATCCAGGCCAGGATCTACCGGGTAGGCCGGGTTGTCTCCGATCCGGCCCCGTCCCAGGAATGGGAATGAATTGAAGCCACTGATCAGTGTGTCCTGGGCATTCGCCAGTATCTCGTTGGGCTCTGCAACAGCCACCGGCAGATTGGCTGCTGCCAGGTTGGTATCTGTCACCACGTAGACCGGTCCGTACAGGTTGACGCGGTTGGTCGTGGTGACTTCTAAATCGACACCGCTGCGAATATCGGGCAGCGGACCAATCGGTAGCCCAGTCAGAGGATCAAGCCGCTGTGCCGGATCGTGATCCGGCACCAGCACATTGGTTGCCCCGTCCGACAGTCCTGCCTGAATCGGCAACTTGGTAACCACCGGCTGGGTATTGACTGCGTCTCGTATGATGCGGGCGACTTCCCAGTCCGTCATGGTGGAATCAAAGGCAATCAGGACGTTACCGAGCTGAACTCCATCATTCAAAATCGCGTCGTCATATTCAAAGCGAACCGTATTGACACCATCGGAGATATCAAAGGTTTCGCCATCGTGGATATCCGAACCATCCTGGGCCGTGATTGTGTAGTACTGACCGAACCGATTATTCGTATCATATCCAGCAACCACGTCGAAACTGCCTCGCCGAATTTCCAGCTGGTATTCGCCGTCATCCTGCGTTGACCCTCGATTGACAAGGTCATCCGTGTTGGCGGTGAGAGTCACACCATCGGCACCGACTCGCGATTCGGCACCACGTTCCCTGAAGCCAATCGAAATGTCGTCAAGATAGAAGCCCTCTTTGCGGTTGTCCTGCAATCGCTGAGGCGTGATGAACTGGCCACCATCGGCTGGCAGGCTATCGGCCAGGCCCAGCGGCCCCGTATCCACAACGGTATGGCCGATGATTCGAATCAAGTCGCGATGCTGCTTGACGACATCGTCCAGAGTGTTGCCTACGGTCCGTTCCAGCGACAGGTCTCCCTGCACATCCGGAGTGAAGATGATGCTTGAGTTGGGCCCAGCCATCCGCTCGAGCTGGATCCGCCGCGGAGTACTCGGTTGCCTTGAGGCGCCGATATCAAGTGCCAGGCCCTCGACAGTGACGCCAATGTTGATCGCCTGTTCGATCACCGCAGCCACATCCCTGGCCGCGAAAAAGGTACTTGGTGAGAATCGAACCGGGACATTGCCAGCGACCACGTTGGGGAGATTGGTCGGTGACTGGGAAATAGTGCTGCCTGTCGAAATGGCCAGGGTCGAGTTATTGACCGCATAGACCTGGACTCGGCCACCACTCAGCAGCAGCGCCTGCAGATCGATCGCGACCTTGTTGGGATCGGTGCTGCTATTGATCTCATTGATCAGGGCATTGGCAACGGTCAGTTGCGGATCGCCCGGGGCCAGCACGATCGCCGTGTTGGTTCCGTTGACGCCATCGTCAAGTGGGTCGAATTCGAGCACAAACTCGTTGTTATCCGCAGTCGTGGTGATATCGCCGTCCACTCCGGGGCCCTCGAAGGTGAGAGTCTCACCATCGGTGATGTCCGCTTCACCATTTGTGGGAACATTGATGATGAAGCCGGTATCGAATTCAAACGTGACCGTGTTCAGAACCGGCAGGCCGGTCAACGGGTCGGTCACCAGCGTGCCGTCGCTGAGTGCAAAAGTCTGCCCGTCATCCAGTTCAGTCCCTGCCACGGCAATGATCGTGGGACTATAGTAGTGCGGCTCCAACAGCCGGTTAATCTCATCGGCGACGTCATCACGAGTCATATCCTCGTGGGTATAGACGAGCGTGATGTCCTCGATATTCGGCTCGGTCAGCGGATCCAGGTCGAGTGCCTCATCAAAGTTCGTACCGACTCGACCGTCAATGAAAGTGTCGAATTGCGGCAGCGGCAGAGTGTGGGCCAGATCAACGGCACCGGCACCGTCGAAAGTGATCTCCAGGTTGAGCCGCTCTCCCTGCTGGTGTGTGGTGATATTCAGATTGGCCTCGATCGCCGTCGCCATGTTGTTGGCTACCGTCGCCGGGCTATCAAAGTCGGTGATCGTGATGGCAACGTTTCCACCCGTGGCAACACCGCTGCGAGTGAATTCAAAGGTCGCGATCGTGCCGTCACCATCTTCGATTGTGAACTGGCTGAGAGCTGGATCTGCCGGAATGGCGGCTGCCGACGGTACCACGAAGGTAAAGCCCGATTCAAATTCGAAGATGTGGTTGTCGTCTGCTTCGAAGATCGGATCAGCCGGATCGGTGCCATTGATTGTCAGCGTTGTGTTGTCGGTCGCCATCACCTGGACGCCGCCGGAACCAGTTCGGTAGGCCTTCAATCCCAGCACACGGGCGGACTGTTGGGTTGCATCATTAATCGCATTGACAATCTTGCCGGCCACGTCCCCGGCACTGTCGCTGTCGGAAACGCTGACAACTGTTCCACCACCAGCGCCGACCTTGGTCAACGTCAGCGTGAAGGTCCGCGGATTCGGGGCTGTCAGATCGTTAAAGACGAACTGCTCGTTACCGGTAATTGCTAACCCACCGCCCACCGGCAACTGGATGGCAATACCACCCCGATCCAGCTCGACTGTCTCTCCATCGCGGAGGAAGCGGCCTTCGACAGCACGCATTTCAGATCCGGTGCTGAAAGTATCTCCCAGGTTCATACCGCCAGCGGTGGAGAAGTCATACCGCAATCGCAGGTGTTCAACTCCGGCAAATCCTTCCAGGCCTAGCCTCGCCTGTTGCCAAACGCCGTCGGTTTCGTCCAGTGTTTGCAGCAGTTGCCAGCTGCCATCGTTATCGGAAATGAACACGCGGGCAGTATCGTTGGCTCCCGGATCCAGGAAGTAGGTGAAGTAGAGGATTGGGGCGTCAGCGGCGGAATAGCCGCGCAAGCTGAACTCCTCGCTGACGATCGTTCCGTGGGCGCCGCCGGCATAGTCATAGGTCCGCGGCAGGATATTCGTGCCGTCGACTGCCGATACAATCCGCCCCTCACCAAAGTGATAACTGGTCGGCCGTTCCTGAAAGACTCCTTCCTGAAAGACTCCAATATTGCCGTGGTCCGCGTCACCCCAGCGTTCCTGTACGCAGATCGGTTCGCCAGCAAATGTCGGCAGGCCAGCTCTCGGTCCGACGGTGATACAGTTGGGAAGGCCGTACAACTCATCACGCGGATCGGCGGTTTCCTGGTGGTTTAGCCTCGTGGCATGCCAGAGGTTGTCGTCCAGCGGGGCGAACTCCAGACCGCGAATGTCGGCTCCCGTAGGCGAAGTGATTCCGGTCTCAACGCTGCTGGCACCATCCAGCAAGATCGGCTGCAGCACACCCTCGTCATTGAAGGCGTAAATCCGACCTCCCTCGTCAATGCCGAACAACACGTTCGCATAGCGTCCTTGCTCGATATTCGCCGGGCCATTCGTCAGGCCCTCGAAGGCGATGCCCTTCAGATCGGCATTGGACTCGGGCACAAACTGAGTGATGACGCTGAACGTAGGAGCCGACAGGTCCACCGTCAACTCGTACAGACCACCACGATCGCTGACCGCAAACAGCCGCCCGCCTGGCAGGGTCGTGATGCCGGTCACATCGCCACCCGGGCCAGCACCCTGGGCCGTGAAGGGCGAATTGACATCAGTGACCGGTGTCGCATCGAGAATGTCAATTGTGCTACCCGAGGCTGTGGCGCTGACGGCACCGGCAAAAGCGTCATTGATCGCCTGGGCCACCTTGAGGGCTACATCGTTGTCGAGATCCTCGGCAAGCAGGCCGATGGGGATGTTATTGACATCACCCGCGCCACCGACATCGCCGCGATCAATCCAGGTCGGTGCTCCGACACCCTTGAAGAATCCAATGTCGGCACCAAGGAAGCTCAGTCGAGAGAATACGGCACTGCTATCGACCCCGATGTTGGCTGCGTCCACTGCAGCGGCGACTGCTGGACCGATAACCAGTTCGTCATCCGTCTCTTCGACCTGGATCAAGCGAGTGATGGTGCGCTGCTGCACGGCGCCGGGGTTGAGCGTGGTGATCACGAACTGGGTGAGATCCAGCCGTTGGCCGTTGATCGATACGATGCTGGTGTCATCATCCAACTTGGACGTCAGCGGGACGCCGTTGGTAACGATCGCCTGGTGCAAGGAGGTGGCAACCTGGCTGGCTGTTTGCCCGGCTGTAAAGGGGACAGCGATCCCTATGGCGCTGCCGTCGCTATCGAACTCAAAAACCAAGGGCGTCAAGCCGCTGGTAAACCCGATCGTGATACTATCGCCATCGGTCAGGATGTCCGGGTCGGTGATCTGCACCATCGGGTTGGCACCACCGTCACCCTCGATACGAATACTGGTACCAGCTGTACCATTGAGCGACGCGGTGAATTCGCCGGTCAACGTGACCCGCGTTCCAATTGCTGTTGCCGTGACTCCGAAATTCGGTGCAGCGTTGATCGTGGAAGCGAGCAGTCCAGCCAGTGTGATCGCTGGCGTGTTGGTGCTGTACTGACCAACTCGTCGTGCCTGTGGATCGGTCAGGGCGGCCGGGTCATCGGTGTCGAACTCAAAGGAGAAACTGGCCGAGGGATTCAGGTTGTCCTGGATCGAGATGATCGATCCGTCCGGTACCGACTGGGCACCACCGCCAATTTCAACGATGTTAATCACAGCACCGGTGTCGAACTGGAAGATGTGCTCGTTGGCAATCGTGTCATCCAGGTCATCGGTATCGAGAACGAAGAAGTCACCGTCGCGCAAAGTCTGGCCGGTCTGCTGGTCAATCTGCTGCAGAACCTGTGGGCCAAAGTCTATTTCAAAGGTTGTCACACTGAGCCCATCGTCGATGCCAAACAGGTCGCCATCGTCAATGTCAAAATTCGTCACCGGCGGATTGCCGGTCTCAGAAGTCACATCAATGCTCGACAACTGGGCACCGGTCAGCACCTGGCCAATCACAATGGCGTTGGTCCAGGCATCGGCGCTCTGGGCGGCGCCGTCGACGTTCAAGACCGCCCCGGTATCCGGGTCAAACTCGAACATGATATTGCGTTTCTGATCCACCCCAGGCGTATTGAGGTCCTCGTCGGCACGCTCGCCAACTGCCAGCAGCCGCTCCACGCCGAGATCATTAAAACGGATTCCGCCGAACGTCATCGCGTTCACATTGAAGCCGAAGCCGACATCCGCGCCATTACAGTCGTTAGCCCGCACAGAGTTGCCGCCCGGATCCAGTTCATAGGTCTGGATCCCGTGCGAGCCGATGTCGCTGACCGCACCATCCATGCGGCCAACCTCGTGGTCGAGGATCTCAATAAAGTGCCCGGCGTCCTCGTCTCGCAGATTACAGGGGATATGGTCGACGTCCTCGTTGGACGAGAAGCCTCGCAGCCGTCCGTCCTCTCGCATGGCGATATCGCCAAGATCAAAGTTGAAAAAAGCACCAGTGCTTCCAGCACGTGGCTGGCTGCGGTCATCGGGTGAATTCACATCGACCACTTCATGGCCGGTGAAAGCATTCACCATGCGGACTTCACCGGCGGTCCCGGAGGTCGTGTCGCCGCCATAATTGGAGACCTTCTCGCGCAGCACGTAGAGACCAACATCTCCCAGGTGCCAGGGGATAATCCCCTGATTGTTCAACAGATCGCCACCGCCATCGGCCGGATCCTCGACGACTACATCGATCGGACCCATCCGCAAGGCGAGATTGGTAGACAACTGTTCTGGACTGCCACCCTGACCGGAGACGGCGACGAAATACTGTCCGGCTGCGAGGTTGACTGGGCCGATATAGGTATCGCCCTTGCCAATCGTCCCGCGTGTCAGATTCTCCAGCTGATCTGACTCGTTGGGCCCCGGCTGATCCTGGGCCACGTTGGAGGCTGTGGCGTGGTAGAGCAGCTCGCCAGCGTCTGAGTAGACGGACAATTCAGTATCCGGCCGACCCAGGCCGTCGGCATAGTCAAAGTCAAAGATGACCGGCCAGGTACCAAAGGCACTGGTATCCTGGATTCGGTTGATGTCGACTGTGAAGGAATACCAGTCGACGTCGGGGCAGTTGATAGGGATGCCGGTGAGGCAGGCGCGGAACTCCGTCCGCAGGTTGCCGGCCACCGACAGGGTACCGCGGTCGACTGTCATCAGGTTACCGAGTACCTGGGCGGTGCCGCGGGTGTCGTTGAATCGTCCCTCGTCCTCTGCTGACTCCCCAGCCAGTGGGGAGTGAATTGGCATGCCGTAGATAGCGATCGCTGTGGAGGCATAGGCGATATCGGCATAGCGGACGGTTGAACCGGGCAGCTCATCGACTTCACGCAGCCGCATCTGCAACTGGTAGGCACCAGAAGTCAGGCCGGCATTGACATCATGGATGGCGCCCGGGGCGGTATTGGATCGCACGCGGAGATGATAGTTGGCACGTGTATCAGCCGGGCCTGGCAGGATCAGGCGGAATCCCGGATCCCGCGGGTTGATAGCCCAGAAATCCTTGCCTTGAAAGGGTGGGGTTTTCTGCGAGAGGAAGGCAGTGCCAGCCACAGACGAATGCTCAAACAGCGCCCCCGCGCTCGGTATCGCTTTTTCATCCCGCTCGTTGTACGAGGCTGCCAATACCAGGTCGTTGCCATCGAGCAACTCCACGATCGGATCAAAGGCATAGCTGGTCCGGTCAAAGTCGATCCAGACTTCCGATCCTGCTTCCGCTTCGAAGCTGAATACGTCTCGATCGGTGGCATTAGAGAGAAAACCATGGACTTCAAAGCCGAGCCGGAGATTTTCATCGCCGCCCTTCTCGTGCGGAGCCAGTGCTCCGATGAACTGCGCATTCCGAGCCGTGGCGTTGGCTCCGGGAGCGTTGGCATTGAACGATTCCGATTCAATCACGATTTCCACATTGCGGTCGTGGCTATACTGGCCCAGCAGGATGGAGTTCCAGTCGCCCTCGGCCGCCGGCCCACCGTAGCTAAGATCCCAGCCCATCAGGTCAAGGGCACGCTTGTCGTTGTTGGTAACCTGAGCATTCGGTTCATAACTGGGGTCCATGACCCCCAGGATTACACCGCCAACCAGGTTGTCATCTTTCCAGTGCGACGGCTGATTCACGCTGCCGTTGGAGAGTGGAATATCGCCAGTCGTCAGACCACCGATGGGAATCCCGGCAGGGTCAAAGATACCGCCGTCATAGAAGACCTGCTCGGTCCCCACGCTCATGACGCGGGTGGCGTTGGTAAAGTCGGCGATGCCGGCGCCGGGAGCCATGCGGAACATGTCGAAAGTGGTGAGCGCGGGATTCGCCTGGCCCACACTACTGATGAATCCCAGCGAATGGCCGATCTCATGCAGCGCGACCAGGTAGAGCTGCTGGGGATCAAGATCCAGGCCGTTGCGGAATTGCATGGTGCCGTGAATCGGTCCGGTACCGAACGTGGACGTCGCCTGGTTAGCAAAGTCCGACTGCAGGTAGCCAAGCGCCAGGGCGTTGGCCTGCGTCAAGCGGGCATTATTCGAAACACCATTTACGTCATCCTGCAGCTGCGCGCGGGTCGGCAGCTGCGTCACGATCAACTCGGCTGGAGTCGCGTCGGCGATCATCCGCTGGCGGACAGCGTCATAGGTGTCCGTATGCGTCTGCGGCGCGGCCTGGCCGATCACGCCAGTTGGCAGGGTACCGGAGAAGGAGACGTCGAGTCCGATGGTAATCGGATCCTTGAGCGTTCGTTCCCAGAATGTTTTTGCCCGGCTGATCTCGGCCTGGGCGTTTGCCGAGACCGTGGCGTTATCGTAATTGATGTTGATGGTGGAGCGGCTGACGGCAATCTGCGATGCACCGTCATTATTGGTATCGACCTGGGGATCGCCCTGCTGGTCCACACCGGCACCCTGGCTGTCATCCCGAAATGATGTCAGCACGACTGGCGATTTGGGCTGACCGATGATCTGGATCACGCCACCCACTCTGTCAATCGTCTCCAGCGGCTGGCCCTTGGCAACAAATCCAGCAGCGACGCCCTGCAATTTGACCACCAGGCTCTGAGTGGGACTACTGCTCAGCCTGAGGCCGCCATAGGTATGCAGATCGGGAACCGTGATCTGGTCCAGCACGACGTGCACGATGTCGGTGTCATCCCAGATACTCATCGTGGTAACCACTTCGCCACGCACCACCATGCCGTTGATCTCGTTATTGCCGAGCCGGTTGCCAAGGACCAGCGGTCCATGGTTCTGGCGGAAGCCTGGCACGGCGTCCGCGTAACCGGTGGCGCGACCATAGTCATGCTTCAGATCGCTGTTGAGTGAGTTGACATTGATGTCGAGCGCCGCCAGGAATGTTGTGTCGTCGTTATCGACGTTATCCCGCATGATGTTGTCGACGATGATCGGCTGGGCACCACGCACGAAGATCAGCGCAGCTCGGTTAAAGCCACGGCCGAAGCGGTGATCGGGTGACTGTCCACCCACGCCGCCGGCATTGAACTCAAAAATACTGTTGGCAATACGGGCATCGGCCTGGTGAATCTCAATCACGTTGAAGCCAGCGAAGGTACCCTCGATGCGCGTGATCCCGCCACCGTAGGCGAAGATCGCATGATCCACGCTCAAGCGGCTGGTCGGTGTGGCGTGGATACCGCCCCAGCTGCCAGGTTGCGGTGCATTGGAACCACTGCTGTTGATCGGCCCGTCATTGGTGGTGTCGAAGGTGCCACCGACGCCGTAACGATCATCCAGCGGGGTGGTGAAAATGATCTCGTGACCATCCCGACCTTCGGCGATCAGCTGGCCACCGAGGTCCATATCGATGCGGGCCGAATCGATCTTGACGATCAGGGCTGGGTCGATTCGCAGCCGGGCGTCAAGTTGCGGTCGCAATCGAGTCGGTGTCAGATCCAGCGTCCCACCAATCACCGCTCCCAGGTCAATATAGCTGGTATCGGTCTGGTTAATCTGGGCAATCAGGGTGTAAGGAGCACCCGCGGCCGTGGAGCTGCGATAGAGCCGTCGGGCGACAAAATCGCCGGTTGTTGTCAGCAGCTGGCCGAGTTGGATAGCATTTGTTCCGGCCCCCACGGTGCGAGTAGCGGTCGGCTGGGAAGGAGCACCCTCGTTGCCATTCTTGTCGACGAAGACAAGCCGGTAGTTGTAGTCTCCTGCCGGTAGTACACCGTCTACGCGGTTGACCGCAGAGACAGTCACGATCGAGAGCGAGGGCTGCACCGCCTCAAAAATCGGGCCGCCCGGGGTGGCCTCGATAACCAGGTTCTCTGTGAGCACATGGACAATATCCTTGTCGTCCCAACGACCAGGCACAGTCAGCTTCTGTAATTCGCCGCCGGCGGGCGTGTTGATGCGGACAAAGAGTCCGTTGATGGTGTTGTCATGCAGGTCGTTGCGGAGGATGTCCGGGCCAATCCGGCTGTAATCGGAGGTGAAGGGATTGGTCTGGTACTGGGGCGAATGGAAGTTGGTTTCCAGGAAACTGTCGGGACTGGCTGCGATCGCCGCATCGCGGCTGAAGCTGATCTCGTTGAACGAGATCGTCGGTCGACCATCAATGATCTCGATCGGATCGACAATCTGAGCCACCGATTCGATCAGCACTTCGCCACCACCATAGCGGATGTCCCCATGGTTGATGGAATCGAGGAAAATCCCCTGCTGCTCATAGCTGAATCGAGTCTGGTCGGCGTTATCGATGTCACGGCGGATGAAGATCCCGCCCCAGTCACCGGCGGCCGGTGTGGTGGTAAAGGAGAAGGTATCAAGCCCCAGTGACTCGTCGTTGTAAGAGGTGAAATGAACCGCGGCCGATTCGTTGCCGTCCCCGTCAAGATTCGCCAGCGGTGCTGCGTCGACAAACAGGCCGGTCAAGGGGAGCGTGTTACCGAGTGCGTCGACAAACACCGGCGCACCAACAATCTGAACCGATCCGGCGCTGTGATCCTGCTGCGGGCCACTTGCCACGCTGCCAACACCGAACCAGCTGCGCCGCATCTTGAGCACGGCACCGGCGTCGACCATCACGGTCACATCATGCGGCACATGGAAGGCGGCTCCGTCACTGAGTGTCACGCCGAGATCATTAAAGCCGATCTCGTAGGCGCGGTTATCCAGCTCGGTGCGAATGTCTGCGTCTATACCGGCGTTGCCGACAATGCGGAGAATATCGGTAGCACGGGCGGCATTTGGATTGATGGGAGAGAGCGGGATGCCCGAGTCATTGACGTTGAGCGCATTCTTGAGGCTCTTGAAGGGACTGCCCAGGGTACCGATACCACCCGCCGCAGCGGACTTGTCGACATACACCACGCGCGGATCCACGCCCGGAGTAACTTCCAGGCCGGAGGGCGCTGCCGCCCGGAACCACTGGTTGTAGACACCACCAGGAACTCCATCCCCGTCGGCGTCTATCCGAGTTGGGATGATTTCCGGGCGTTGAGCATCGACCGGGTTATCCAGGTCGACGATGCCGGCGTCCGCATCGGGGCGGAAGTTGAGTCGCAGGTCATAGGAACCCTGGGTCTTGCCGAACAGGCCGGTGCTCTCGATGGCTGGATCGAATTGCCAGTTGCCGCTGGCGCTGACCGCAATGAAGTACTGCCCCTCACGTAAATCCAGTTCCAGGAACGAGTCGTTGCTGAAGTAATCATCGTTCCGCGCAATCTGATCCTTGATCGGGCTGCCGTTGGTGTCCAGCACGGGGATCAACTGACCAAGGCTGTCTCGTAACGGTTCGCCGCTGATCGAATCCAATTCCACACGAACCTGGTAAAGTGCCAGGTGTGTATCGAGCAGGTCGTCGGTCGTGGTCTGGTTCAGCTGCCGCTCGGCAATCGTCTCGGCCGTGAACAGACCGTCATCGCTGAGATTGAACTCGTAAAGGTCGATATCACGACCCTCGGGTCGGTGCAGGTGCTGCAGGTGCGTGATGTCGTGATTGCCGGGGAAGACCGGTTCGGTGTCTTCGACGACTAACTCGTGACCGCCGTTGCCCATCACCGTGCCGCTGGGCAAATCGTAGGCGTGACCGAGTCCCATCTGGTGGCCCAGTTCGTGCATGGCAACCAGGAACCAGCTCAATTCACCCGCCCGATGGCGGCCGATTTCGTCGTGCCAGAGCTCGGCATTGTCCATGATGACTGCCGGACCGAGCGACGTTGCGCCGGACAATCCGATCGTACCGCCAGGATTGGAATTCCCACCCATGGCGGCCAGGTCGCCCGTGGCCACGATGATCCCCTGCTCCGCTGTTTCCACAAACTGGACGCCCGCGGTGCTGGAAAATATCTCGAAGATCTCGCGGGCACGCTGTTTCTGAACCTCGGTGATCAGGTTGAAGGCGGGTTGCTGGGTGCCGCCCGGACCGGGAATGATACCGATCTGCTCGCGGAAATTGTAGAAGAACGTCTCCATGCCGCTGTTCGCGTCAGCACTCGAATTCAGATGCAGCTCGCCACTCACGTTGTGTTCGCGATGACCCGGCTCGTCCGAGGGACTGGGGAACTCCATGTCGTAGATATAGTCTGGAGTTATGTCCTGGGAGATGATCAGCGACTGAGTCTCCAGCCCGGCTGCATTCAGTGAATGTGCCGTGTTGAAACTGGATCCCGGATCGGTGGCTCCGAGGTTGATCAATGAGGGCTGCGCCGGCGCAGCTTCGTCCGTGCCGATTCGCAGGCGGAAGGTACCGGGACCAATCGGTGCCCCACCAGGTACGATCGGCAATTCGTCGAGCGGATCCGAAAATGTCAGCAAAGCTGCGTCGAGATCGGCGTTGTAACTGACCGAGGCAGGTGTGAATATCACGTCGTCGGTATTCTCGACCGTGCCTCCGGTCTCGATCACGGCTCCGGTCAGGATCGTACCCCCGGTGAAAATCAGCTGGTAAAAATTGACATTTTCGGCAGAAGCTGGGTCCAGATCGTCGTCGTTAAAATAAACCAGGATCTGATCACGAGCCTGGCTGAGCGTGCCATCGGCCAGCCGCTGTACTGGCTGCGGCACGACCGCGGTAATCTGGGCGCCGAGATCCAATTCGAATTGCAGGCTCTGGCTTTGACCGTTGTCGAGGCTATCCTCGGTCAAATCGCCAAAAGCAACGTTCTGGTTGTTGCGCAGCGCCAGCTTGCCCTCGCCGTAAATATCGATGCGGTAGAGGTCGTCTGGCAGTGAGTCAGCAAAACGGACGACGATCTCGTTGCTGGACTCACCAATGCCAATGAAACCAGGCTGGATCACCTCATCGTTGGCACCGTCCAGTTGCAGCGGCGAGTAGTTGATCGGCGAGGAAGCAATATCGGTGTCCGGGTGAGTGTCGCCAGCGGCGTCGGCTACCAGTTCAGCCAGTATCAGGGCGCTGGCATCAATGTCGCTGTTGAGAGCGTCAACCAGATCCTGCGCCCGCGTCTCGTTGCCTGGATTGACATTCAAGTTGATGTCGATGCGGTTACCGACCACGCCGATTTCCGGTGCGCCGGCACGCCCCTGGTCTCGCTTGGATATGACCAGCGTGATGCCATTCTGCTCGGTACCCAGCTTGCGAGCGGTGAAACGCAGATTGGCGACACCTGTATTAAAGTCGGACTGGACCTGGGCGGCGGCAAAGCCACCATCCAGATTGGCACGCGTGATCTGGATCCCGTCGAGATTGGCTGTATCAAAGACCTGGTTTTCATCGAAGCGGAAGAGCAACTCCCGCGGAGCCGTGCTACGGATCTGCTGGGGATCATCAAACGCGAGCAAATCGCCATCGTTTGGCTGGATACCAATAATCTGGGGACCCACCGCCAGCAGGCGCCGGTCCTCCAGTTGCTCCAGGAACATCTTCCGTTTGCCATCTCCACGTCCGACCGGACTGGCAAAATGCCTCCGGTTCGGCGGTGACGGTCGAGAACGTCGGTCGGCCATGAAAGGGCCCTCGGCTAAAGCTGCAGTATTGAACCGTCAAGTCATTTGGTCACGGTAACTTACGACCAATCGACGGCTACGATCACAGACATGCTCTCCGCGCGCATAACAGCACGAAGACTCATCCTGCCACCGATTCGACGATTATAAGGTTGGTCCAACACCATGCAATCAAATGTGGGGGGTACGGTGCCCCCCCATAAGGGTAGTTTTTGGTCGCCTGTACACCGACGAGACACCCTCCTGGCATCCAGTGCTTCCGTCAACGACGGCAGCTCCGGTCGATGTCGACAGACACCTCCATGTTCTGATCTGAGGGTACCGCTGCAAGCGAAACCCACGCCATCTATTAAATGCTACGGCCATTCTAGACCGAACCGCAATCGTACGCCTATACGAGTTTCGCCACGCTGACACTATTTCCCATCCCCCCTGTCACCGTTCGCTGGGGGCATTTTCAGGTCAAACAGCCCAAAAATCTCCTGTTGTGACAATCCAATCCGCTCGGGTACCGAGGTCTGCGAGAGGACAGCCTTGAACAGCTGCCGCTTTTCCTCAAGCACCTGATGAATTCGTTCTTCAATTGTCCCCACGCTGAGCATTTTTGTGACGGTGACTGGCCCCGCCATCCCGATCCTGTGAGCACGGTTTATCGCCTGGTCTTCCACGGCCGGATTCCACCAGCGGTCAAACAGGAAGACGTATTCACAGAATTGCAGATTCAAACCGACGCTACCTGCACCGTAGCTCATCAGCAGCAGGTGACAATCTGGATCCTGCTTGAACTGCTGGATCACCTGGTCACGCTTCTGCATGGGGATCTTGCCGTGGTACTGGAGCGGCCGGAATTCAGCGAGTTTGTCTGCCAGTCGCTCCAATGTCCCCACCCACTGGCTAAAGACAATCGCCTTCTTCCCGCTGGCGGCAACTTCTTCCATATCACCCAGCAGACATTCCAGTTTGCTGCTGGCACCACTGCGCGGGTCAAAGTTACAGATCTGTTTCAGCCGCAGCACGAGCTGAAACACGTGGTGGATGGTGATACTTTCGCCCAGGCCTTCCAGCTGCACGACTCCCTCGTCCTCAGCAGCCTGGTAGGAGGCCCACTGGTCGCCACTCAATGTCAACTCCGCATCGCGGTCGAGTCGCGGCGGCAGATCCTTGAGCACCATATCCTTGGTACGCCGCAAGATGTAATCACTTACCAGGCTGGCCATGCGCCGTGCCGGCATACCGGACTGCAGGTAGCCTGGCGCCAGGAACTCAAAAATCCCCACCAGGTCATCCAGGCTGTTCTCGATCGGTGTCCCTGTCAGCGCCCAGCTGCGGCTGCAGGAAATCTGGCGGACAACCTGGCTGGTCGAACTCGAGCGGTTCTTGATCCGCTGCGCCTCATCCAGCACCACCAGGTCATAGTGATTGTCATCGGCCAGCAGCACATCACGGTCCCTGATCAGGAGTTCATAGTTGGCCAGCTGGACCGGCGCACGCGACTGCTGCCACTGCCACTGCCGCCGCACCTGATTACCCGCCACCACGGCAAGTGGAATTTCCGGTGCCCAGAGGCCAAATTCGCGGACCCAGTTACTAACCAGCGGCTTAGGACAAATCAGCAGAACGTTGCTGATCTCGCCAGACCGCAGCAGCATGCGAATGGCGGTGATCGCCTGCATCGTCTTACCGAGCCCCATCTCATCGGCCAGGATGGCCGAGTAACGGGGATACAGATAAGCCACACCCTCCAGCTGGTAGGGGAATGGAGTAAGTGGAAATCTCAGGGAGCTGGAGGCGGCCAGTGACTCGAGTGGTGGTTGCAGCAGGTAATACAAGCGATCCTTGAGCTGGACCATTTGCGCCGGCGGCCGAATCCGTGTCACCTGGCGGCGGGGTCGGGACGCAACTGGCGTGGTGCTGGGATCCGTGGTCTGCAGATCCGTATCGTGCCAGCTGGCGCCGAGCGGAAAACTGAATCCCTGGCAGCGTGGCAGCGGGGTGCTCAGTGGTATCGTGACAACTCGCTGTGACTCAAACTCCCAGTCGGTCGCCTGCCAGCGCAGCTCCAGCGGTCGCTGCATGGCTCGCTGCCAACCGCTGGCATACAGCTCGACCGGCAGCTTCAACTGGCTGGCCGACGCCTGCCGGCGAGCCCAGTCGGAGAGCCTCACAACTGGCGATCTATCTACTGATTCTGGCTGACTGTAACTCACCGGTTTCGCCTCCGCTGCGTTCTTGTCGATATCCGTTTCAGGCCGCTCGTGCTGACCGCTGCGCCTCCTGGATCGCTTCCCGGATACGGCCAAAGGGCTCATCCAGGTCAACCGTTTCATCCAGCATCCGTGCCAGCCGGTCGATCAGCGGCCGCTCCTCCTGCTGGCAGTCAGAGACCGTCAGCCAGTAGGACCCCAGTTGCCAGCTGGACTGACCACGCACCATGCCTGCTGTCGCTGCTGACAGGTCTGGCGACTGCTGCTGCCCGCGAGCCAACAGCACGACTGGCTGCTGGCTGGTTCGCTGCAACGCCAGCACCGCTGGCTGGTCCGATAAAACCAGCTGCGGCTTGAGCTCCAGCTGACCCAGCAGGGCTGGAGCGATCTGCTCACCGTAGACAAAGGCAGTCAGTGTTCCTCCATAGAGGATCTGCTGGGCACGGTTGGGGCGTAGTGGAGCTGTGCAATGAAATTCAAGCGGCCGACCAGCCAGATTGACTGCCAGTAACCCGCCATAACAACTGCCGTCGTCATCTTCTATGACGGTCAGGAATGCGAGCGCAGATTCAGATGGATTGTCCGGGCCAGTCATCCTTGACTTATGCCTGCTCGCGAGATGTCGCGCACCCTCTCCCCACCACACGGAGTAAGGCCGCTACCTTAAAGATCGGCTGACAGGCAGCATGGACTTTAGGTCTGGAATAGTTGCAGATTGCGGATATCCCCGTGGTTCAGGGCCCCGCGCGATTCAGGGCCCCGTGGTTTTCGCCTGCGGCGAATAACCATCGGGTTCCTGCCGCGTGATACACCATCGGGTTCCTGCCGGTCCGCGGCGAAGGGCAGAGCGTGCAGGGACCGAGTGGTTTTCAGAGCCCCGTGGTTTTCGCCTGCGGCGAATAACCATCGGGTTCCTGCCGCGTGATACACCATCGGGTTCCTGCCGGTCCGCGGCGAAGGGCAGAGCGTGCAGGGACCGAGTGGTTTTCAGAGCCCCGTGG
>Ga0209402_10001718_pt1 | contig 23245 bp, 30 predicted proteins | sample ArcticOcean_MG_C_3_FD_187437 | JGI IMG/M metagenome (GOLD analysis project Ga0209402, IMG submission 187437) | Marine microbial communities from western Arctic Ocean - ArcticOcean_MG_CB8_126 (SPAdes) (version 2) | ecosystem: Environmental > Aquatic > Marine > Oceanic | place: Arctic Ocean... | reverse complement strand
TGCCGTACACGGATTCTCGATGGGGGCGAGTGGCTCTCTCAAGTTTGCCTTCAAGTACCCCGACATGTTTTGTTCGGCGGTGGCTCTGGCAGCTCTTCGCTCAAAAGGAATCGCGTACTTCCGAAGCGAAACTCGCAGTGCATGATGCGCCCATCCGGCATGTTCAACAGAAGCGCAGGTCCGACCTCAAAGACTCGTGAGTAATACGCTACGGCTTTCTCTGCGTCGGTGACGCTGAGATACGGGACGAATTCCGGCGTAGACATGGCGACCTCGCTAAAACTGAATCGCTCGGGAACGGTAAGCGGCTGGCTCACTGACGCAGCCATTCCCGAGACCTCTCCTGCTTGAATCAGAGCCGTGCGATCCAGCCATCGACGTCTATCACTTCGCTGAGCAGCATCTGTTGGCCACACAGAATCGAGCGGTGCAATTCCTCCGCTGTTACCTCGCCAGCTTCATTCGACATGGCAAGAGTCCCTGTCGCATCCCGAAGGAATTCGACCGTTAATCCCTGGTGGACGGCCTGGCGGGCGGTGGTGTCGCAGCACATGTGAGTCATGTATCCAGCGATCGTCACGGTGTCGATACCCTGATCGCGCAGCCAACCTTTGAGTGGTGTGTTGGTAAAGCTCCCCGGCATCGATTTCTCGACCAGCAGATCATGCGGTCGAGACTTTATCTCGGGATGCAGTTCCCAGCCCGGTGTCCCTTTTTGAAAGAACGGCTTGTCCGGTTCCGGGAAATGATGCTGCACGACAACCACCGGCACGCGTCCCGCAGCGGCATCCATAGCTGCAAGTATCTGTTCCAGATGACCGGCCGGGTGCGTGATGGGCAAAGCCCCCGTGAAGTATTCATTCTGCACATCGATCACCAGCAGCGCACGATTCATCATAGATTCCTTATTTTCTCAAATCGAAATAGCTTCGGGAATCGGACGGCCGTCCCGGTGCGATGCGGTCGGCAGGTTGATCGCCCTTGATCAATTCAAAGGAAATCCCCAACGGTTGGAGGCCGATCCGCGAAGGAGCTCGTCTGCCGTTGCCCAGCCGGCCAAAGTGTTCGCCAAGGGCGACGATGTCAAATCGGGTGAAGACCAGCTTCTGCGGGTCGTACTCCAGAAAGCCGAGCACACGTGGCTCATATCCCCAGTGATCGAGGCTGGCGATCTTCCCTTCGGCGATGGCGGCCGGTGGCACCTTTCCAAGTTTTCCAAAGCCGTTAAGCCTTAGCCGGACTTTACGGGGCGTGACAGCATCCACGGTCAAAGTCAGGTGTCCGGCCCGCACATCCTCGCGATCAAGCGCGTCTTGCCCGTATCGGCCGTAGAACCTGAGGGGGTTCATGTGCCAGCGCAGGATGCGGTCGGCAATTCTCGCCGGCACCGGGACCTGGTCAGCCTTTCTGGGGTTGGCAGGCATCAGCGACTTCCATTCAGCTTCAGTAAGCCACATGTGATGGGGTTGAGCTTCATGTGCAGCGGTCAGTCCCTTCTGATAGTCGGCCTCCAGGGTCTGCTTCCCTTGTTCATCGAACCACAAATCTTTGCCCGTCACGTAGCGGAGTTGACCGTTGTCGCGCATGAAGACTCGGGTATGAACTTTGAGGATCAAGCCGCCGGCGGGCGGAGTGAGCGGCGCGACGTCTTGGGTATCGACCTCGCCCCGGCTGGGCACTTTGACGGCACCGGGAGCGCGTTCGGACTCGGGTAGAGCCCTCCATCTTTTTAAAGCGCTCTTGAGGTCGACTCCCAGGTAAGTCGCCCCAAGAACCCTGCCACCCGCCGTGAGGCAACACTGCATGGCTTCAACCCTGTCCAGGTTCAGTCCCGCGTCACGGTAGAATTGGCCGACGCCATCTTTGCGGCGCTGGTCGGAGCCATGGACGGACAGGGGAACGAAGTTGTCGATGATCAGTTGCACGTTTTCGGCGGACCAGTAGGCGGGCACACGGCCCGCGTCGATACCGCCGCTTCAACACATCCCGATGCTGAGGGCTTTACCTGACACAATGAGGAACAGAGGCTTCCCGTCGGCCGCGGCCTTCCGGCGGGCTTCGTGCAGGTCGGTTAGCCAGGGGATGCTCATCCAACGGGACTCACCACGTTGCGGTCTGATTTGCTTGTGGATTGCCGCGAACGTCTCCGATTTGAGTATCACGTCGTCCGTTGCCGACTGAGCCCGCGCGACCCGCTGGGAAACGCCGGCCATCAGCAGGCTCGCAGCCAAGAAGAAGACGGTTGCTGGCTTCAGTTTGGTCATCAACGTCATGATGTTTAACACTCTCTTTGGGTCAAAGCAGCGAGGCACTGCCGAATCGACACTCGGTCCGTAAACACGCGCAGGCGATTTGTAATCTTGCCAGCGTCACTCCATTACAGCGTTGTCGTGAATGTCACAGTCAAGCGCGAACGGTTCGTCATTGGGCAGACGTCTTTGTCCGGTAATTGTTCGAGAACCGTGCAAGAATGGTATTCTAGCACGATTCGTCGGTCCTCAGCATGAAGGCTCCATCATCATGATCGTTTCAATCCTGGCCATTCTCGCGTTGTCGTGTTCGGCAACCGCTTTAGGGCAATCGAACGAATCAAACATCAAAGCATTGCCCAAGGTCGTTCTTGTCGGCGATTCGATACGATTGAGCTACGGGTCGAGTGTGGCCAAACATCTCGATGGTAAGGCCACGGTTGTCACCCCGAAGGCAAACGGTGGTGACAGCAGTAATGTGCTGAAGAACCTCGAACGATGGGTGATTCGCGAGAAGCCCGCGGTTGTTCATTTCAACAGCGGCATCCATGACACGAAGCACTTCAAGGCGACAGGTAAGTTTCAGGTTTCGCCAGAGCGATACGAAGCCAACCTGCGAAAGATCGTCGAGCGCATCCGCAAAGGAACGCACGCGGTCGTGTTGTTCGCTACCACGACACCCATACTCGATGACCGCGCCGCGGCTGCCAGAAAAGGCCGCGATTACGAATTGCTGGGAAGTAGCGTCGAGCAATACAACACTATTGCGAAGAAAGTCATGAAGGAATTACACGTGCCGATCAACGATCTGCATACCGCGATGTCCAAGCCAGATCGGCCACACACGACAGAGGCACTGATTGGCAAAGACGGCGTTCATCTGACGCCACCGGCAAGAGAACTGCTTGGAAAGCAGGTCACGACATTTGTCGAAGAGCGATTGCCACAATGAACTGACTATTGCAGGATCAATTCGTGCAGTGACGCGTAAATATTTGAAACGCGTAAATGAGACAGCTCATTGGTTATTGGCAATAGTGGCCTGTCGTTTTTAGCGAGTTCGGCCCGTGCTGAGAATGTAGCCGGTAAGATGGAGAACTCGAATCAGCAATATGGAGCAGATGCCAGCTTGCGACTGGTCACAAACGCCTCGTTTGGCTGGCAATGAGGTCGATTCATTGGCGATCTTGATGTGAACGGGCACAACTTTACGATGGACAGTGGCCTTGGTTCTCGCCACGTTGACGGTCTATCAAGAGAAGCGGGAAGGCTCCAATCCGATGGACAAGAAGTGCGATCGGTACGCAGAGATCACTCGAAAGGTCGCCCGCTCAAACGGAGCCACGCTGGTGGACTTGCGAAGCGTGTATCGCGCGTACCTGCGGAACCAAAATGCCGAACTCCGTGTGGACGGTGGTCTGAATTACTTGAGTACCGGCGTGCTGACCTACGATAGTGTCCACCCCGGCGCGAACGGCAACGGTTTGCTTGCCGATCACATTAGCCGTGGAATCCACGACGCGTTGAACAAGGTGGGGAACCGATGAGCTGGTACAGTTACTGTTGCTTCGACAACCTCGCCGCATCGCGAGCCTGTGGTCGGCTGATCAACATTCGTAACTTCGACTTCGGCCTGGACAGTTTGCCGGCAAGGATGTCATTTTCTGTGAATCTCGCCAGCAGGATTTCCCCATCGGTCGAACGATTGCGGTCATACGAGATGTAGATGGTGCCGTCCGGTGCCTGAAAGCCATCGGGATACGAGATGCCCTTGCGTTCGTCGAGCATTAAACCACCGGTCCATGTCTGCCCTTCGTCGGCCGAGAGCCAGGCCGTGAGCATGCTACGGCCTTCATGCGAGTCGATGGTCTTGCCGTGTTTAACCAGCAGAATGCGTCCTGATGCCAGACGCCGAATGTGAAACCTGGCGACAGGATGATTGATGGCTGGAAAGGACGGCTTCGACCAGGTCTTGCCGCTATCGGACGATGTGCTTTGCATGATGCCTTTGGCGGTGCGGGCCAACATCCACAGCGCGCTGTCTTTCTGCTCAATGATCATGTGCTCGTGCCAGTTGGGATTCGGAAATCGCACGCATCCCCGACGATGCCAGTTGGCTCCCTTGTCGGTCGAAACAAAGACGTTGGCTCCACGCATAGGGTCAAGTTCCTGGAAGCATCCTTTGAAAGGACCGAATCCACCACGTTGATCCAGGGAGATCGGCAGCATCCATTCGCCGTTGGAAAGCACGGTCGGCTTGTTGAGCGTCACGCCATGCCAGATGCGGCGGGGTTTTGACCACACCGGAGTTTTTGCGTCTGGGTTCTTGCAGATGGCTGACCACACGCCGGCGCGCCCGTCGAACATGTCCATCGACTGATCGAAAATCAGCCACAGGCGGCCGATCGGATCGGTCCACAAATTGCCGACGAGTATGCTGCGTGGTCTCGGCAGGTCCTCTGCATGCGCATCAACCACCAATCGCGGTTTCGACCACGTTTCTCCATCGTCGTCGCTGGTCGCCAGGACGAAAAACGCTTTCGGACTATCGCCTCCCGCCACCCAGCACGCCCACAAACGGCCGCCCGGTGTTCGCTCAATGCCAATCGTCATCCCGTAATCGAGTTTGTCGTAATCGTATTCGGGCAGCGGTGACGTATTCAGTTTCGGCGGAACGAGGGCAAGGTCCGCGATCTTCTCCATTTGGGCGATGCGTTCGGAGTCTTTGGCATCCTGACCCGTGGCGAAGGTGCCGGCCAGCGGTGCAAACAGGCATGCCATAACAATCAGTCGATTCATTTCGAGGGCTCCTGAATCATATTGGCAGGAAATCCTGCTCGTTTCGTTCCATTTGCACGGCGCAAGTTCGATCCGTGATTTCGTTTGAAGCCGAGCGGAATCGAAAGGCCGCCAGTCTCCTTTAAGCGTTGATGCAACTGCTGCCTCATCTGCGAAGTCCGTTGTTTGTACCTGGGATCACGGATCAGGTTCTTTGTCTCGCGAGGGTCCTTCGCGATGTCGTACAGTTCATCGGTATCCCAGACGCCGTGATACTGTATCAGTTTGTACTGCTGGCTTCGCAACGCAAACATCGTTGGCGTCTGCGGAAAGCTCGGCTCCCAATAGTATTCGTAAAGGAGCGATTTACGCCTTGAATCCGTTGCGACCGGATTGGAGAGCAAATCGGCAAAACTCTGTCCATCAAACGACTTCGGCAAGGGAACGCCTGCCAGCTTCAATAATGTCGGGGCGACGTCGATGTTGGCGACAAGAGCATCGCACCGAGTCCCGGATTTGATTCGAGACGGGCAATACGCCAGCAACGGAATCCGCATGGATTCTTCGTAGGCACAGCGTTTGTCGATCAGTCCATGCTCGCCCCAGAAATGCCCGCCGTCGCTGGTAAACAGCACGAGTGTTTCACGTTCGACGCCTTGGTCGTGCAGCGTCTGCATCACCCGACCGACGCTGTCGTCAATCGATAGAATCATTTCACAATAGTGCTTATACATTTCGGCGATTGATTGCTTCGAGCGACCGTAGTACGGAAACTCGACGCCGTGCCAACTGTTTCGTTGATCCCGGACCCACATCGGCTTTCCGGCGTAATTGTCAGACGTGTTCGCCATCGTGGCGGGCGGCGTGAACCTGGCATTCTTGTAACGATCGCGATGCCGCGGGGCCGGGTCGTAGAGACCATGCACGCCTTTGTGGGAAAGGTACAGCAGAAACGGTTTGTCGCTCGCCCGATCCGCCAGCCAGTGCGTCGCGTAGTCCGTCAGTTCGTCTGTCATGTACTGTTTACGCGGCGTCTGTTTGCCGTTCACGTTCAGCGTATGCTTGCCCGGTGCGTACGTGCCCTGTCCCCGAAAACTCACCCAATGATCGAATCCGGGACGTGAGGCATCACTCGAACCGCCCATGTGCCATTTGCCGATGAACGCTGTTTCGTAACCGGCCTGTTGCAGAAGCTGGGAAAACGTCACCGTCCCTTCCTTCATCCGATCAGCGTTGTCGACGACCTTGTGGTTGTGCATGTACCGACCGGTGAGAAATGACGCCCGTGACGGAGAACACAGCGATGTTGTCACAAACGCATTGCTGAACTGCATCCCGCCTTTTGCCAGCGCGTCGATATGCGGTGTCTCGACGAAAGGGTGCCCCATGTAGCCGAAGGTGTCGTACCGCAGATCGTCGATCAGAATGAAAACGACATTCGGAGGTGACTCGGATGACTCGGCGCACTCAGCCCTGTGAACGAGACACAGGCAAAAGATGAAAAGGATGAGTGATTTCACGTCAGCTCCGGTCGGCTTGATGAATGATCAAGGTTGCTTCGTTCGCCACAAAGTTCGGCACTCCAAAGGGTAGTCAGTCAACATGCCATCAATCCCGGCATCCCAAACATGCTTCCAGGTGTCCGGGTTTCGGCGTGCGTCGCCTGGCCCTGCGTAGTTGAATAGCACCTGCTTCTTACGCTCACGCAGTCGATTCACTTCCTCGCGTGTGGGAGCGAAAGTCAGCAGGAACACATCCAGAAAGTCCTCCTTCACCTGGTCGTCAAGACTCTGGCGATTGACGTTCTGTCCGATGCGAAACTTCGGATTGAGCCGTTTCAATCGCTGACTAATCTCAGCGTTCTGATCGAATGCGAAGGACTCATTGAGAAGACCGTACTTCTCTACGAGCGAGACGAGCTTTGCTTCACCGGCGGGCGTGAGCTGCTTCACGTTGAGGGCGATGATCGTCGGACCGCGTTTTCGAGCCTTCACCAGTGCGAGCGTTTCTTCCAAACTCGGGACGCGAACACCGGCGAAGGCGGGATCCAACCAACTGCCCGCATCGAGCTGCTTGACTTCTTTCAACGTCATATCGCGGATGGATCGACTCGAACCGTTGGTTGTCCGCTCGACACTGTCGTCATGCAACACCACCAGATGGCCGTCTTTCGTCGTCCGGATATCCAGCTCAAATCCGATGCCAAGTTCGAGACAGACTGCGAATGCGGGAAGCGTGTTTTCCGGCGCGTGCCGCAAAAGTCCGCGATGAGCGACTGGAATCGGTGCATCAGCCTGAGCGATGCTGGCGCAGCCAAGGCCGATCATCAGGGCGACTGCAACAAAAGCGACTGTGGAATTCATGGCGTTACGGTTCCCGCTTTCTTTCGCTTACTCAGAAGTAAACGCAGGCAGAACGACTCCCTTCAGTAGATCGAACGGGCATCGCATTGCCTTTTCTTTGTTGTGACTGGTTACGACGACGATCAGATCAAGCGTCGGCAGGATGAAGATAAACTGACCGCCAGCTCCTCGGGCCGAGATGCAGCGGTGTTTCTTGCCGCTAAGCTCCATTTCACTGCCCCACCAAAAATATCCGTACGTGTGCCCGACCTTATTTGTATAAATCGGACTCACCGCTTTGCGGATGAATTCTGCTGACCACAGTTGTTCGTCGTTCCACTTGCCTCCGTTAGCCACAAGCAACCCCAGCTTCAACATGTCGCGAGAGCGGAGGCTCGATCCGGCGGCGGCTTTGGGAAGCCCGCTGAGTTCTGGCTGCCAGGCGTATTCGGAAATGCCGAGTCGGCCGAGAACTTCCTTCTTGATAAAGTCTTCCGCCGTGCCGGGCACGACCGCTTCGACTACCTGCATCACCAGCAGCGGATCGCTGCCTTGATATTTGTATTGGCCTTTCACGCGTCTGGCTGAGTTCAGAATCATCTCAGCCTGCCTCTGTCCTTTCATGAAAGGCGCAAATCCCGAAAGGTCGAGCTTGGATTCCTCGTCGAGCCCGCGGAGTCCCGAGTGCATGTTCAAGCACTCGGCGATCGTGACTTCCGAGACGCCAGGAAGCGAATGAAACAGCTTGACTTCCTTCAGATAGTCCAGCACCGGCGCGTTCAGGTCTTTGATGTATCCAAGCTGCATCGCTCGACCAAGGGCCAGCGCGGTGACGGATTTGGTGATCGACATCTGGTAGTGCGGGAGATCGGGTCGGCCGCGATGGTAATAGCTTTCCAGAACCAGTTTACCGTTAGACGCGATCAGGATGCTGTCGATGTTGCCGTACGTGCCACTGCTGATGTCTTTGGTCAGTTTTGCAATTGCCGCTTCATCACCACCAGATCGGACCAGCGAACTGACATCAATCCCATCGTTCAAATCATCGGGCTCGGTGTCGACGATCGGCTTCTTTAGATACGGCAGCCTCTGTTCTCGCTGGTAGGAAGTATCCTGTGAGCGGCCGAGTTTGGCTCGCACAATGGCAAAATCGACCAGTTGCTGGCCGTGGAAGAAGCCTGGCCAATAGTTGTGCCCCTGTCCCTCGGCGACGATCAGTTCGACAGCATCACCTGCACCGGCCTGTTTGTATCGCTCAACCAGAGCCGCCGAGTTTTCCTTCAGTGGCGCGACCCTGTCGACATCGCCGTGGATGATGAACACGGGCACTTTGGCCTTGGCCAGCGCATCAACACCGGCAATCGGATTGTGTTGTGTGAGCGCGGCTTCCAGCTCCTGCGGCTTCAAACCGTAAGCCGGCGCGGCGCGGTTCAGTCCTGGGTAACTTCGCAGATCGAACACGGGATAGATGCCTGCGATGCCGGCGACTTTATCTGTGTTGCGAATCGCCCAACTGCTAACCCACAGACCGCCGCGACTGCGTCCCAGCAAACACACCTTCGTTGCGAACCCACGCTTCTCGGTCAGTTCGCGATAAAGAGCCGTGAAGTGTTCTTGTCCTGCGGGGCTGCCGTGGGCTTCTCCAATGTCAATTCCGGCCACCGCGACGCCAGCGCCAACGAATTGTTCGTGCATCCACTTTTCATGGCTGTCCGGTAACCCTGGTAGCGTTGGGGCGTACATGATCCAGGGCTGCGGCTCCAGTCGTTTGTCCGCGTGCGGCCACAGAATGAACGCGGGCCGGCCATCAACCGGGAACGACTCTCCCGGAAGAATCAGCGACTTGACCGGCTTGGTCGCCGGTTTGTCTGCTGCGGGAAGTAACCCCACCGAGCAAGACAGCAGCAAAGCACTCGCCCAAAACACACGAATCAAAGTCTGAATCATCATCGAATTTACGATCCGCCCGTTTTGGGTATTGCTGGCAATCGCCATATTTCATCACTCTCTGATTCGTCTTGCTGTTTAGTAATTGTCGCCGATTCACCGCGCAACGGGAACAAGTTGAAAGCCCGTGACCAGGCTTCCCTCCCGATACTCGAAATGCGCGGTCGACTTTCCCGACTGCACTCGTGTGATGCGGCCCTGGGAGTCACGAGTCAACTGGACTGGCGCGACCTTCAGGTCGCCTCCCGGTCGCATCACGTAAAAACTGACTTTGTTCGTTCCTTCGCTGAGGTAGTCGGCGATCAGTAGGAACTGGTTGATGTTTGAGCGATGTCCTGCATCCCAGCGGACTCTGCAGAATTCGAGCATTAACCGGCTGTCGGCAAAGTATTGGTTGGCGAGGGTCGCAAAGCCTGCGGATCAAAAACCGTCTCTGGGATTCAGTACCGACCTGATACTCGCTGAAGAACTCATTTGAGCAGACGATCAATGAGGTAATCTGTCGAGCCCCTGTATTTTTCATGCGTCCGGCCGGGATGGATGAGCACGACATCAACTCCGACTTCCTTAAGGCGTTCTTCCAGCTTGACGCCCATGATTCCCGAGTGCGTCGGGTCCTTTGGTGATGAACCGACGACTGGCTTCTCACCGCGGTAGAACATCGCGATTGGCGGATCGTCCTTCGACACGTGTTCAATCGGTGAATACTCCCTGATCCAGGTCAGCACCTTCTCGCGGTTGTCGTGCAGACTCTGGAAAGTCGGCAGGCCGAAGGCGTGGGCGCCATAGCGGTAGTTCGGCATCCACTCACGAAGTTCCTTCGGGTCGAGCGACACCTGAGCCCCATTGACGGCGGCACAATACAAACGCGTTGATTCGCGGGCGATTGGGTCATCACTCTTTGGGTCGGCAAGATCATCGTGGAACGCGAGCCATAGCGACGAACAGGCACCGGCCGAGCCGCCGGTCGCTCCGATGCGTTTCTTGTCGAGGTTCCATTCGCCGGCCTTCGAGCGAACGAACTGCAGGGCGCGGGCGGCGTCGCTCAATGGTGCTTTGACCGGTGGTTCGACCTTTTCCGCGACGGCATTCTTGACGTAGCGGTAGTTGATCGCGACGACCGAGACGCCCTTGTCGAGAAAGGCCTTCGGATTGGTCTTCTTGTCGCCGCCCTGCCACCCACCGCCATGGATGTAAAGGACCACGGGTGTCGGCGCGTCCGACTTTGCCGGATAGAAGTCCAGAACCTGTCGCTCGTGGCTTCCGTAGGGCACGTTCGTGAGTGGTTTCAGCTCATCGGCCCGGCATTGCAGTCCGGCAAGAATCATGGCGAAGACGAGGGAATGACGCCGCATACGAGTTTCTCCGTGGTCGGGGCTGCCAGTGCTCAGAATATCGACTGGCGTAAAACCTGGATCGCAGCTCTCCACACATGCCGTCACGTGCGGCGAAGCGATCAGCTTAAGGCCAAGGCCGAGTGTGAGTCACTTTGAATGAACATTCAAATCAGGGAGCCATGTTGACGGCATCGTCGTTATTCCGGAAATGGAATTGGTTATTGTCCAATCCGTCGACAAGAGTGCTGGTTACAAGACGGCCGAAGGCAAATCCCGGAATCGGCTGACACGGCACTCCGGCATGGCTGATGCCGAACTTCAGTTGATCACAGGCCACGCTCGACGAGAGACGCTGGCGGTCTACCAGCACATCGCTCTGGATGGTGAGCTTGAAAAGAAATACCACGACGCCATGAGAGACGTTGAACTGTGAGGACTGGCTTCGCCCAGAAACACCGACGTTGCAAAAGATTTTGGCAAACAAGTATTAGCAAACACGTACCCAGAAACGACCCGGTATCTGCCCAGCCATCGACTACGCATCCCCCTATCTTTTATTGCAATCGAAGAACTTCCGATTCGTCTGCGCCACGCTGAAACACTGAGGAAGATCGAAGTTGCGAAAAATCGCCGCCGTAAGAATCGGAGAGCCTCTATTGCGATCATTCTCTGCCGGGTTGGCGTCACAACGGCGTGTCCCGAGGGGCGAACGTGGCCGCAATGCCGACCTCGTGATTCACACGTGACTTGCAATGCGGAGGCCGACTGACTCAGCCCAGCGTTGCATGACCTGCCGTTCCTTCTGATTAGGCAGTCGGTTGGCTTTGCCTCGAACCTGACAGATCTGGCGAGCGCTGTTTCGGACCTCGATTGTGACCGCTTTGTTGATGCCCTCGAATGACTCCCGTTCCATGGTCCAGATCGAACAGTGACTTCGAACACAGGACGAAGCATAGGTTGCCACACAGTGCTTTAGCTGATGGCCTTCCGATACGAGAGCCTTGCTGCTGAGCAGTTCCCGGATTGTCCAGCACTTGAGGTTTCCGTTCTGCTGCGATCCTTCAAGGAATTCGAAGCTGTCAATGCCCGAAGGCTGCCACTGGCGAATCTGAACCCGGTTGTCGTTGGCGAGCGCTCGATGCCACTCGTGGACTCGACGCAGCAATGTTTCTGGCGTTCTGCTCTTCATCGTGAGATTTGGTTGCCGTGGAGGCGACTCTTCTCTGTGGCCGGGGGCGATGTAGACGTGTTCCGGCACGAATCGCTGGTGGTGCAGGTAGTCAATGATTGGCCCAATGTGCGCTCGGTCGAGCATTGGGTGTGCAATGAACCAACGGATGACCGTCGACCAGAAGTCATCGTGATCGAAGGTCTCCGTCAGGCGAGTTCCAAAGATGGCTCGTGCAAGGCGTTCGTCGCCGCCAAGGCCATGAATCTGTCCCCAGCGAAGTGCCTGTTCAATGGTGACATTGCTCGGAGCGTGCAGGAAATGATGGGCCATCTTCTTCGTCAGCGTGATCGGTAGCGAACAGTTGCGAATGTTCTGACCTCGCCCCACGTGTAAATACCACCGTCTGCGTTCAGCGGCCTGCTTCGACCGCCCGGCAAACCAGACCATATCGAGGAATGCTGGCACATCGTCGTACTGCACGAAGAGGTGTCGAAGCAACGAAGCAAACTGCCGGATTGAACTGTGCGAACGTGGTTTCCAGTCTTCGACTGGTCGCAGCCAACAAGGCGAGTGTGCAGAAACAACAGCAAGAGCTTCAATGAACGTGTTTCCGGGAAGTTGACCCAGTGAATCGACCGTTGGTGAGCCGTCAAAGATCTTTGCTCGGCAACCGTGCAGGTGAGTCAGCAGGCGAATCAACGCCTTGCGATTGACCTGCCGTTCATGCTTGGAGCCTCGATCCGTTCGGAGAGCTTCGCAGAGTCGCTTGAGGTGCGGCTGTGTCACTTCGTCTTCGGTCAACTCACCAGTGCAGACAGAATGAAGAATGTCTGCATGGTTTCGCTTCTCCCGCTTCTTGCGTTTCAGCCGTTCCTGAGCCACGGCCTGCTGGGAGAAAGAGCGTTCACGACAGCGTTGTTTCCAGTGCTTCTTGAGCTTGCGGCTGAAACCGTTGCGGGCGCACCAATCCCGGTAGTCCTCGACCGATGAAAGGCCAAGGCCATCAATATGAATCAGAAGATCACGATCCGGTTCTTCGGTCGCTGTGGCAGTTTTCCTGCTGCGCATGTCTTACTCGGCAATCGTCCAAAGGGAAGAAGCAGTCTGGTCTCAGTGTCGATGTTCGATTCGGATTCATCTCGATGTTTTCCTTGTAAATATGGCGGTTTCGGTGCTCGTTCTGGCTCTGGTATTTCCAGACCGATCTGAACCGACTGGACATTTGCGGTGTCGAGTTCAGAATTCACTCACCAGTTTGCAACGATAACAGGGCGAATTAGTACCGAGGATGAGACACCTCGAACAAAGACAGGTTCGGGACACTGCAACAAGGACGAAGCGGCGAATGCTTCTGACGATCACGACAACTCACAATCCGGCAACGGAAATCGGATACCTGCTGCATAAGCACTCGGATCGGTTCCAGAGTTTCGACCTCAGTTTCGGCAAGGCCCACGTCTTCTACCCCGAAGTGAAGGAGGATCGGTGCTCGGCCTGTCTGCTGCTTGATGTGGACCCGGTTGGCATGGTGCGAGGGAAGAACCGGAAGCGCAGCTTTCTGCTGGGGCACTACGTCAACGATCGGCCCTATGTCGCTTCGTCGTTCATGAGCGTGGCGATCTCGCAGGTCTATGGCACGGCACTCGGTGGCCGCTGCAAGGATCGACCTGAGTTGGTCGCCACGCCGATTCCGCTGGTGGGTCGCATTGATGTGCTCCGTGTGAAGGGCGGCGATGAATTCTTGCGGCAGGTCTTTGAACCACTGGGCTACACCGTCGAAGCCACACGTCACACGCTTGATGAGCAGTTTCCAGAATGGGGCGAGAGTCCGTATTTCTCCGTCAGTATCAGCGGTACGAAAACGCTGTCAGAATTGCTGACGCACCTTTACGTCCTCATTCCGGTATTCGACAACGACAAACACTACTTTGTCGGTGAAGACGAACTGGAGAAGCTGCTGTCCAAAGGAGCCGGGTGGCTGGCATCTCACCCGGAAAAGGAACAGATCACCCGGCGATATCTCAAATACCGGCACAGTCTGACGGTCGCTGCGCTCCAAAGGCTGAGGGATGAAGGCGGAAGGATGAACGAAAGCGACGAGGATGATGAATCCGATTCATCCTTCATCCTTCCGACTTCATCCTTGAATGACATGCGTCACGGTGCTGTGCTGGCAGCGTTGCGGGCCAGCGGTGCTCGGCAAGTCCTCGATCTTGGCTGTGGAGAGGGCAAGCTGCTGCGGGAATTGTTGAGTGACAAACAATTCGAGCGAATCGTCGGGATGGATGTCTCGATCCGCTCACTGGAGATCGCTCATAAGCGTTTGAAAGTTGACCGTCTCCCGGAACGTCAGGCAGAGCGGCTGAACCTCATGCACGGTTCGCTCATCTATCGAGACAAGCGGCTCGCCGGTTTCGACGCTGCTGCCATTGTCGAGGTGATAGAACATCTCGACCGGCCAAGGCGGGCGGCGATGGAGCGAGTCGTCTTTGAGTTCGCTCGACCAACGACGGTCGTGCTGACGACGCCGAATCAGGAATACAACGTGATGTGGGAGACGTTGCCTGCCGGGCAGTTTCGTCACTCCGATCATCGTTTCGAATGGAACCGTGACGAGTTTCACAACTGGGCCAATCAAGTCGCCCAAACGCACGGCTATAGCGTCCGCTTCCTTCCTGTCGGGCCGGAAGATGAGAACGTCGGCGCACCGACGCAAATGGGAGTATTCACCATTGACTGAGCGAGTCCACAACAGCCCGAACCTGATCTATTCAGTCGGCACTCAGGTCGTATCGCAAAAGTCCGTGCAGGGCTCCAATGGTCGCATTGCGCATCCGTCCGGTGCAGTTGGCGTTGTCACCAAGTCGCCAATGGATCGTGAGCACTCATACCGAGTTCGGTTTTCGGACGGGTTCGAATCGGCTCTGCCTCATGATCAGATAGTGCTGCTCGCCGAATATAAGGAAGGCGACATCAACGACGCAGATCAGGTGCTGGCCAAGCATGGTCTGTTTGATCGAGTCATCTTCCGCTGCGTAATTGGATCACGTGCTTACGGTCTCGATGACGAGAACTCCGACATCGACCGACGAGGCATCTATCTGCCTCCAGCCGATCTGCACTGGTCTTTGTACGGTGTGCCGGAACAGCTTGAGAACGACGCAACGCAGGAAGTGTATTGGGAACTCCAGAAGTTCGTGGTGCTGGCACTCAAGGCGAATCCGAATGTGCTGGAGTGCCTCTACTCGCCGATTGTCGAAACGGCCACTCCGCTCGCTCAAGAGTTGCTCGACATGAAAGAGACTTTTCTGTCGAAGCTCGTTTTTCAGACTTACAGCGGCTACGTGGCATCGCAGTTCAAGAAAATGCAGACCGACATCCGCAACCAAGGTCAGGTCAAATGGAAGCACGTCATGCACTTGATCCGACTGCTGTTGTCAGGAATCAACGTCCTGCGCAACGGCTTTGTCTCTGTGCAGGTCGGCGATCATCGTGGCCGTCTACTGGCCATCAAGACCGGAGAGACCGATTGGGATGAAATGGAAGCGTGGCGGCTCGAATTGCACGAGCAATTCAACTCCGCATTCGAAGAAACCACGCTGCCGGAACGTCCAGACTATGAGCGAGCGAACGAGTTCCTCGTCAAAGCACGGAAGCTGGCGATGGAGGAATCACTGCCATGATTGACAACAACAAGTTGATGAAACACGTCGAGCAGCATCCTTATCCGCTGATGTTTGCCACGATCAGCGGTGCGCACCTCTACGGGTTCCCGTCGCCCGACTCGGACTTTGACCTGCGAGGCGTCCATCTACTGCCGTTGGAGCAGGTTGTTGGTCTCGATGTTGGACGAGAAACGGTCGAGAAGGAAGGCATCTATGATGGGATGGAAATCGATCTGGTCACGCACGATGCCAGAAAGTTCTTCGGACTCATGCTGAAGAAGAACGGCTACGTGCTGGAGCAGGTTTTCTCTCCGCTGATCGTCCACACAACGCTCGAACATGACGAACTGAAAGCAATCGCCGCCGACTGCATTACTCGGCATCACTCGCACCACTACCTCGGCTTCGCCGCAACCCAGTGGAAGCTGTTTCAGAAGGAAGATCCTCCACGAGTCAAACCGTTGCTCTACGTGTACCGAGTACTGCTGACCGGAATCCACCTGATGCGAACCGGTGTCGTTGAGGCGAACCTGCGCACGCTCAACGAATCGTCTCGGCTCTCGTTCATCGACGAACTCATCGAGCGGAAGCTGGCTGGCCCCGAGAAAGTCGACCTCCCGGAAGCCGACATGGACTTTCACGAGAGAGAGTACCAGCGACTCGTCGCTGAACTTGAGTCGGCATTTCAGAACTCGACGCTTCCGGAAGCCCCAAGCTGCAAGGGAGCGTTGAATGATCTGTTGGTCCGCTTGCGACTCAAAAGATGAACGGTGATGACAGAACATCATCCCAAGGACGATCAACGGTCAGTCGATGACCTCGTAAACACAGCGATCACCGAGACGAACGAAGAATTCGCCTGGCAGGCTGTCTGTGCGCTTCATTGGCGAGGCAGTCGTGAGGTATTGCAGCGGGCCAACGTGCTGTGCGTCAGTGCGTCGATCAAAGAACGCAGGCTTGGGGCTGACATCCTCGGCCAGCTTGGACTACCCGAACGGACATTTCCCGCCGAGAGTTTCGACCTCTTGCGATCTATGCTGCAAGTCGGCGAGCAAGCGGATGTCCTGCAAGCTGCACTTGTCGGTCTATCGCATCACGGCAATGCTGATGCTGTTCCATTTGCCTGTGAGTTCTCTACACATCCCGATCCTGAAGTAAGGCACGCCGCCGTGCTTGCACTCACCGGGCACGAAACGCCGCCTGCAATCGATTGCCTCATTTCCCTCTGCGACGATGTTGATGCCCATGTTCGGGATTGGGCAACATTTGCACTGGGTTCCCAATGCGAACTCGATACACCAGCGATCCGTGATGCCCTTTCACAACGGTTGAAGGACCCGGACGATGACGCTCGTGGTGAAGCACTTGTGGGTTTGGCGCAACGGAACGATGAACGTGTTATCGCTGCGTTGAAAAAAGAACTCTCGTCCGAATCTGTTGGCAAACTGGCGATTGAGGCTGCGGAAGCGATAGCGTCGAAGGAATTGCATTCGTACTTGATAGCTCTCCGGGAGTGGTGGGACGTTGATCCCGAGCTTCTCGAACGGGCGATTGCTGCCTCGTAAACACAATCAATCAGAACTCGCATCCCGGCTCACAATGGGCAAAGTCCCGCAATGGCGATTCTTGTCGGCAGCGGTCATGACATCATTCGTAATCCATGCGCTTTGACTTCAGTCGAATGTTGGACCATTCGGACCAACCTTTGTCTGCCCAGAATCGTCTCCCTGCATCGTTGTCATCAACGATGAATAGATTGTATTGTTGGATGCCCGCTGCGGTCAGTTTCGACAGGCACACATCGACCAGCGCCCGACCAATTCCCTGACTACGATGCCGTGACGCCACGGCAAGATGGTGCAGGTAGCCCCGGCGTCCGTCGTGTCCACAGAGGGCGGTCCCAACGATCTGTCCATCACGAATTGCGATGTGGCTCATGTCGGGATTGTCTGCGTAATAGCGAGCCAGATCGGCGGCGTTGTCCGAGTACATCAGGATCAGCCCCTCGGTCACGTTCCACAATTCAACGACTTGTGGTACGTGATCGACTGTCATTGGGATGATGTCGTAGCCGTCCGATGAACCGGCACCGGACGCCATGTCAGCTTTCTTTGAGAATGCACTCTGTTGGAACAAAGAGCATCGCCAACCGGTCTCACGACGATTCCAGATGGATGTTGCCCAGCGTTCTCGCGGGACGATGGGGGATGCCTCTGCACGTTCCGTCCAGAGTCAGGTGGTAGCTCAGCAGGACGACATCGGGACCGAGCCTGCGGACTTCCTCAGAATCCGCAGAGTACGCTGCGATGTCATCGATCTGTGGTGACTCGGCAACCACTTCCGACTTCAACACTCGCTGGCCATCGAACGTGATCTCGACGTACTCGTCGGTGAACAGTACGGCGAGTGTTGTGCCGTCTTTCTCGATCACCGCCTGCCACACTCGGTGCTCGCAACACAATATCTCATCAAGCAGGCTGTCTGGTTCGTTCATGAAGTCTTCCATGGATACTCCATGTGACGAGCCGTTGCGGTAGCGATGTCACTGCTAAGTAGCCGCTCGACAACATGCAGGCTCATGTCGATTCCGGCTGCGATGCCTGCCGACGTGATGATCTTGCCGTTGTCTATGAATCGCCGGTCTTTATGAACGGTGCAGGACGGCACGATCTCACGGAGCAGGTCGTAGGCAACGTGATGAGTCGTGGCTTCGAGGCCATCAAGCAGCCCGGCCTTGCCCAGAAGCAGTGCGTCGGTGCAGACCGAGAGGACAAGCTCAGCGTCAGACGCAACTTGTCTGACCGACTCAATGAGCGATCCATTGTTCAATTCCCGTCGAGTCCCGATGCCACCGGGAACAAGCAGAACGTCTGGCTTTGGGCAGGATTCGAGACTGTGGTCACGATTGACCGAAAGACCATTGCGGGCCGTGACCGGCGTCTGCTCTGCGATGGTCATCACGTTGAACGACGGCGACTTGGACTGGTTGCTGGCGACCGAGAACACTTCGTAGGGGCCGCAGAAGTCGAGGACTTCGGCATCGTCTAACAGCAGGATTGCGAGATGACGTACCTTGGTCATTCCGATTCCCCGTCACACACATTCGCACCACCCGCAAAGAACACAAGGACGCTGAGGTCTTCGGTCACGTCATGGAAATGGTGTTCCACTCCGGCCTTCACATAGACAACTGAGCCAGCTTCGACTTCGTACTGTTTTCCGTTCGCAGTCAATTGGCCGTGACCTTGGATGCCCACGTAGATTTCGTCTCGGTCATGAGGACTGTGCGACTCTTTGTCATTCGTTCCTTCTGCGATGTGGTACAAGCCCATGGAAAGGCTCGGAACGCTCAGGAACTCGTGCCAGTCGTCGCCGAGCCTTTCTCTGACTTTATCGATTTCCGGGATGGCGAATGCTGCTGTGTTCATGACGCTGAGGCTCCCGACGCATAAAGAAAGGCGACACGCACGTGGGCACGGTGGTGCCACTGCTCAAAGGGCAGTGTGCAGTCCTCGAAGGCAGCAAGGAATTCGTCGTCGGTCATGAAGCCTCGTCCGACTCTTCGAGCTTTGTCAGAAATTGACCAAGTCGCTCAAGGCCCTGTGAGAAGTCCGACATTCCCAAGCCAAACCGGAGCAGCCTGTCGGAAATTCCGAGCGGCCTGCCCGGAATGAGAAACAATCGTTGTTCGTCGAGCACCCGTTCGCAGAATTCGGTGCTTGTCAGCTTCGTGTCCTGTTTGACGAGTGCCATCGTCCCTGCTTTCGGACGGAACAGCGAAAGCGTGTCATTGTGGGTTTCAACAAAGGCCGCAAGGCGATCGAGGTTGGCCGTGATTGTCTTTCGATTCCGAGTGAGGATTTCGTCGGACTTCTGTAACGCTCGACAGGCAAGCCACTGGCACGGAGTGTTGGTCATCTCGGCGGTGTTGTATCGATACTGCCTGACCGCCGTGCGCATGTCGTCGCTTTTCGTTGCCAACCACCCGATTCGTAATCCGCCAAGCCCAAACGGCTTTGACATTCCGGTCATCGACACGGCTTTGTTGTAGAGGTCACAGGCCGCTGGCAGCGTCGAGTGCGGTGGAAGTTCCAGCAGTCGGAATGCCTCGTCGCTGAACACCACGGCATCAACACATTCCGCAATTTCAAAGATGCGACGAAACTCGGACTCCGAAACCGTCTGGCCGCTTGGGTTATGCGGAAAGTTGATCACGATCAGCTTCGTTGACTGATCACAAATCGCAGCCAGATCATCAACATCGAATGTGCAGGAAAGCTCGTCTGTCGCACGCCACTCTTTGATTTCGCAGCCTATCTGACGGGCAATCGCATGGAGCGGGTGGAACACTGGCGAAGGCACGACGATCTGATCGCCGGGTTCCAGCATGGCCTGCATGAAGGTGTAGATCGCCTCGCTTGGGCCATTAAAGGTGAGAACCTCAGACGGATCGATGGTCTCATAGCCGTCTGCAATCAACACACGCAGTTCTGCCAGTCCCTCGAATGCTCCGTAGGCAAGTCCGACTTCCCCAAATGCCTTCAATTCCGCTTCGTCAAGAAGTTCGGCCACGTGAAGTGATTGGCAGGCTGAGTGACTCAACGAAAGCTCGAATCGGCCCTCGGTCGTGGCAAACCACTCATGCAGTTCAGATGCTGGATGTGTCATCGGCTCACATTTCCTTCAAGTTGTTTTGACAACAGCTTTTCCTGCCCGGTCCCAGAGCGCTTAAGCGTTTCCATCGCCAGTCGGCCATTAGATGCGAGCCTCCGGATCGGCGGTTCTCTCGCTGGCCGGAGCATCGCCTGTGTTCATCGTGCCTTCACGCACAAGAATCATCACATGGCACTCGGTCTCGGCGAACGGCTTGTGTTCCACGCCTTTGGGAACAATCAGCATCTCGCCGGAAGTCAGCGTGACTGACCCGTCACGAAAGTCGATTCGCAATTGGCCTTCGATGACGAAGAAGGCTTCATCGGTGTCTGGATGGCTGTGCCAGATAAAATCGCCTTCGAGCTTTGCGAGCTTGAAGTGAAAGCCATCCATCTCGGCAAGGATCTTCGGCGACCACTGCTCGGAAAACTGACTCAGCTTGTTACGCAGGTTGATAGGGATTGGTGTCATCGGGCCGTCCTCTTCACTCGTATCCGCTGTAAGTCGGTTTCAATAACTGCGAACTCAGCCGGACTCACAGGAGAGTTCATCTCTGAGCAGTCCGAACAGGAGGTCATCAACAGGCTGTCCGTCACGAAAGTATCCGTTTCGGAGCGTTCCTTCGTGCTTGAAGCCAACCTTGCTCAAGACTCGTGCCGAACGGGGATTGGTGGCGAAGACTTTGCCGTAAATCCGCTGAAGCTGAAATCGTTCGAATGCGAATTCACAGAAACGCCTGATGGCTTCCGGGGTAATTCCCCGTCCCCAATACGGCTTTGCCAGCCAGTAGCCGATCTCTCCCTGCTCGTTCTCGATGCAGTCCATTGCGCCGACCTCGCCGATCAACTCGCTGTCTGAGTTTCGGATTGCCAGATTGATTTTCCTGTCTCTCGCAACCTGCAGATTCATGACACCAGACAACCACTGGTCGACATCGAACTCCGTGTAGGGGAATGGAATTCCCTCAGTGTTTTTCTGGAACTCGTCTGTCTCATTCAGATGCTCTAGATAGGCGGGCCGGTCGTCCCATGAAATCTGTGACAACGTGATCTCGTCGGAAACACAAAGTTGGAGAACGAATCGGCAGCTTGGTGAGAATCATCAACAAGTGCCTTGCCAAGACTTGTCCGCTCCTCCATCCGGTAACCACAACGCCGATACAACTCCACCACTTCTGAATTGCTTGAGCGGACCTGAAGGTTCACCTTCGGGCAACCACGATCGCTCAACGCTGACTCTGCCGCATGAAGCAATTTCCGCCCAGTTCCGTTTCTTCGTTGGTCTGGAAGAACAGTAAGGCTGTAAATCCAGCCTCGAACTCCGTCGTACCCTGCTTTGACCGCACCGACGATACTCCCAGCTTGCTCAGCAACAAACACGAGACCATCGCCTCGGTTCAGCTTGCGGATCAGAGCTTCCTTCGGAGCATTCCACGGCTGCGAGTCCGGCAAGACCTGTTGCCATAGAGCGATCAGCGACTCGCCGTCGCTTGTCTGAAATTGACGTACAACCATTTCAGTTGCCATTTTGACTTTTCCCGAATACGGCTACTGGAATTACAAGAGTTCCAACTCCCCAGTGATCGGATCGATCTTCTCGGCAACATCCGGGCCGATGGCGAGGCAAGTGTTGGTGGGCTCGCCGTGAAACTCCGTTTTGCCGCTGTCAGTGATGAGGTGAACTTCAAGACCATCCTCAACTGCTTTGTCGCGAATAGCCAGAAGCTCCTCTTCGCTGTTCACTCGGCAGCAGACCTTAGCGAAGGAACCTGTGAGCCATGCTCTCTCTACTTCTGAGAATTCATCCAGCGATACCGAACCAGTTTCCTGTAACCGTCGACAGATGAACGACATTGAAGCGTGGGCTGCCTGTGCGATTTGTTTTCCACGCCTCATCTTCAAATCGTGCCTGACGCAGATGACCTGTTTGATTCTTCTTGCGTCGTCGCTCATTCATGCGCTCCTTCGAGTCGGCGTTCTGTTCGGTCAATCTACCAGACACAGAAAAAACCCGCCCGGTTGACCTGAACCGGACGGGCTTGAACTTCAGTCTCTAAAAGTAGTGCTGCCGGATCACGCCGTCAAAAGTAGCCTTTCTTCATGCAGCACTTCTTGAAGCGTTTGCTGGAGCCACAAGGACACAGATCATTGCGTCCGAGTTTCTCTTCCAGCAGTTTGTCGCCGTGGACAACCCGTTCCCCACGTTTCACGTGCGTTTCGGATGGGAATCCACGCCGTCGCTTGCTCATGTTTTCGAAAAAATGACTGTTCGTCGAACTGTCCGTGATTCGTGTGTCTCATAGCGCACCGTCCTTTCAAACTGGGAAGTCACCGGAATCTCTGACACTTGCCGGTAGGGATGGTTCACATAGAAGCTAATCAGTCACGACTCGTCGTGATTTCGACGCAGATAGATTGACCGTTCGCCGTGTGAATGTGCAGGTGGACCGGCTGGCTTTCTACGACACGATCGTTGCAGCGCTCGTCTTCCGACCGAACGTGAATTCGAGTCCTCTCGCCACTGGTCCCTGCGGATTCGTAATACTCGTGCTCTACGCTTCCGCCACAGCCTGAAACGGCGACGACACTGACAATCCCGACAAGAATGACGACACGATTCATAGCGATCTCCTGAAGAGGGGGAACTGAGTTCGCCATCCAGCCGGTGTCATTTAAGTAGTCTTGGTCTCCTTCAGTTTGCTCCAGTCGATCATCGTGAGTCCCAACGACTCTTCGACCGGGCCATTGCCGTGTCGCTCAGCGTCAACAGTGAGGCGAGCGACCCTGACGAGCCATTCCGTAATCTCATTCAGAGTCACGTCAGTTTCTGAGTAGAGACCGACGTAGACCGGAGCCACAAACCGCCGCATGGGTTTCTGGCCATACTCAGCCAACAGAATTTCCTGAATGGCCAGCCCGGCACCGTTGACCGAAACGTAAAGGCGTCCATCCGCTTCGTACTCAGCCCAATCAGTGCCAGTCCAACAATTGTAATTTGGCCTCGTCAACAGAATTGGTGGGCGAGATCGTGTTCTGGAAGGCGGGCGAGTTCGTGATATAGCACGGTTTCGTAGACTTTATTAGTGCGGAAACCGTATGACTTT
>Ga0209402_10001711_pt1 | contig 23291 bp, 21 predicted proteins | sample ArcticOcean_MG_C_3_FD_187437 | JGI IMG/M metagenome (GOLD analysis project Ga0209402, IMG submission 187437) | Marine microbial communities from western Arctic Ocean - ArcticOcean_MG_CB8_126 (SPAdes) (version 2) | ecosystem: Environmental > Aquatic > Marine > Oceanic | place: Arctic Ocean... | reverse complement strand
GACGGTCTGGCGATGTATCCGTGCGTTCCGCGCCGAGGCTCCGATATTGCCGCTGTTGGAGAAGGCAGCAAGGAACGGCCGATGCCATATCCCGGCTGTACGGTCTGTTGCTGATCGGCTCATGCTAGCTACCCCTTCTGGAGTAAACCTCTACAGCAAATTCTAAGTGACTATCGGCCAGGAAAGAGCCAGGAAATCAGCCGACGGAGGATCCCTGGACGTGGGGGCTCACCGTAGCAAATGATGACGTCAGGACCACTGCTTGCTTGGCTTGAATAATGCAAGGGTGGAGACGGATCCTCGACTTCCGAGAATCTTGCTTCAGCAACGTCACTCGGCTGGGAAGCTGAACCGGCCCGGCCGTGGAAGATGATCGACGGTGCCTCTACCGGTACTGGATCTGGCAGGGGTGGGGCGGGTGTCAGAGGGTTCTTCTGAAGGTCCTCGTCCAGTCGGTCCAACTCTTCAAGGAGGTCCGGAAACCTGTCTCGCAGTTCTTGCACTGCCCATTCACCGGCCCTGGATCGCAGGAGTTTCACAGCAACTAGAGTGAGCGACTTGTCTGCTCGAGAAGCTGTCCCGATGATCCGGTTGATCCCTTCGAAACTTTGTATGACCGGTTCCAGATTGCCCGGCGTGAGCGGAGGCGGTGGTTCAAAATGCTCCACAGCAGGGACGAGCTTCGGGCCAGGAGATGACGGGGTGTCCCGCCCATATTCAGATGTCATGATCGGCTCCTACAGCGCTGCGTGAGTCGGTACCAAATAGCATCCACGATGGGGACGAACGGCGTACCTCGAGGGTGATCTCCGAGGTGACCTGGCAGGTCTGATACGAATCCCTGATGGGAACCCGCAAACAAGCTTCGCAAGTGACCTACTGGGTACCGTTTTGATGAATGGCTGTTCGGACGGTTGGTGTTCAAGAATACGAACGCCGTGGTCCAGAGCGTGTGATGCGGACGCTCAAGAAACTCAAACGGTCCGGCAGCCCTCTAGTACTTGAAACTCTTCGTCGGCCCGGACAGGGGGTCGGGGGTCGCCTTAGTGCGTTTTGCACCTGCTACGGTAGGCTCGGTACGCCACTCCGCCGGATCAAAAGCAAACTCGGCCGAGAGGATATGGATCAGACGCTATGGGATTCCGTGAGAGCGCTCGGTCGATGACACGAGTGAAGCAATGAGAGTCGTGCTGGCCACGGTAGTCGCGTCCGTATCGTTCTGTCTCACGATGCCGGTCGTTGCCTTACTTGCATACGGGGGCTTCTGGCTCACGATCGAATAGGGTTCTGGTCAAGGCCCAGGTCAATGGGTGCTTACAGACCCGGAGTTCTGGGGCATCGAAAACTTGGTGGCAGCCTGGCAAACTATTGGGTCAATCGTGTTTGCGCTGGTCGCGGGTTTGCTTGCAGGATGGTGGGTGGCACGCCAAGCTTTTAAGCACCTTGCGGACAAGAACTCGTGACGCATGCTGAACGATTTCACGCCTGCTTGATGTGACGCCGCTTCTGGCATCCGCCGCGTCGGCCAACCCGAAGACGTCGCCCAACTCATCGCCTATCTCTGCTCCCCCGCCGCCCGCCAAATCCACGGAACCGCCATCGCCATCGACGGCGGCGCCACCGAGGGCTCTACTAACCCGACGGAGTGCTTGGGCAGGTCGAGCCGGTGGGTCATACGGGCTGCGACGATCGCGCTGATGGCGATACCCGCGCCTCACTCAGCGGGGCTAGGCTGCCACCCATTTCGATGGACAGTTGCGAAGGGAGGAAATATGCCGAAGGCAGCCTCAATTCGCGTCATTGGTGTGGTTGCGGCGATTGTCTTCTTCGCTCTGACCGCCGCGACTGCTTCCGCCGCCGCGCCGTACTGCCCCCCCGACCAAGACCCGGAATTCGTGCTGGGCTTTGCGTTCATGAAATCGCAACTGGGCGATGTCATGGGTGAACCGCTGGAGTGCGAGCATCCGAATCCGGAAAATGGCGACACGCTGCAGCAAACGACTACCGGACTAGCGTTCTACAGGAAGGCGACGAACACACCGACGTTTACGGACGGCTGGAATCACTGGGCCTGGACCGCGGATGGAATGGTTCAATGGACTGGCGATGCGATCGAGCCGCCGCCTTCGTTTCGAGATCAGTACGACGCCGCGACAATCACAGAGTTCCGAGAGATGATTAGTGATCTGGGTATCATCGCAAAGTGGCAAGGACCGATCCTACTCGAGGTCCGTGGTTCGCCGACTGCAGCGGACATCGCGGAGGTGGACGAGCTGATTCACGAGATCGGACCGCTTATCACCCGGGTTGCTATCAGTCGAGTTCAAGCCGGTGGCAACATGGCTATCTACTTCATTCCGAGATGGCAGTTCAGCGACTACTTGGACGTGGTAAACCCTCGAGCCGTGGGAGCGGCGCATCCTTCCTGGGGGCTAGCTTTTGGAGAAATCGGATCGGCAATCGTGTTGGTGGACTACCGATTGTCGCTGGCGGCTCGCTCGAAAGTTCTCAAACACGAGGTCCTGCACGCCCTGGGGTGGATAGAGCACTCGCTTAGGCCGGACAGCATAATGACCCCATGGCTCGAGGGAGCTATTGACTGGAGTCCTACAGACATCAATTTGATCCGCATCCTCTACGATGATCGAATCACGCCAGGAATGACCGCCGCTGACCTCACAGCGATTGGATTGTGGGTGCAGTCGTCTTTGAGGACGGTGGCCGCGACGACTGGGATCGACGGCCGCGTGGCGGCGATCCGAGGGACGTTTGCTGGGACCGATTGGGCAATTTCTCTGGCACCGGCGCATTGATCCAGACGGCTTGGAAGTCGCCAGTACCCTAGAGATCTGAGCAGGGCCACACCAACACGGCTCGGGTATCTCCGAATCGATGGTGGTTCTCCGGACGGGCAGATACCCCGCGCAGAGAGATATCAGCCGTTGATCGATGAAGCAAATACCTCGCCTAGCGATCTAGACTCCCCTCCCCCCAACCATTGGTGGCGGCGTCGAGAAGGTGCGCCTGATCGAGAGGCGGGGCGGCGCTGGCTTGCTGAGGTCGTAGCGCCCGGGGATGACGGGAATCGATATCCTCTTGAGGAGCTTGGGCCTAGGCGTTAGTAAGGTGGGTCGATGCTAGAGCCGGTCCAGTAGACAAGGCCTCCTGTCGTCCACGCCCAATGATTCCAGCCGTCGGTGAACGTGGGGGTGTTCGTTGACCTCCGGTAGAAGCTAAGCCCGGTGGAAGTCTGCTGCAGCGTGTCTCCGTTAGCAGGATTGCCGTGGGTACATTCGATGATGGGGCTCTAGCGCTCCACCGTCAGAGTTTCTATGGGTGTCCGGTCCGTGCATGTGCCCGATCCATACTCTGCTTCTAGGTTGGTTGGGGTTACGAGTTTCAGGTTCATGTATACATCGTCTTTCACACTTTGGTAACAATGCTCGCTTGTAACCTGCGCCGGGTGTATATAGGTCGGTTGGTCTGGGCCCACACTCAACGAAACCCCACCTGGAATCGCGTAGTCTCCGAACGAGATACGGGCTGAATCCAAGAGGGAGGTACCTATGGCCATAACCGTCTCATACCTGCCCGGGATATACCACCTGCCCGAGATGGTTCCCGCAACGTCTTGGTCCACCGACCTTCTGCATGTATGTGTTTTCACAGGTTCAAACGTGTTTTCTTCAGCCAACAATGCATAATATTTTGAACGCAGATCATCAGGAAAATAGTCAAGCGGGCAGTCCTCGTAGCGCTGCTGGTCGTGAAATCCATCACTGTGTCGCTCAGGATTGGCGAGAGTTTGCTTAACAGTGGTGTTAAAGACGCCAAGGTCAACATTCCCTCCAGGATTGACACCAGACCAATAGGAAACCAACTCTCCGCCGTCAAGGTGTAAGGGCTGCTCCACCCTGTTATAGCCTAGTTTGAAGGGGCCCAATGCTTCGATGCGCTCGGAGAGGGGACCGAGGTGACCCATCCTGTACCAAACCTCACAGGTCGCTTCAAGGACGAACTCGTATTCGAGTGCCTGTTTACCAGCAACAGAATTTTCGTATACGTGCACGCTTCGGAGCCATGATTCAACGGGGGCGAACACCGGTACAGAACGGGGATAGCCAGACCACTCCTGCACAGGTATCCCATCCCCGACGAAGAAGTACATATGCCCCTTCAACATTCCACTAAAGACTGATCCCGGTGGTGCCGTGTGTCGAATGTCTTCTAAGGGAACCATTTCGTGGGTAAACACCAGTTGGGGATCACTGTCTGTTATGCAAGCGTCGCCTTCAAATCCGGAGGTCTGTTCACTTGTCCCCTGCTGCCCACCAGACTCTTGTGGCGCTGGCTGTCCAGCATTTTGGGGGCCTCCTGGTGGAGCTGCCGGCGGAGTGTCCGCAACCGCGGGTCCATCGGTTCCACCTGCAGCGATGGTCTCTCCACCTGCAGCGGTGGCGTCGTCGCCGCACGCGGTAAACACAAGCGTAGTCAGTAAGAGGAGGAGGCAGTACCGCATCTGGTGAATCCTATGACTCCATACCCTAAAAGGACTGCCAGCTGACCGATCAATTGTAGTGACCCATAAGAGACAAGTCGTATGAATGATGGTAATGCAGGTCAGGGTTTTGAACCTGTAAATCAGAAGGTGGAGCGGAAGACGGGATTCGAACCAGTGACCCTCTCCTTGGCAAGGAGTTGGGGGTAAGCGCTCAAACCTGTGACATCCGGAGCCGACGGAGGGAATTGAATCCACAACCTGAGCTTTACGAACTCGCGGACACCCATCCCGCTAGGCCCCATCGCGTCCCGTAATATCCCCCTGCCTCTGTGACTGAGAGAGTACCCACCCCGTTGTATCCCGGTGTAACCCGTCGCATACCAGCCCGTAGGTTTGCAAAATGGTTTGCAAAACGCGGGGAGGTTAGACGCGGCCGATCCCGTCCCCTATATAGCTAGTACCCGTTCTCGAAAAACAGGGTAATTTGATGCACTTACTGTTGAATGCGGTCCGTCGTTTTTCTAGTCTTGACGCAGTCAGATAGTTCGTGAAGTTATCGAGACAATCAGCGTACCGCGATCTCTACTGGGTGCCCTTCAGCCCGACGAACTGCCATCCCCGGTGAGCACAACGAGCGATCTATCTCCGTCCACATCGTTCAGTGCACACTCGCCCTGGTAGGCAAAGGACAGCCCTACCTATTCTAGAAGTTGCGCCGTGGGAGCTGATATGACAACCTCGCCCGGACCGTCGAAGAGAACGAAGAAACCGTCTCCGGGGGGCGCGATCTCACATCTCAAGTATTGGCTCAGCTCAACTCCGACGCGAGCTTTTCAAGCCGCAGGAGGCTACGTTCTAGGATTCGCTTGATCATTCGCGACATAAGTGTGGCTGCAAACGGCAGTCGGGACTCGAATTGCACAACCAACTCTAGGTGGGTTCCACCGCGCTCCTTGGTCAGAATCCAGCTACCAGCCAGTTGCTTGAACGGCCGTAGACGAGAGCCATTCACCATCTGGACGGCAGTTCGCTTCGGTGGCTTGTAGGTTATGTAAGCACCCTCCCATTCCCAAAAAAATCCGCCTATCAGGGGAGCCTGGTAGTGCAAACGCGTTTTCGGTACATCACCCTCAACTCCATCGCGGTGAAATCGGTTGACGCTCAAGTCCCAGTCGGGCCGAAGATCAACCCTGCCCATAAGTTCCCAAAGACTCTCGGGTAGGATGGCAATATGCCGACTTGCCGCAGCTCTTGGCACGATGATGCTCCTCACGATCCAGCGATGTTCGGCGTGGTAATTTCAAATGCAGTCCAGACTTAGGATATTGCTACTTCACGTGAAGAGATGGCAGTTAGCGTACCGATCCAAGTGCTAGTGAAGGTTGACTGGAACACTTAGGGCCTTCCATCCGTCTCTCCCAAATGCGCTGGGGATCTAGCCAATACTTGCGAATAGTATTTGTCTCTCCGCTCTCAACTAGCTCCATACCGACGACAGCTATCGGTTGAAGCGAAATTGCCAGCTGGCGTCTGGTGTTCCCTTGGGACTGTGGCTTCCAGCGTTCCCGTCGGGCTCCCGATGCGGTAACGGCCAATTCATGAGGGGACAGCGGCTACAGTGGGCGGCTCGGGAATCCCTCGCCCCCCTACAATTTGGCCAAGTCGTGTCTGGGCTATCGTTACTAGAAATGAGGACGCTTGAGTAGTGATTGATTACGAATTGCTTCATGACACCCTGCTAGGCATGGTAGCCATCGCAATTGATGAGATATTCGGACCCACGGGGATGTGGTTAGTAGCGATCGGGAAACGTTAGCTCAGCAATTCCTGATTTGTCGAGCCCGCCTTTGCCCATCGCTACTAGCTTTTCGTATTGCTCACTGGCCGCCCTAGCTAGGGGAAGATTTAAGCCTGGAACGTCGGCCAGGCTCAGGGCGATCCGGGTATCTTTAGCCGCGTGTGCCGCAGAGAAGTATGTCTCGTGATCGCGATGGAGCATGTCATCGCCGTCGGTCTCTAGGACTCGAGAGTGGGCACCCGTCTGGGAGAAAACTTCCAGGAGTATCTCAAGGTTCAGTCCGATAGCAGCGCCCAGCCCCAGTCCCTCGGCTAACCCGGCGGTGTTGATACTCATTACCATGTTCACAAGTGCCTTGACTTGGGCGGCTGCCCCTGCCGGCCCTATATACCTCTGAGTTACACTCATCGACTCCAGCAGGTGCTCAACTCTTCTGTAGATTTCCTCTTTTCCACCGCACATCAGATACAGCGTCCCGTCACGCGCCTGGGTGATGCTGCTTGCCATGCACGCCTCCAGGCTCTGAGCTCCATATTTTTCGGCCAGAGCTTCCACTTCGATGTGGACAGACGGGGTAATCGTGGCGCAGTTTATGAATATCGTTCCATTTGCTCCGCGCAAAAGGCTGTCACCGACTTCGCTATAGATCTGGCGCATAGCGGCATCGTCTGTAACGACAGTGATAATGATGTCAGACTCCGCGGTCACTTCTGCAAGGTTTTGGGGAGACTGACAGCCCAGCTCCGTGGCCAAATTTTCGGCTGTATCTCGTCGTACGTCGTGAACCGCCGACACGATGTAGCCCTCATCACTAAGGCGACGGGCCATATTCGCGCCCATCCGCCCCACGCCCACAAATCCGATTCGTTCTCCTGTCCTTGCCATTCGTCGCCCCAAACTATTTCGAGGTACGGGGTGCGCAGTGCAATCGCCCGTGCGTCGTCCGGTACTGAAAGCCAATGTCCCAGCAGACGGCTGACGGAGACCATCGGCCTGCCCAGCCAAGCACTGTGCCCATGCGTGTTCCAGCATTACGTTGCAGCCTGAACATCAGTTGAGTTGGTCGCATCCTACTGGCGGCGTGCCCGAGCACGCGGGGCCCGTGGAGCATGCCCCTGACGGACCTGCCGGTTCCAGATTCTCTGGAGATCCCGCCGAACAACAATTGCCTGGGCGAACAGTGGCGGATCACCGGAGAGCCCATATCCACTAGGGATCATTTCCGGACAAGCCCACATGCCACGTCCAGAAGGTGATTCTAGAAGCCAAGCGCGTATCAGTTCGCCCGTAAAATCTAGCCAGTCCCTGTATTCGGGAGTCCGGCGCCCTCGGGAATCAATCACAGGAATCTGCGCGTGGTGTCCGTTGAATGGGCGAAAGTGAAACACATCGGTTTTTAGAACCAACTCCGGTCTCTCCATTAGGCGCTCAAAATATGGCGGCTTTAGACCTTTCACTACTGCAAAGTGTGACAAATCCCAGGTGATGTTTAGGAGTTCGTCTTCAGCTTTTGCATATGCATCTGCAAGCGCGAACATTTTCTCCGGTGTTTCGGTGGCGGTATCCCGGTGGAACTCTATAGCCACGTCGAGTTCCAGTTCGCGAGCAACCTGCATGATGCGGCGTGCCAGAGGTAGCGCAGTTTTGGTTGGTGTGTCGTGGTCTGCCATCTGTACGTTGATCTTCTCTGGGGCTAGTGGTGTCAATTCGTTGAAACATGGCACTATCTCATCGACCTCACCGATATCGACTGTTGCCCAGAATTGCAGGCCGTGCGTGTCGAGGGCCTTTCGTGTGACTAGCGACCCTCGTCCCGCAACCCCAACGAATCTTGCTTGTTTGACGGCCTTCAGCTTTCGGTCAAGGGACCATTCACGTTTGGCGCTTGGAAATTCAGTGAACGTGCTCAGCGCAGCAAATTGATGCAGTTTCGGCAAGGGGGAACGCCGTCGAGTTTTGGGGGTAGCCATGTCTTCACTATCGCGGTTTCCGCTGTTATGCATAACGGAGCGTATCAGTAGAAGTCACGTCCTAGCCAGTCAGACCTTTCACGAGCTGGAAATCTACTTTGTAACTGTAGAAGTCAATGTTGGTGGTAACTGAGAGGGCTCGTCGAAGCTTCAGATCGTCCTCGAGGCCAATGATGACTCCTCGAACGGTTTGGTGGGCCTCTGTTAGTTCGCTGAGGACATAACCCATATACCGCTGGATCTGGCCAACAACAGCATCAGAAATGCGACCCTTCTTGAGTTCTATCACAAGCAATTCCGTCCCATCCTTACTGACCGTTAGAAGATCAATAGGACCGGTATCAGTAGGGTACTGCTGGCCGACAAGCTCACCGTCTTGGTACACAAGATCATAATTTCTGCCAAGTTCAGTGCCAGCCCAGTTCTTGACGAGGAAGTCTTCGAGATGAAGTTCAAGCGCAAAAACGATCGGATCTTCCACATCGGGATTAGCAACTGAGAATGCACGGGGTTGTCCACCGTCAAGGAGGATTGAGATCTCGTCTGCATATTTGTCGATATCAACGTTCGAGAGTGGCCCGCGCGTCGACCGCCTAAACTCGTCCGAGAATTCGGTTAGATGAAGAGTCCGGTTTTGCCACTCAATTGGACGGCGATGGGGAAGGGCAGTACCGGGTCCATAGAAATAGCTGCCCGCTACAGACCCTACGCGGAAATTTCCCTCAGCATCTGGTGAGAGTATGAAATCGCCTTCAACCAATTCGTTGCAGAATGTCCACAAGGCAGCACAGGACAGACCCGCAGCTGTCTTTGACCTGTCAGGGTGGGTGTCCAGCCAGATTGGTATGTATTGCTGGTTGAACTCTCGCCAATGGGATCCGAACGTGCCGGTCAGATCTTCGTTCAGACCGTAATTAAGTCCGGCAAATCCCTCCTCAAGACATCGTTTTAATTCACTGCCTTGGCTCCCCAGCCGGATCCTTCGATATCTTGGCATTACAACTGCTAGCCTTTACGCCCTTGAGGCGAAATTTGCACATAACCTGAGCACCGCTTTGGTGCGCGAGAGCCTTGATGCTTATTGGCCCGCCGCCGCCATCTGGTCAAACCTTTCACAGACTTCCGCACTGCGTCCCCCCATTCTCCCGACACTAGCGGACGCAGAGGCCGCTTGGGTTCTTCTGCAGTCTTGCCTTGGCAGCATCTAATTTTGTGATGTGCTTCAGCAGCGCGTCAAGGCGGGCGCTTTCCAATTCCCAATACTTGCCACGGGAAACTGAACGTGGGCGTCGCACAATCGTGCTCTCGCCAGCCGCAATAGACCTGTTACGTAGTGTAAAGATACGGCAATCCGAACTACGCCTACAGCTCGGGCCTGCGTATCGGTCGCATGACTTAGTGTTTACCGTCTCTGATGGCGGCCCCGTCAATGCGCGGAACCTGCTGCGTGCGTTTTATCGCATGCTGGAGGTCGCCGGAGTACCGCATATCCGATTCCACGATCTCCGACATACCCACGCCACGATGCTGCTTGAGCAGGACGTACACCCAAAGATTGTCAGCGAACGTTTAGGGCATGCAAGCGTGGCAATCACGCTTGACACGTATTCTCATGTGCTCCCGAGTATGCAGCGTGCAGTGGCAGAGAGGCTGGACACTTGGATTGGGGCTGATTCGGTGGACGAGAGGCAGGGAGCGTAGGCCAGGATCATGGCCATATCTGCCGCGGAGGTTTGCAAAATGGTTTGCAAAGGGCGGAATCGGCACTTTACATAAATCTGCTGCGCCTGGTTTGACCCTGTGAAATGGGGAGCCGACGGAGGGAATTGAACCCACAACCTGAGCTTTACGAAAGCCCCGCTCTACCGTTGAGCTACGTCGGCGTTTACAGGCTTGGACCCGTCCTCAACAAACTGAATCTCGACGAAGTTGCCAACGAGTTGCCAACGAGTTGCCAACGAATTTGCTTAGGCCAGCTTTGAACCTGTGTCTGCTACGTTACCAAACCACCCGTCCATTTTGTTAGCGATCAATGCTTGAAGACTCGGCAGGACGTGTGAGTACCGGTCCAGTGTCAACTGGACGGTCGAATGCCCTGGCCGCTCAGACACGATTTTCGGATGCACACCCTCCTTCAATAACAGGCTCGGATGCGTGTGCCGTAGGGTAACCAAATCGGTTGACAATCCCACCCAAGATCGTAGGTGATTCCGTGTCGAGTCACGTTCGACACCAGGAGGGTGTAGGTTCCCAACTTGGTTGTGTTGTGCCTTAATTCGGCCATGCTGGTGCCATTGGTGATTCCGCTAACCGCGAAAGCGTCCAGCGGTCCGGAAACTGTTCCGCTGACGGTGGCGCTCGGCACGGCAGCGCTCTTGTTGGTCACGATCTGAACTAACTAAATCGCATCGCTGCTGCCGCGTGGGGACGGATGCGACAAGAGATGGAGAGCATGAGCCAGTGTGGCCGGCGGGGTTAGATTGCAAGTGGGATATAACACTCTTGGGAATCGGAAGAAACCGAATATTAGTATATTGCTAATGCTGCTTGGGTCGTAACCGTGGCTCAGGTTAATGGAATGGCGATGGGATCTTCTGGCTATCAAGAATGTGTGCTGCTGCATCAATGTGTGACTGGCCACGGCGAACGGAAATGAGCCCGTGCCCTGGATAGAGACCCTCCACATCCATTCTACGCAGTCGATGAATGCTGCTCGACAGCTGCGTGATCGAGCAATCGATTGTGTTCAACAGGTGGATTCTTCCGCCATGAAACAGCAGATCTCCACAGAACAAGCCGGGGCGATCATCGCCTTGGATCAGAAAAGAAAAGTGAACTGCTGCATGGCCCGGAGTGTCTATTGGTATGAGACTAATGTTCCCTACCTGAATTTGGTCGCCATCATCAAATGGGCATACATTCCCACAGGGCCTAAATCTATAATCCACCGGATAGTTACCGGATTTTCGCGCCACTGTGAGTGATATCGCATCTTCATCGCCTGTTTCTATCCATGGCACTGCATTCCGGGGGGCCCAAATTTGAGCTCCGGTACGGTCCTGTAGGGGGGCACTCCCTCCTGCATGATCTGCATGTCCATGAGTTAACAACACCTTTTTAATATCTGTCGGATTGAACCCCATAGCCGTGATGTTGGCGATAATCATGTCAGCATCCAAACCAATACCAGCGTCAATTAGCGCTAGCTCGGAGCCTCCGTCGATCAGGTAGACATGACAGTCCATTGGGTGGCTTAGGTCGAATCCTTCTCCTCCACTGCCGACTAGGTGGATATGCCGTGTAAGTTGCATACTGTTTGCTCCAAAAAGTGACCTGCCCCTAATGCTTCTACCACTCGCTATGTTAGTCCCGGGGTGGTTGCTTGCCGTCCGGTGATCCTTGGGCGCACCGGCCTGGGCCATTCTGGAGCAGGTCGGATCGCTACCGGAGCAGGCGGGCGGTAGCCCAGAGCGCTGTGCGGTCTGACCTGGTTGTAGAACTTTCGCCAGTCTTCAATCGGCACCCGGGCCTCCTTGAGGACCTGGTTGTCCAGGGTCAGGTCAGCCACCGCTCGGCGCAGCCGGGCATTGCCCTTTACCCAGCTGCTTGAATCGTTTGACCTGGTCGTTCAGACCACCATATTCACTGGGCCAAGGGTGGAAGGTCTGCTCGGAGGCCCCCAGTGACCGACAAACGCGGGCAACCGCCTGACCCTGAGCCAGAGCAACTTCGGCCTCCCACAGCCTTCGAATGATCTGCTCCGGCGTATGCCGCTTCCGTGCAATGTCCAGCCTCCCTTACTGGCCCAATTACTAACATCTAGCCTGGACCAGTTTTCGGGAGGTAGATCAACGTCATCATTGACATTGATGGCCAAATATGCGGGCGAGTATTAGTATGGTTGAAGAAGACAACAGGAGGAGTGCAGTGCGCTGATGCTGTCAGCGACAGGCGGTCCTCAAGGGAGAGAAGGCAAGATGTATATAAGCTCGTTAAGTCGACGACGACTGCTGCAATCAGTTTCGTTGGGAGGTCTGGGTGCGACTGTTCTAGCGGCCTGCGGTGAAACCATCACCGTTACCAAAGAAGTTCCAGTTGAAGTCATCAAAGAAGTTCAGGTACCGGTCGAGGTCATTAAAGAGGTTCAGACGTTAGTCGAGATGCCGGCGAAAAAAGTCACATTGCGCGTATCTACGCATGGTTCCCCGGCCAGTGATGCACTTGTCGGGATCGGCAAGGATTTCGAGGCCAGCACAGGACACACAGTTGAATTCCTATTCGATGCTTATTCCCAGATTCAGCCTAAGCATTTTGCAGAGGCCGCCGCCCAGACCGGCGCCTTTGACATCATCGGCTATCCCTACCCCAATATTGGGGCATATGTGCAAGGGGGATTGTTAGCAGATCTGAAACCGCTATTTGCCTCAGGGATTGCCGATCCAGATTATGACATTGCTGACTTTAATCAAATCGTGCTCAGAACCTACGGTGAATACGAAGTTGGGGGTTACACCGGACTCTTTGGATTGCCACACAAATTCGATATTTTCCTAGGCATGTATCGTCCCGATCTATGGGAAGCTGCCGGCGTCGAACTCCCTGGAGATGATTTCAGCTATGCCGATCTTTTGGACGCCGCGGCCAAACTAGCTCCGTCGCAGGGAGATGATCCGGTAATCACCCTACCGCTCAAGGCCGGCGGGCCTACATTCACGAACTGGTCAGCTATCTACCGATCTGAAGATGGCGACTATTTCGATGAAAACAAGTTCCCGATGTTCACAGGTGATAACGCTGTTGCAGCTGTCGAACAACTCCGAAGCTACCTGCCATATATGCCAGATGATGTACTGACACTAAATTTCGACCCGGCCCTTCGAATTATGGCTGCGGGACGCGCTGCATATCATGAAAATTGGAATGGCTTCTTTCCAGTCATACTTGACCCTTCACAATCCGAGATCACGGACAAGGTAGCCTTTATACCAACACCTGCCGGAACAGTTAAGCGGGCTCAGGAATTAGGTGGTTGGGCATTGGGGGTCGCCCGAGATTCACAGTCAAAGGAGGCCGCCTTTCAGTTGTTGCAGGCCCTAACATCGAGGGCTAATGCAGTGCAATATGTTCAAGGAGGAGGAGCAAGCGCGCGTAGTTCCGTAGCAACAGATTCGGATATTGTTGCAAAGTTTCCCTACTACCCTCTGATGATTGCCGCGCTTGAAGGTGCTGTGCCCCGGCCCAAGGATCCAACATGGGGACCGACTCAAGGCTTGATTGGGAATGCGGTAAACGCTGCGCTTCAACCTGGGCAAGACGCAAAGTCTGCACTTGTAGAGGCCGCCCGTGAAGTCTACAATCTCGTTCAACGACAAGGCTTCACCCCTGAAGCGACTGGCGATAAGCCTTAGGTCAACCGACCCGCAAATCAGCAACTGAATATAGGGTGACGGTATCTTTGGGATCGGTGTTGGATGTAGCCGAGTCTACTATTGGCGATAGGATCGAATCGAAAAGCTGAAGTCGCCTTTGTGTGGCAGAAGGCTCTGATTGGTGGCAGGTATGGATTTGCTGCCCGGTAAGATGGCAGTCGTCGTAAGATTTGCGGCTAGAAAGCCGTATTGGACCGTTGTAATCCCTATCGCGTTACTCGCGGTAGTCGCGGTCTATCCCATTATCGAACTTGTTCGCCTAAGCCTCCACAACGCACCGTCAGCAACCGGTGGCGTTGAGGTATTCGTAGGCCTCAAGCAATTCGGGTGGATATTGGAGAGTAGCGAGTTCCGCAACTCGCTCAAGGTAACGTTCATATTCATATTTGGGGCCTCGGTCGTAGAGATATTTATTGGTTTGGCACTGGCGCTGCTTTTTAACGTTGAGAGTACGCTGGCCAGAGTATTTCGACTCCTCTTAGTCTTACCAGCGATGCTAGCCCCCGTGGCGGTAGGACTGATATGGGTACTCATCCTGAATTCGGATTTCGGCATTCTCAATTATCTTCTCGGATTAGTTGGTATTGAGGGGCAAGCGTGGCTAGCATCTCCAGCACTCGCGATGCGGTCGCTCATTCTGATAGACGCTTGGCAATGGGCTCCATTCGTCGCACTCTTTTTACTCGCCGGCCTGCGAAGCCTACCCACTGAACCATTTGAAGCAGCGAAGGTGGACGGGGCCTCCCCCATACAGATTTTTCGCTATTTGACGCTCCCGATGTTGCAGCCCGTCCTTGCAGTAGTGTTTCTCATACGGGTGCTTGACGGAACCAAGCTATTCGGCTTGGTTCTTGTCTTGACATCTGGTGGGCCTGGGTCCTCAACAAATGTTTTAGGGCTCGAAATATTCAAAAAAGCATTTGAAGGCAACCAAATGAATTTTGCGGCAGGAATGGCCGTAATTCAATTATTGCTGGTTTTACTATTTGCTGGTGTCTACACGATTCTATTTTTGCGAAGTCACGCAGCAGCAATCGGAGACGACACTTGAAAGTACAAAAACCCAAGTGTCACTGAAGTTTATTCGCTACACGGCAATGGCACTGATAGTGGCCCTGTTCATGTTTCCAGTGTATTGGGTTTTGACAACCTCCCTGAAGACGCCACTTGAAGCTTTTGCCAAACCTCCTGCATTAATATTTCGGCCGACATTTGAGAATTACCAGGAACTTTTCTCGGGAACGGATTTTGCACGACTTACGCTGAATTCAATTATTGCGGCGGTTGGCAATACGGTGATATCGATCATTCTTGGGACAACGGCGGCATGGGGCATGTCGAGATATCGGATTGGTGGCAACTGGCTCTTCATCGGGGTCCTGAGTATCCGATTTTTGCCGGTCACCAGCATTGTCATCCCGCTATTTCTACTGTTCGTCCAGTTTCGACTCATCGATACTTTTGCAACTCTTCCCTTGGCATATCTAGTTTTTAGCCTTCCTTTTGTAATTTGGATGATGAGGGCATATATAGATGGTATTCCATACGAAATTGAAGAGTCCGCAATGGTCGACGGGGCATCGAGACTGGCAGTTATTTGGCGAATCGTCATTCCCTTAGCAGCACCTGGATTGGTCCCGACGATCATCTTTTGCTTCATTTTTGCGTGGAACGAACTTGTCTTTGCAACGGTGTTAACCAGAGTGACCGCTAGGACGGCTGTCGTGGGATTAACGGCATTTGCCTCAACAAGTGAAGATGCAATCCGCTGGGGATTGATTAGTGCTGCAGCTATGGTCGTGATGTCTCCACCGATGATTCTGGCATTCTTACTGCGACGCCACTTGGCTGGGGGACTCACGATTGGCGCAATCAAACACTAGGATTCCGTTGCGTGCCTATCGCAAAACCACACATTCAAGGCAGGGGGATCAAGGACTTCAGTGACAGATTGACGCCACGAAAACCAAACATACTGTGGTACTGCACTGATCAGCAGAGATTCGACACTATTAATGCCCTTGGCAATCCGTATATCCACACTCCAAATATCGATCGACTCGTAAAACGGGGAGTGGCATTCAGGCAAGCCTATTGCCAGAGTCCAATCTGTACGCCAAGTCGGGCTAGCTTCATGACTGGGATGCGGCCGAGTTCGATACATGTCAACGGAAATGGTATCGAGTGTTTCCCTGATGGGCCACGGCTGGTCAGCCGGATGCTTGCGGACGCAGGATACGACTGTGGCCTTGTCGGCAAGCTACATCTAGCTGGATCTGCATCACGCCAAGAACGTAGGACAGATGATGGATATAGATTTTTTCGATACAGCCCAAACCCCTACTGGCAAATTCGGGAACAGAACGATTATGCAGATTGGCTAGAGTCTAAGGGCCTTGATGTAATGGAGATTGTGAGAAGGTTTGGCTTCAGTGCTGACGCGCCAGGTGATATCGCCAATGCCTACGGCTGGCTATCCGAGCCCTCGCTAAAGGAGGACAATCTTCCGACAAAATTCCAGCAAACAACTTGGTGCAGTGAGCAGGCAATCGAGTTTATAGCCCAAGAACGACCACCGGAACAACCGTGGTTACTCTCGGTAAATCCATTTCATCCCCACCATCCATTCGACCCACCATGGGAATATTACCAACGCTATGATCTTGGCTCGATGCCTAAGCCCCACTTTAAGCATTCGGATCTTGAGCAACAAGCTAGGCTCTCCGAGATTGTATTCAATACACCGGCAGTAGAGCCGGATTTGATGGTCAGTCAACGTACGACTGCAGCGTACTACGCCATGATCGAACAGATCGATCATGAATTCGGGCGCATAATAGGCGTGTTAGAAAGCACTGGGCAGTTGGAGAACACAATTGTGATCTTCATGAGTGATCATGGTGAGTCGCTCTGGGACCACGGACTACTTCTTAAAGGCTGCCGTTTCTACGAAGGACTGACGCGAGTCCCGCTTATATGGTCATGGCCAGGTGTTATATCTTCGGGTGTAGAGAGTGATGCTTTGGTAGAGCTTACGGATATTGCGCCGACTCTGCTCGAATTTGCTGGAGTGTCGGATCGTCCGGACATGCAAGGACGGTCATTGGCGCCGATCGTTACTGGAAAAGCTCCCACTGACTATCATCGTGATTTTGTACGGTCGGAGTTTTATAGTGCATTAAACCGGCCGATGTCCAGCTTCGCCACAATGCACCGGACTCAGCGATGGAAGTTAAGCACCTATCACGGTACAGGACTCGGTGAGCTTTACGATATGGAGCAGGATCCTTGGGAGCATCACAATCTGTGGGATGACAAAAGGGTGCAGGACACCAAGATCGAATTGGCCTTGCATAGCTACGACGATATGGTGCTGGGTCAAGACTGGGGCCCTGCTCGAACTATGGCATGGTGAGCATAATGACCTCACTCTTTTGACGGGTGTATAGATAGCGGCCTCAGATATTGCACCCCCAGCAGCCCGACTCTCGCACGGTGTTTGGTGCCCTCTCTACCTAGGCCGGCGGAGAGCCTCCAGTAGTACTGAAGACACCACTACAAGGAATTCCGAACGATCGCCCGAGTCTGCGCCGTCGGCAATCGATGCCTACCGCGACCGATAGGGGTGCTCGGGAACCGGTTCAGCGAATATCAATTAGCCGCGATAGAGCAGACGTTCCTAGCGGATTGGGAAGGTGAGAATCTCCTCCCGCCTATAGACACCGTCGCTCGTCATCCATTGTGGCCAAGCTCGTCGTCACCGCGACTGGCGAATCCGACCAGGATGGTTCATCCTCGCCATCACACCGCAGGCAGCTCAACCTCCTCGGGACCACCAGCCGCGGATCCTCTCCAATACACCCAAGTTATTCCGGCACTATCCGGTCCGCTAGGAGCCCTAGTCCCAGCCCGTAATATCGATCCAGCACCAGCCGTAATACGTTCACCAGCGTGATGTCATCCGGCACCACCCCGGCCCCCGCCCTCGGCAGGTACAGCGCCGGACTTAGATAGGGTTATTGGCGGGTGATCTGAAGTGAGTGCTGATACCATGCTGTCCACCCAATCGAGATGGTTGGAATGGTAAGACTTTCTAGTGAGTTACGAACTCATAGATGGAGATTGACATATGTTGGGCAAAATAATAGGTGAGCTAAAAGCTACTACGAGAAATAAGGCATTGCCATCAGATGGTGCTCTCCCAATATTTGAGACCTCGGCGGAGGGTGCGGGAACATTAGCGGGCGCTGACGCACAATTTTTGGCTACTTATAGATCTGAAATGAGGGCAGATGGCACCCTTTATGGAGAGTGTCCTGCCGGTATTATTATGACTGCTGATGGAGTAGCAACATTCAAGGCAACCGGGATTGGCACATTCACTGCTAATGGTGGAGCAACCTTTCGGGGAGCTGCTTATTTTCAAGCTACGGCCCCATCTTTGGCTAGCCTTAACGGCATTTGTGCAGTTTACGACTGGGAAGTAGATGCTGAGGGGAACGCAACATGGACACTTTGGGAGAAGAAATAGGCGACAGCAATAGGCGTTGTAATCCCACTCCCGTCACCTATATAGCTGGCACTTCTACGTCATGGACGCGGACGGCGGCAACGTCCGGCAGCGGACAGACAATCCTGGGAGCGATATTAATCCCGCCTGGTCGCCCGACGGCACCTGGATCGCGTTTGCCAGTAACCGTGACCGCGACTTCAACATCTACGTCATGGATGCGGACGGCGGCAACGTCCAGCAGCTGACGGATCATCTTGCGTACGAGCCGTCCCTCGCCTGGTCGCCGGTGCCTTAGTTAGCATGGGTCGATCAGCAACAGTCGGTACAGCCGGGATATGGCATCGGCCGTTTCTTGCTGCCTTCTCTAACAGCGGCAATATCGGAGCCTCGGCGCGGCGTACAGGGATACATCGGCATACTGTCTACAAGGCCTTGGACCAGTTCGATGACCATGACGCCGTCGTCTGCCCAGTCGTCTCTGAACTCTACGAACTCGCTATCGTGGGTGGCGAGCACCATCCCTTCAAGGTCATAGGGATAGGGGGCGTCTTCACCCGCTCCGTAGGTCTCGAGGTTGAAGGAGAACGAGCTCACCCCGGGGTGAGCTGCCTCCCAGGTCCGGTAGCGCTCGAGGAGCGCCGTGTCGGTGATGAACTCGGCGACGGGCCCGCCAAAGGGGCTCTCCAGGTCGGTCATCTGGGCTAGCCACCGGAGCATCTCGAGCATGTCGTCTTGGTGCTGGGCGTTGGAGCCCGGGTGGGTCATGAGGCCGAAGGTCCAGATGCGCGGCGCCTGGCCCGTGGCCTGGGCGTAAAGCCACTGAAGGTAGATGTCGATGAAGCGACGCTTCAGCTGGGGCACAGTGGTGATGACCATGTGGCGGCCCTGGGGGGTGGCCTGCCCGACCTGGGGATAGGAGTGGACTGTCACCATCGGGCCGTCGAGATCCTCCATCAACTCCGTCTTGAGATCGCGCCGAAAGACGTTCCAAGGCCGCTGAACCCAGTCGGTATTGCTGAAGCTCTCCCCCGCATTCTCGATCTGTAGGCCGTACTCGTTGAGCAGCGTCAGGAAGTGGGCTGCTAGTTCCTCCGTATCTCGGTTATGGGCCGGATCGACACGAATCACCCCGAAGCCGATGGTCGCCTCGATTGCGTCGAGGTGAGAGGCCCACAGCTGGTCCATCAGCGTGGTGGTCATGGTGCGGCTCCCGATGTCCTTCCAGAACTCGTTGCTCTCGCTCAGAACATAGGGGTGAAAGTGGGCGCTCATGGCGTGGCCGCGGTCGATCAGATCGTGAAGATGACCCGTGTCGTCGCTCGTGCCCGAGGCCATCAATACTCGAGCGCCGCGCGCGTACTCACCGTTTAGCGGATAGGACATCTGGGCGCCCACTCACTCGGTCTCTTCGGCGAGCCACATGATCTCATCGCGATGGTGCTGGCACACGAGGGGCAGCACGGGATGGACGATCTCGATGGTCTGCTCGGTCCCGACCGGGCCTGCTACGACGCGGAGGGGCGCGCCTTCACGGGGCAGGTGCTGCTCAGCGGAATGACCTCCCCCCGATCCCCGCTGGGTGAAGACTGTCGCCGTCGGCACGCAGGCGGACATTAGTCTCCGGGAGGCGGGGGGAAATTCGAATCGGCTAGCCGGTAGAGATCGGCCAGCAGATCGTCCGGCAGCGGACCCATCGCCGCGGCGTCCAGCGCCAGCCGCAGGTGGGCGATATCGGCCACCCCGACCAGCACCCCGGAGACCCCCGGATTGCGCAGCGCGTAGCGAATAGCCACCTGGGAGCGCGTGCCGTGTTCCGGTTTGAGCAGTGGCAGCACGGCGGCCATTCGCCGTTCGTCCGCCGCCACATCGTTATCCAGCACCACCCCACCCTCGCGTCCCGTGCGCGTGTCGGTGGCGATCACCCCCGCCGCGAACACGCGGATCACCATCACCGCCACGTCGTGCTCGGCCGCGGTGGCGATCAGGTTCTCCAGGTCGTAGGCGTCCCAGCCGGCCGGCATGTCCCGCCCGGCGCTGGGATTCAGCAGGTTGTAGTAAATCTGCGCCGAGGCGAATCGTCCGCTGGCGATCAGGTCCCGCACCGGACCGGCTTGACCGGTTCCCGAGATGCCGATGTGTCGGGCTAGGCCCCGATCGACCAATCGATCCAGCGCGTCGGCCACCCCGTCTTTGCCAAGTATGTGCTCCGGGCGGAGGACACGGGAATTGCCCTCCCATGACGCTAGAATGCCGTTGTGCACCTGCACCAGGTCGACCGAGTCCATCTGCAGCCGTTCGAGACTCGCGACCATCGACCGCTCTGCCTGACCAGGGAAATCGCCGGCATTGGCATCGAACTGCACCTTGGTGGAGATGTGGGGGCGACGCTCCTCGGGGACCTCTTGCAGCAGCCAGCCGAGAGCCGTTTCGGAAGCGCCGTTCCCGTAGGAAGGCGCGGTGTCGATCCAGTTGATCCCCAAATCCAGCGCCAGCCACAGCGCCCCCCGGCGAGTGGCATCGTCCGCGTCGATCAGCAATCCCCCCACTGCCCCGGCGCCGAAGACGACCTCCGATATCTCCAGCCCGGTGGTTCCGAATTTCCTGCGCTTCACTCAGTTACTCCCCGCGATCGCCGCTTGCCCGGCTGCTCCCCGCAGGACAGCGGGCTGCCCCCGGCAGCTTTCTTTCTGACTGGCCGCCGCACGGGCTCTTCCCGCACCGCAAGCAGAGCCGATTATTTCGGAATCCGCCTGCCGTCGGACTTGTTCCGCTTTCCTGCCCGCAGCGGTTTCGACCGCTGCACTGACTTAGGTGAACAAAGCTATTCTGAATTATGGGGTGTGACGCCTGCAGAATTGTCAGATCGCCTTTTACAGGAACCGAAGGGCCATGTAAAAATAGATCATACGAGCTATAGGCGTCTGTATGCGGATGATTCCTGCGAGTCGTAGACGGCAACATGGACATCTACGTGATGGATGCCGATGGCGGGAACGTCCTGCAGCTGACAGATGATCCGGGTGGAGATTGGGCCCCCGCCTGATCACCGGTGCCTTAGCTAGCATGAGCCGTATCACCACACGTAAGCCGAGCGTGCCAACCATCCTTGATGAGGGTCAACCCGCACCCACCTTGGTTCAGATCACCGGGCCTACGAATTCAGTCGTGGATGACGACCAGCTTGCGCTCGGTCATCTCCTCAACGGCATAGCGCGGACCTTCTTTGCCCATACCGCTGTCCTTTAGTCCGCCGTAGGGCATAAGATCGGTCCGCCACTGGCTTCCCCAATTAATGTGTATATTGCCCGAGTCCACTTCGCGGGCGAACCGAAGCGCCACATCAATATCTTGTGTGAAAATCGCCGCGCTTAAGCCGTAAATGGAGTCGTTGGCGAGAGCAATCGCTTCATCAGCCGACTGCACCCGCGTAATACCGACCGCGGGCCCGAAAAGCTCCTCGCACGACACGCGCATATCGGGGCTCACGTTGGCCAGTAGCGTCGGCTCGAATATTTGCCCGGTACGCTTGCCACCAACCAACAGCTCGGCACCGGCGCCCACGGCCTCATCAATCCACTCACCCACCCGAATCGCGTCCTCTTCTCTAATCATCGGCCCAACGTTCGTCGCCGGGTCACGCGGGTCTCCAGTGGTGAGCGCGCTCACCGCTGGGACGAGCAACTCGACCAGTTCGTCGTAAATCGGCTCGGTGGCAATCACCCGTTGGGTTGATATGCAAACCTGGCCGGCATTGGCAAACGCGGTTTGCGGAATCACGTTGCGCACTTTCTCCATATCAGCATCGGGCATCACGATGACCGGCGCGTTCGAGCCCAATTCCATGGTGACCTTCTTGATCCCAGCCTGCTTGCAAATGCGCTCGCCGATATCACGACTTCCGGTAAAGCTGATCTTGCGTACGCGAGGATCAGACACTAGGGCATCACCGATTTCAGCGCCAGAGCCGGTCACACAATGCACCGCTTCCGCCGGCACTCCTGCCTCAAGCAACAGCTCGATTAAGTGCAAAGCCGAGAGCGGCGTATCACTGGCTGGCTTGACGACGACCGCATTGCCGCCAGCCAACGCCGGACCAACCTTGTGTCCGACAAGATGCAGTGGAAAGTTGAACGGCGTCACTGCCACGACTACGCCGCAGGGTACACGAAGTGTGAAGCCCAACTTGCCTTTGACTCCCGGTCCACCATCCAGAGGGACCACCTCCCCATCCAAACGTTTGGCCTCCTCCGCCGAGAGATAAAAAATCTCTGAGGCTCGCTCGACCTCAAGCCGCGCTTCAGCCAGGATCTTGCCTTGTTCATCGGTCAAGGACGCAGCTAACCGTTCTTGATTGGCCACGATGAGATCTGCAACTCGATGCAGCATCTGGTATCGCTCGTACCCCGTTAATGCCGCCATGACACGCGCGCCGCGCGTCGCACTCGCGAGGGCTCGATCAACATCATCAGCGGTGCCTCGAGGCACCGTATCTACCACGGACCCATCAAACGGGTTTCTGACCTCCATGCTTGACTGACCGTCAATCCACGCGCCGCCGACGTACATCTTCATGCTGACCACAGTCCTTTCAGAACTAGCAAATTCAATGATCCAACTGGTAGGGCGAAGCTTGCAGACTATCGCGTGCCAGGGCGCCATCTTGGCACAGGTACCAGATTGACTTCAGCCCCGAGATCCCAGACCCTAGCCTGCACTTATCAGCTGAACCGCGTCGGCGACCAGTCGGGGGTCCAATCCTTCCCTATGTCTCAAACCACGATGACCGGACAGGGATGATCAGTTTTCAGGTCTGCCAAGCCTCAGAACCAGCTCTCGGTCAGTTGTGCGGCAATCCCCACGGGCCGCACAGTCTCGTCGTCCCCGCCCGCGCTCGCCAGCGTGCGGCCGTCCGGCGACCACGCCACGCTATTCACCCAGCCCGTAGGTTTGCAAAATAGTTTGCAAAAGGCGGGGAGGTTAGACGCGCCAGAGAGCAACGCGATCAGTGCTGCTGGAGTCATCCACCCACCCCCACCCCCACCCCCACCCCCACGTGCATACTGTTCGCCATCCGGTAGTA